>ERZ894180.1622-NODE-1622-length-13019-cov-6.980639_pt1 | contig 13019 bp, 18 predicted proteins | sample MGYA00380278_ERZ894180 | MGnify/ENA primary metagenome ERZ894180 (study PRJEB32331, sample SAMN06328450) | human gut metagenome | biome: human gut microbiome; feature: stool | host: Homo sapiens | collected 2013-02-24 ...
CCATTTTGGACAGGGTTCGGGGCACTACCTTGTCCATTTTGGACAGGGTTCGGGGCACTACCTTGTCCATTTTGGACAGGGTTCGGGGTCTGAATTGGATTGATTTTGTACCTCGTCGCCACTCCGTTCGCAACCTCAAAATCAATCAGATCATATTTTTTTAGGTCTTCCCGAACTCTTTGGATGGTCTGATGTGATAGATTCGTATGAGCCTTAATCACGCTATTTGGTGTGGTGAATGACCTTCTTTGCCCTGCAGCATTCGAGATTTGAAGAAGGGCGTAGTAAAGAAGGATAGCGGACGCAGGAAGGATATTTCCAGCACGAAGCCACGCTCCAAAACCATTGAATTGATCAAAGAAGTTGTAGCGTTCTTCCATTCCCGCATCACCTCCCCCATGATTGAATCAGCCTTTCTAGCTCATCAGGCGGCATCGTCTCGATTCCAATGTCTTTCGCTTCAGTCACGATTTCATCAATGAGAATTGACATCTCGAAAGTGTCGTACGAAGAGCTGCCATAGTAAGCAACAACATCCGTCATCCCGTCCGCCCGTCCGATTTTTTCGGCTACCCATCCAAGGCCATTAAGTTCCCACCGCTCTATGAATCTGTCAGCGGCGTAGCTCTTAATCTTTAATACGTTGAAGCTGCCGACTTTCCGAATAATTTCACGGTAAACGGCTTCTTTCGTCGTTCTAAGGGCCTTTGCGATTTTGTCCATCAAAACCCACGCATAGGCGTTTGCCGATAGGCTCCGCTTGTCCCTGATGGGCTTAATAGTAAGATCATACGGCTTCTTCCCGCCTTGAACCTTTTTGGCCAAATCCATGACGGCCTGCTTGTCCTGTGCCTGCACAGTGATTTCCATCTTGACGGCGGCAGTGAAGGGACTGACAACGGGATTTTCCATTTTTATAATCTTCACAAGTAATTCCTCCCGATTAGCCCCATGAACTCCGCCAGTCGGTGTTTTTCCAGGTATTTTTTTTCACATCTTCGCTTTAGCTCTAAATCCAATTCACGGTTAAAATGGACTCCGTGCGGCCCCGTGTGACACTCGTTGCACAGTGGAACGATAAAGCCGTTCTTGTCACTTTTCTTTCGGTTTGCTGTCCCAAAAAACACATGGTGAATGGCCTGCCTAGGCCGGCCGCAAACATAGCACCAGTCTAGGCAGTCAACCAGAATTGACTTAACCATTTTCCCGTGCCTTTGCTAGCTGCTTATTAAGGCCGTTCATGGCGTTCTGCCATTGTTCCTCGGTCATTTCCCCAAGGTTTTTGATTTTGTAACATTTTTTCATTTTCTCGATTCTCTCGGTGGCCTTTTCTTCTGGCATCAGCCTTTCAATCTCGGAAAATGTATTAACCAACTTCGTTTCTTGCTGTTTGCTGATTGTCTTTTGGACTCGCTCGGCCACTTTTTCCTGCGCCCTACGGTCATTGTCGTAAGCGTCTGGGTCCTTAATATCATCGAGCAAAAAGAGATTCCCGAGGGCGTATTTCTTCGCATACGATTCCGATGTTCCCGTACATTGCGCCACATCCATTTTAGGTCTGCTTTCGTTTTCTCTTGCAAAACCATTTGCAACAATCTTCTTTTCCGTGTGAATGTCTGTCAGTACAGCTACACACCGCATATAATGCCAGCCGTCTTTCATGCACGGCGTAGTGACTAAAATCAAATTAAACTGATATTTGTCCAAAAGCGGTTTTGCCGCCGCCAAAATGTCCTCGGCCGAACGGTAATGAAAATCTCCAAATTGGTTGTATTGATTTTTAGGTGCAATCAGCTCATTTTGCAATTTTGTTAAACGCTCGAACCGTCCCATTTCGTCGATTGAACGCTCCTTCTTTTGCTCTGCCATTTTTTAGAACACCTCCAAGTAGAATTTTTTTGGCTGCTTGTAAACCGTAACACCTGGCACGACTTCTCCCGTGTCGGGGTTGACCATGTTCATGCCGTCTACGACGAGCTTCTTTTTGAGCCCCGACCAGTCGACTTCTTCCTTCACCTTGACAAATTTAGAATCATACTGCTTGGCATATATAAGTAACTGCTCATCATCCTTTTCGAACTTTGGCCCCACCGCACGAAAGCCGACTCGGCCAGAAGGAAGGACGAATGACTTTTTGCGGCTCAAGGCTAATTGCGTGTCTGCGTAAAGCATCAATTGCGCCTTGCGCCTATTGATTTCGTCTTCTTTTTGCTTCGTTTTGTATTCATACCATGCGATGATTTTGTTAATCTTTGCGTCTCTTTCGGCGCAATAAGGTTCCATTTCCTTTTGTAGCTGGATGATTTGGCCAAGCACGAACTCCGCATCTTCCTCGTTCTTTACTGGATAATCAGGGTTCATCGCTTCTTGTTCGTTCAATCCGTATAATTCAAGGTCTAAATCTGTCCCAATGTCCTTCATTTCGTCCATTTTCCTTCCTCCTTCATGTTGTGGATCTGTGCATAAAGCCGATTGATGATTTCTTTTTGTTTCTCTACTTTCTTTTCGAGGTCTCTGATTTTATCTTTTAGTTCCCATTTCTGGATCCAACAATCGCTATGCTGGACCGATGTTGTAAGTAAATCTCGGTATTCCAGCAATCCAATGGTTACGCTTCTTTCCCCGTATTTTTCAAAGTCTTTCGGGTCCCGCTCTTTTTCATCTGCCATTTTTATTCCCTCCGTGTTAAAATAGAGGTGAATCGGTTCCATGATTCACCTTGCGCCCCGTCAGCATTGCCGTGCTGGCGGGCTTTATTTTTGGCCTTTTTCAAGATTCGATTTTCATTCCTCCTCCGCGTCTTACGGCAGTACTTCCTCAGATTTTCGGCAGCCGCTAGGGCCTCTCTGTCAGTGATTTTCATTAAAGCTACCTCATTTTTCTAAAATCTTGAGTAAAATCTCTTAAAATTTCACTATTTTTTCGGATCAGCGTCCTAATTTCTTAACTCTGACCTTAATTTTCTGCCCTGGCTGCAATGCCCCTGGCTCTTTGATTCCGTTGTCCTCGCGGACCCTCTCAATGATGGTCTGGATGTCCTCGTAGCCACCGTACCGCTCGCAGAGGGACCAGAGGCTGTCGCCGCTGTAAACGACGTGTTCAAATGTCAGGTAGTCCGTCGGTTCGGGTTTAGTCCGTTCCTTCCACGCCGTGCCTAGGACAATCAGCCCAGCACCAATCAGCGCAGCAAGCAAGGTGGCTTTGTTTTTCAGCGTCATGGCGTTCCTCCTCCTTCAATCCATTCGATTAACTTCGTTTTCGTGCATCTCTTCGACCGCACGACCTTGAATCCTATTAAATCAAGGATTTCATACGCTTTCGTTGTGCCGATATGCAGAAAATCAATCAAATCATCAGCCGTTAGGACAGGCGGAAGGTCCTTGTATATGTCTAGCTCCAGCGGCCTAGACTCAAGGGCCGAAACACGCCTTTTCAGCTCTTCGTAATCCCGATTAAAGTCTTCTAACATGGCGCCTCCTTTTTCTATTTTAGATTTCTATTTTAGTAATTTTTAAGATAAAAAAATTAACAATAAAAATCTTCGATAGAACATTTTAAGACGCTGGCCATAACCGCCATTGAATCGGCTTTTGGAAGCTGTCTTCCAGATTCAATTTTACTGTATGGAGCCGCCGTTTTGTAGCCTAGTTTTTCGGCCATTTCAAGTTGCGTAAGTCCTAATTTGATGCGCCTTTTTCGGAGTTTTTCTCCGTCGAATTTCTTTCCTTTTTTCATTCCTCTACCTCCTTTCTTCACCCATTATAATATTTCTATTTTGGAAAGTCAATATTGAAATTTCTATTTTCGAATTTTATTTTATTTTTCTATTTTAGAATGTTATAATTAAGTAAAAATTTCTAATTTAGATGTTTTGGAGGTGAAGGGATGAGCATCGGAAAACGGATTGCGAACTTGAGAGAAGAATACGGCTGGAAGCAGTACGAATTGGCGCAAAAGATGGACTTAAACCCCGCCGCATTGAACAAGATTGAAAATGGGAAACGGTCCATTAAAGAAGAAGAAATATCCAAGGTCGCCCAGATTTTTGGCATTTCTACCGACACGCTTTTAGGCGTCAATACACCAAGGCCAGGGAACCGAATCCCGATTTTAGGAACCGTCGTAGCAGGACAACCAGCCTACGCTGCTGAAAACATCGTGGGATGGGAAGAAGTAACCGACAAAATGTCTATGCAAGGGAAACTTTTTGCCCTGAAGGTAAAGGGCTCATCAATGGAACCAGAATTTAAGGAAGGCGACATCGTGATAGTACGGGAACAGCCTGATATTGAATCTGGCGATATTGCGGTGGTCCTCATCAATGGTGATGAAGCAACGCTCAAGAAGGTGAAGAAGGACCCAAACGGCCTTTTCCTTTACGCTTTCAATCAAGCGGTCTACGAGCCGCATTTTTATAGCAATAACGACATTGAAACACTCCCAGTCCGTATTGTCGGGCGGGTCATTGAAAACCGTAGATCTTGGTAATGGAGGGATCATCATGTTTTGTACAAATTGCGGTCAACAACTTCAAGAAGGTGCGAAATTCTGTTCCAACTGTGGAACTCCAGTAGGTACTGCCACACCAGCGACGCCAGCCCCAACAGGCCCTGAATTAGTTATGACATTAAACGGCCATGATATTGATTTAGTCGCTTTGCACGACAAGCACGGTTTATTTACGCCACGCTCTTTTAAAATCAACGCAATTAAGGACGTGAAGGAACGGGCTGGCGTGGACCTTACAACCGCAAAATCATTCATTGATTCCATCATCGACCGTGAAGATTTAATCGCCTACTTTGCCGACAAAGACGCAAAAGATCAAGCTGCATTTCAGGCCGAAAAAGAAGCCCTCGGCGACAGCCTTTATTGTCCTAAATGCCATTCGACAGCAATTCACATCGATAAAAAAGGGTATTCCCTCACAAAGGGCGTTGTTGGTACGCTCGTACTAGGTCCGCTCGGTCTGCTAGCTGGAAAGCACCATTCTAATCGGCTCCGATACAAATGCCTAAAATGCGGCCATGAATGGCACGATTGATTTTCTCCCCTCGGCTTCGAGGGGTTTTTACTAGGAGAAGAAAATGCACGTCTATAAAAAGCCATCTGGAAAATGGGCGTATAAAATCGACATTGGGAAGAATCCACTGACAGGGAAACGACAACAAAAGGAAAAAGGCGGTTTTGCTCGTGCGAAAGACGCCAAAATTGCGGGCGAAAAAATGCTCCAACAACTTCGCTCAAAGGTTTTTTCCCGCCCTGAGTCGATTACTTTTGGTGATTTCGCCGCAGAATGGCTCGAAGCCTACAAAACGCTTGTGAAGATCTCCACTGTACGAATTAGAGAGCATCAATTGTTGAATCTTAAACGTTTTTTCGACAAAATACCGCTCCAACAAATCGGGAAAAAACAATATCAGGACGCTTTGCTGGCGCTCTCAAAAGATTTTTCTCCGAACACGATTTCGGGAATCCATGCCACTGCTAGAATGATCTTTCGGCGGGCGAAAGAATATGATCTTATCCTTACAGATCCAACCGAATACGCCACGGTCCCCCGACCGAAAAGAAAAATCGTGGATCCAGATTCCACGGTCCCTCCCTATCTTGAGAAAGATCAATTGCTCGCCTTTCTCTCTGTCGCCGAAAAGAATGGCTATCCACCAGACTACGAACTTTTTTCGCTTTTATCTTATACAGGTCTCCGAATCGGTGAAGCGCTGGCCCTGACGTGGGAAGACGTGGATTTTAAGAAAAATATCTTGAAGGTGTCGAAGACACTGTACAACCCAACGAATCGTGCTGAAAGCTATTCACTTCTCCCGCCGAAAACGGAAACATCGGTGCGGATCATCTCCTTGCCGACATCGTTAAGATCTTTGCTTGCACGTCACAAACTTGAAACCTCAAGTCTTCGCCTTGAATATGGCTCTGAGTGGCATATCCCTGAGCGTAGCCAACTGGGATTTATTTTCACGGCTCCGACACATCCTGGATTCCCTTTGACGCAACGGCTCGTTCAAATCCGCATTGATAGGCTCCAGCGGCTTATGCTTGGCAAGATCCTATTCCGAATCCATCCCCACATTTTTCGCCATACCCATGCAAGCCTGCTTGCGGAAGCTGGCGTGGACCTTGTTCAAATCATGAAAAGACTTGGGCATGCCGACGACTCAATAACTCGTCAGATATATCTGCACGTCACCAAAACGGCGGCAACTGAAACCGCCGAACGTTTCGACAAACTTTTAAACTCTAAATAGTAAAATCCCCTTGTGAATTTCACAAGGGGATTTTTTGTTCTCGTTTTGTTCTCTATTTGCGATTTTTTAAGCCATTATGAACGCTAGAACTATGTATTTATGCGGGTCTTAGGAATATCCCTTACATCATGCCAGGCATGCCACCCATGGCAGGAGCCGCCGGAGCCGGATTTTCAGCCGGTTTATCCGCAACAACGGCTTCCGTGGTAAGAATCATGGCAGCAATGGAAGCTGCATTCTGCAGGGCACTGCGTGTAACCTTGCAAGGATCTACAATACCGCTCTTGATCATATCAACATATTCTTCCGTCTGGGCATTGAAGCCAATTCCCTTCTTAGCCTTCTTGACAGCTTCAACGATAACGGCACCTTCAAGACCGGCGTTGTTGGCGATTTGACGGACAGGAGCTTCGATAGCGCGTCTAACGATATCAATACCTGTCTTCTCATCCCCTTCGGTTTCCTTTTCCAGTTCATCGAGGGCCGGCTGTACTTGCAGAAGAGCCGTACCGCCACCGGCAACGATTCCTTCGGCCACAGCAGCGCGAGTAGCGTTCAGAGCGTCTTCGATACGGAGTTTCTTATCTTTCAGTTCCGTTTCCGTAGCGGCACCAACTTTGATAACGGCAACACCGCCAGAGAGTTTAGCCAAACGTTCCTGAAGTTTTTCCTTGTCGAACTGGGAAGTCGTTTCAGGAATCTGGGCACGGATGGAAGCAACACGGTCAGCAATGGCCTGTTTGTCACCAGCACCATCAACGATGGTAGTAAGGTCCTTGGTTACACGGACCTGGCTGCAGGAACCAAGATCAGCAACTGTAGCGCTGTCGAGCTTACGGCCAACTTCTTCACTGATAACCGTCGCACCCGTCAGGGTTGCAATATCCTGAAGCATAGCCTTGCGACGATCACCAAAGCCAGGAGCCTTGACGGCAACAGCCTTAAAGGTGCCACGGAGTCTGTTCACAACGAGTGTAGCCAGGGCTTCACCTTCGATATCTTCAGCAATGATCAAGAGTTCACGGCCCTGTTGTACCACTTTTTCAAGAACAGGCATGATGTCTTGGATCATAGTGATTTTACGGTCCGTAATGAAGACGTACGGATTGGAAAGAACGGCTTCCATCTTGTCCGGATCCGTAACCATATACGGGGAAATATAGCCGCGGTCGAACTGCATCCCTTCAACGGTTTCAAGGGAGGTTTCCATGGTCTTGGATTCTTCAACGGTGATGACGCCATCGTTGCCGACTTTTTCCATAGCATCAGCAATCAGGCCACCGATTTCCGTGTCACCAGCAGAAATGGAAGCAACCTGTGCTTTTTCTTCCTTGGTGCTGACCGTCTTGGCATTTTCCTGGAGCTTCTTGACGAGGCAGTCCGTTGCTTTCTTGATGCCTCTCTTGAGGACCATGGGGTTAGCACCGGCAACCACGTTCTTCATGCCTTCATGAACGATGGACTGAGCAAGAAGGGTAGCCGTCGTGGTCCCGTCACCAGCAATATCGTTGGTCTTGGTTGCCACTTCACGAACAAGAGCAGCCCCCATGTTTTCAAACGGATCTTCCAGTTCAATGTCCTTAGCAATGGTTACACCATCATTGGTGATGGTCGGGGAACCGAATTTCTTTTCAAGGACAACGTTGCGGCCCTTGGGCCCCAAGGTAACTTTTACAGCATCAGCCAGTTTATTGACGCCGCGTTCCAGACCACGACGTGCTTCTTCATCAAATTGAATGAGTTTAGCCATTTTTATCTACTCCTTAGTTCCAAATGATATAAGGTGATTGGTTCTCCACAAAAAAGGGAGCGATTCACTTATCCTCAACGACGGCCAAGATATCACTGTCACGGAGGATGATATAATCCTTGCCGTCCAGTTCGACTTCGCTGCCGGAGTATTTAGCAAAGACAACAGTTTCGCCAACCTTGACTTCAGAAGCAATGCGGGTGCCATTATCAAGGAGACGGCCCGTACCTACAGCTACGACTTTACCGGTCTGGGGTTTGTCCTTATGAGCCGTATCGGGCAGATAAATCCCGCTTTCCGTTTTTTCTTCCTGCACAACCGGTTCTACGACGACATGATCTTCCAAAGGTCTTAACATGTTTGTAATCCCCTTTCACTATGGATAAATTTTAACTTTTTGATTTATTAGCACTCATTACATTGGAGTGCTAACCACAGCTATAATAATAGCATCTTTCAAAAAAAATGCAAGGGGTTTTACTAAAAAAGTCAAACTTTTTGTCTTTTAGGTTGGAAAGACATATAGGAATGCTATGGAGCTTTGATGCTTTGATGCTTATAGTGCGTTGAAGGGAAAGATGATAACGAGCGGCGCCTAATCGTCTCCCTGTCGGTCGTGGGCGCCAAATTACATTCGCCCTCAAACATGTTCTTCTGCTTTTCGCTCCGTTCCATAGCAGCCTCAGAACCCGGGCAAATCCGCCTCGCAAGCCGCTGTTATGAACTGACCTTTTTCAAGACGGTTTCCAAAAATCTTTTCCCTCATACTTGACCCAAAGGTAATACCTGGCAGCATATGGCAAGAGCTAGGGTTTCACAGTCTCCGGCTTTTGCCTTTTCTGTTATACGTGGATTGGTTACCAACAGGCTAATGGGTTCGCCGAGAGCCCCACTATCTCATATCACGGATCTTAAGGTACAACCTATAAGCGGCTCGTAAGGAAACGTCTGCTTCGCGTCTTCATCCACCACCGAAAGACCATGTTTCCTCTTTTTAATGTGGCAACATGCGGCTTTTGTCCCCCCTTGGCAAAGGCGGATTGATTTCGGAGAAATCAAGTTCTAACGCGTAACACGATAGCAGGTCGTACCGAATATAAAGTAACCGTTGTCGGGTATCATCATAGCAACACTTTTATAGCTGGTTTATCTACCTGCCGCCTTTGGCAGCAGCATCATAGCGCTGCAGCATCACAGCAAAAGCCAGAGTGCATGGATTCATCCATGCACTCTGGCTTTTCTTTCCTCATTTCTTTTCCATTTCTTCTTTGAGCCGAGCCATGATTCTGCCATAGTTTTCCTTTTTATGGGGAAAAAGGCAATGAGAGCAGTCCTTGGTGCCTGTCTCCGTATAAGTATAGGCTCCGCCGCAGGCCTTAACTAGATACAAAGGACAGAAACAAAAGAGACAGTTAAAGTCCTTCCCGTCACTTTCCTTATGACAGGGGAAGAACTCACATTCCTTATGGGAAAAGTACTTATAGTGATTCGTCATTTTTCTTCCCAGCTTTCCGCCAGTTTGCCAAACTCTTCTATGGTAAGGGACTCCCCTCTGCGCGTCGGCTCAATCCCAGCACGGGCCATCCAGGCCTCCGCTGTATCACCAGGACGCACCATTGACTTTAGACAAGTGCGGAGCATCTTCCGGCGCTGGGAAAAAGCCGCCCGCACGACCTTAACATATAAAGACGCATCCACATTGACAATGGGACTCTCCCTTTTTTCACATACGACGACCATGGAATCAACCTTTGGGGCCGGCATGAAATCGTGAGCCGGAACGGGAATTGCCAGCTGGGGCTCCGAATAATACTGCAGCGCCAAGGAAAGGGGCCCATAAGCCTTTGTTCCAGGACGAGCAGCCATCCGCTCAGCCACTTCTTTTTGCACCATAACGACAATACGCTTTAAGGGAAGGTTTGCTTCAAGCAGGGAAAAGATGATGGGCGTCGTAATGTAATAAGGCAGGTTCGCCGCCACTGTAAAAGGCTTTCCCCCCGTAATGTCTTTGAGGTCAACCTTAAGGATATCCCCATGGATGATTTCTACATTGTCATACCCTTCAAGCGTCTTGCGAAGGATTGGAAGAAGAGACTCATCGATTTCAACACTCTTGACATTGGCTCCGGTTTCCGCAAGGGCCTGGGTCAATGTGCCGATTCCAGGCCCGACTTCAAGGACCAGGTCCCCAGGACCAATCTTTGCTTTTTCTGCAATGCCCCTTACAACAGACTCATTGATGAGGAAGTTCTGTCCAAAGCGTTTTTTTGTATGAAGGCCAAAGGTATCAAGAATATACCGCGTTACTTCACGGCTTGCAATCACAGGATGAAGCATACTGAAGTCCTTTCTCACGCATGACGTGTTTCGATGATCTGAAGTGCTTTATTGAATTCGTCGCGGGTCACGCCATAATGATTGAGACGCTCCACCATTTTCTTCACATTGCCGTAGCCAATACCCAGTTCGGCTCCAAGGGCATCCCGTTTTTCCGCCGCAGACTGGGATCCGCTCATACCGTTATGGTAAAGGTCCATGGCCGTAAATTCTTCCTGCGGCGTCATCGTGGTGTGACGCACCTTGGAAAGTGCCTTGAGGATTGCCTCCGGCTGAGCCTGCTCAATGCCCACATCATGGTGGGCCAGAGCTTCACACTTTGGCACAAAGGCCTGTCCCGCCTCAGGAAAGCGCTCCGTCAAATAACGGCGGATTCGCTCCCCTGCCCCATCAGGGTCGGTGAGGATGATGATGCCCCGCTTCTTATAGGCTGCTTCAATCTTTTTAAGGGTATACGGCGACAAGGTAAAGCCGCCTGTTTCGATTGTATCGGCATCAAGGGCCTTCTTGATCGCCACTGTATCCATTTTTCCTTCTACGACAAGGACTTCCTTAAGCAATCTTGTCACGCTCCCTATTCTTGGACCTCTCGTTCCGGATTTTTACTCTAACAGATTGCAGGAAGAATGTCAAAAGAAAGTTCTCCCCACAAATAAGGAAAGAGGCCATTGCCAATTGGCAACAGCCCCTTTTCTACTCAAGGAAATACACGGTTACGTCGCGCCTGCCCCAACTGATTGCGTCAGAGTAGTTTTCCATGTACAGGTCAATCCGGCTGCCATTGATAGCACCGCCGCAATCACCTGCCACGGCAAAACCATAACCAGGGATATACATCCGCGTTCCATATGGAATCACATCAGGATCCACAGCTACGATTCCATGATAAGGCACAACGCCTGTCGAAGTCAGACCGGTTCCACTGCCCTCGGCAAGGGTATACGCGGAAGCCTCAAAGGTTCTCGCGCTGCGGTACCGAACAAAGCCACGGCTTGTTTCCACCATCAGATTTTTGCCTGTGCCTACTTCTACGACTTGCGGAACAGGTTGGGAAACAACATCACGCGCCAGTTCACGTCTTACTTCTTGATTTCCAATCTTCACCGTGCGGTAGGTGACCACAGCTTCCCCATTGCGGCCTTCCGATACAACAGACTGTCTGCCGCGGGGCAGGTTGTCATTGTTGCGGAATTCCACTTCAAAAGGAATGCTTTCTTTGGCCGTCTTCACCTCAGTTGTGGGGGAAACGACATGGATGGTCATGTCTTTTTTTGCCGGGGACTCCAAGGACGGATACACCTTATATCCTTTGTAGTCCACACCCACAGCATCCAGCACTTCTTTTACCGTTTTGCGTCCGATGGTATACTCGGTCGTTCTTCCATTATGCCACACCTTGATTGGAATGGCACGGATGACTTCGATCGTCGATCCATCTTCAAAGTTTCCATGACCAACTACATCATAACCGTCGGCTTTTTGAAGAACAACACCGGCTTCTTCCAAAGCACCTTTAACCGTAAGGGCTCTGGTTGAAAGGGCAATCGTCTGCCCGTCAACTTGAATCTTCACCTGTTTTGGAGCGGCAGCAAAGCCGAGAAAATTCAAGCTGAAGACAAGCATGAGCATGACAACAACCCACTTTTCAGGACGCTTCCAAGTATTTGTTATTCGCAAATTCTCGCCTCCTTAAAGCTTTTGTATTCTACCATGGAGACGAAAAACCTGTCAAAACAAAATTAGGACCAGCTCCTAAAAATGAACATTTTCATAGCTTGATTTTGTGACGGTTTTGAAAAATTTACAGCAAAGTCATCGCGATTTTTAGTAACTTTTTAATTTTGGGAAGAGATTTTGCGAATTTTTTGTGGCAATTTCCATCATCGAAAGGACTGGAATTCCTTTGACCTCCGCTGCCATTTCAGCAACAAGCTTCACATAAAGCGGGTTATTGCGTTTCCCGCGGTAAGGAACAGGGGCCATATAAGGCGAATCTGTTTCAAAAACAATGCGGTCAAGAGGCATCTTGCGAAGGATTTCCCTGACCCCATGATCATTCTTAAAGGTACTTGTCCCGCCAAAGCCAAAGTACCAGCCGGCCTTAATAAAGGTTTCAGCCATGGCCCAGTCTCCGCTGAAACAATGAAGAACCCCTCGCACGCCCTGCCCTTCCGTCAGAAGGAGCCTTGTCATATCCTCATGGGCCTCCCGGTCATGGATGATGACGGGCAGCTTAAGTTCACGGGCCATGGCAAGTTGGCGGATAAGGAAAGTCTGCTGCCGCTCATGGGGTGAATCTTCATCGTTATAATAGTCAAGACCGATCTCACCAATGGCGACCACCTTGTCATCTTGGGCAAGCTGGTAAATTTCCTCAAGGTCCCCTTCGCTCACATGGCCCAAATCTTCTGGATGAAGTCCGACGGCGGCATACACATAATCATAGCGGTGGGCCATAGCAAGCGATGCCTTCGAGCTTCTCACGTCACAACCGGGATTGATGAATCCCAACATGTGCGATCCAATCTCCTGGAGCAGCGCTTCTCGGTCCGCGTCAAAGTCCTCCGTGTCAAGGTGGGCATGCGTATCAAAATAAGGAAGTCGTTCCATTATTTGACCTTGCTGCCCGACGCAATTCCCGGCACTTCGGCAAGGACGAGGTTTCC
>ERZ894180.1630-NODE-1630-length-12955-cov-6.408372_pt1 | contig 12955 bp, 15 predicted proteins | sample MGYA00380278_ERZ894180 | MGnify/ENA primary metagenome ERZ894180 (study PRJEB32331, sample SAMN06328450) | human gut metagenome | biome: human gut microbiome; feature: stool | host: Homo sapiens | collected 2013-02-24 ...
ATTTTTAAAAATTGACTTTTGAAAAAATTAGTACCTGGTACTAATGGCATCAGCCGTTTTCTGCTATAAAATTTTCCTTGTTTAAATTTTCAGTTCATTCTATACCCCTCTGCCCGGTCCTTGCCCTGGCGTGATGGAAGGAAATGGGCTGCTTTTCCGGCGGACAGTCATAGGGAAAGGGTGCAAGGCTCCATCATGTAACTTCTCCCTGGCGGCCTTCTCTTCCTGGCACTCTTTGGGATGTCGTGGCCACCCGGTCCGGAATGCATGGCGCTAGCCATTCTAGACAGAAGAAATAAGGCGCAAGGCTTGCGCCGTCAAACAAGAAAAACAAGCGGAAAACTTGCGCTTTTGTACCCATCTTCACTATGTGCCCCTACTTTAAATCTAATAATATGCAAATAAAAAATAAATCATTAAATAACAACCGCAAGCGCCCCTGCTATTTTGTACCTAGAATTGCGGCGGGGGATGGGCCGACCCTTGAGACGGCGTGCCCCCTTTGGAAGAACCTACCGGATGGGGTACAGGGGGATGAATACATCTATACGCCTGTCCAGTACGGAATAGGCTGCATGGCCTTGACCTCTTGCCTGCCATTCCACGCATGGCCGCCGCTCTGCAGCCGTTCTCCTCTCGACTGTCCGCCGGTACTGTCGGGCCATTGCGTCCATCTGCCATAGGGCTATGGCCTGGTTAAGCCTTGACCATAAAGAACTAACGTTCTTTTATGAAATCATCTTTTCCAGTGCTATAATGAATACAACAAGCGGCGGGGTGTTATTGCCCATAGTCTCCGCCGCCTGTTGCTCTGCCGGAATCCTGCAATGGTTTCCGGCTCTTTCCTTTTGTTACCGCTTTCCGTCTCTGTCCTTATGCCTGCCCTGCTCCATGGCGGCCTGGCTCATGGCTTTCAATACATCGCCCCATTTATACGCCATTTCCTGCCTGGTGGTCTGCACATCTTCCCGACTATCGGGAAAACATATTTCATCATCATCAATCAATAAACGGCGGGGCGTGTCTAAAATCTCTCCGTGGTCTCCGCAATTTGTATATATTTCTTTCATCTTGCTTTTCTCCTTTTACCTGGCGCCTGCTATCTTGCGGGCGCCTTCTTCATGCTTGAAATCAAATATCCTTGCCGCCGGAAATAATCGGCGCTCTCTTCTTCCATCAAATTGGAAATCAAACTCCTTTATGAATGTGTTCTTCACCTTCGGCCCTGTAGTCCAGCCATGAATCAGAAAGACTATACACCGATTTCACCCGGTCCGCCTTTCCATCAAGAAGGCGTTTGATGAATCCATGTCTGCAAAGTGCTTCCACATCGTGATAGAATCCTGCCCTGTTGGTGTCATACAATCCTTCACTATGAACCTTTTTCCAGTTCAGATAAAACACCTCGGGGCGCTGGTACTCTTCCATGTCCGGATAATCTGCTCCGGGTCTGTCTCCTGTCCAGCGCTGCCAGCGGCAGAAAAGGTATAATTTGGCCTGTTTCCCTGTAAGCTCCTTTCATGCTTCTGAACTAAAAAGGCGTGGAATGTCTAAATGCTTATGGGTGTCTCCGACGCTGCTATTGGTTGCTTTCATTTCAATCTTTCCTTTCTTTTGGAAATCAAGCTCCCCATAAATGTGTTCTTAAATACAGGGGGCTTTTTTCACTGCTTTTCTGCTTCTCTGATTTCAGTTTCTTTTGCCTGGTATGGTAACTGTTATAACTCCCCTAGAATTTCTAGGAACTCAACCGCAAAAAATGGGGCAAACTTCATAATATTTCTAGGTAGTTTGGTGCCGTCTACCTAGAATTTCTTAGGTAGTTTATCGCCATCTCCCCAGAAATCCTAGGAAAAGGAAAAAACTCATGTTTCATTTCCGTTCTTGTATTTCTGCCATAAAGCAGAAAGGCGGTATACTGATTTTTGCCGGTATGGTTTCCCATAAAAAAGGCATTCTAGCAAACCAACCTTACATAGTGCCTTTGCGTCCTCATAAAGCGCCATACTATTAGTTGGTCCATATATTCCAGTACATCGAACTTTTGCCCAATTCAAATAGAAAACTTCCGGCTCTTGGTATGCCTCGCATAACGGATAATCTTTTCCCGGTGTCTTTGTCGCCCACGGCTGCAGCCGACAATAAAGGTATAATATTTTCTGCCTTGGTTTGAGTTCCTTCCACGCTGGTGACGTGTACATAGATTCGTATAAGGCAATATACCTATCATGACCATGGCCATAGGGGCGGGCGCTCTCGTAGGGCTTCCGCTTGTATGCCATAGGGGCCGCCCTTATTCTTCATCATGGGGCAGAAATAAATCTTCCGGCTCCATTTTCTTCTGTACGCCCTTGCCCTTCCACTTCCTGCAGTATTCCCGGAAGGGCCGCAGTGCTAAAGCCCGCTTCTTAATCCCCTGTTCCATGCGCTCCCTCTGCTTAAACACATCTTCGGGACTTGCCGGAAGGAAATAGCCGCCCGGCGTGGTGTTATTACAAATCAGCGACCCCGCCGCCCGCTCTTCGTATACCATCGCTTTAACATGGCGGCTGGTTACGTCAAGGGCCTTTGCAACATCAGTGGCCTTCACTGCTTTCTTCTCTCCATAGGCCTTCATGTATTCAAGAAATTTTCTTACTGTATTCATGGCTCCCGGCTCCTTCCTCTATGCTTCACCTACATGGAAATGAATGTATACTTCATCAGTCAAATCGCTATCCTCGATACGGGAATAGATATAGTTTTCAGCGTCCCAAAAGGTGCGGACTTCATCAAGGGTGGATTTCTCAGGCCATTCATCATCCTGGCACTCTTTAAGCAGCATACTTTCCAGCTTTGCCCTCTCGGCGGTAACTTCATTAGCACCTACCGGCAGAAAATACTTTTTCTCCTCATCGTCCCGCCATACCGGGCGGCCATAATCTCCTACATACTTACCGCCGCAGCAGATAATCATTCCGTCTATGCGCTCCTGCCTAACCTTCTCCTTCACTTCGTCCTCGCTCATCTCAAGGGACTTTGCAATGGCTTCCACCTTCACGGCTTCCGATTCTCCAAAAGCTTCTTTCCCTTTCAAATAGTCGGTAATCAGAAATTTCTTGTTATCCATCTTCGCCCAGCTCCTTCCTGCTATGCTTCCTGGCGTGCCAGTTCATCAATCGATTTGTCTATAATCGTTCTATCGTATACCGTGCGGCGGCCAATCTTTTTATAGGCTCCTATTTCTCTTGCCCAGCGTTTCGCCTTCGATTCACCCAGCCCGGTATATTCTACAAGTTCCCTAATATTCAAAAGTCTTTTGTTTGGAAAAAGTGCGCTTCCCATTCTCTATCTCTCCTTTTCAGAAAAATCACTCAATCACTCATGACTGTCTGTATTGACCATTGCGCAGTGGTTATTTATCAGCCTGTAACTATGCTAACCCGTTCGAATGTTGTAATATAGATTTATAAACCTTTTTATTTTTTCTGTTCACTATGGGCAAACCTTTATAAATCGTAGAAAATGAAATGACCATTTATAAAGGTTTAAGTGCGAAACCTTCATAAGCCTTTATATTGAAAGGCTGGTTTCAAAAGGAAAGGGCGTTTCACTATGGCAAATGGGCAAAAAGGAAAAGCCAGCAAGAGAAAACTTGATATGCGGGAAGAGTCGGGAAAACTGGCTAGACAAATCGGTGATAGGATTCGAGAATTAAGGGAAAGAATGAAGGACGGGGACGGAAGGCCGATAACGCAACCGGCATTTTATGATTTTATTTTCGATAAGCCGGAATATCAGCAAAGTACTGATAACCCTAACGAACCTAAACCAGAAGAAAGCAAACAAACGGAAATATCCAATATAGAAGGCGGAAAAGATATTAGTTTAGCGCTGCTTTGCCTTATCTCAGACAAATGCGGGGTATCCCTGGACTATCTCATAAGGGGAAAAGAATATCAGCCCAGTAAATCAACCTGCCCGCCGGAAGAAAAGGACGCTCCCCCCGCTGGCGCCCCAATGGAATCTCAGACGGAAAACGCCGCTTCATCCAGTGATAACAATACAATAGCATTTCAAGGGCAGACAGTAGAAACACCTATAAGCGTACAAGATAGTGAAGATGGAATCTTAAGCCTTATTGATATACCGCAGTATGATAAATTTCTTGGAATATCCTTGGAAGATATTTGCAAGGCTTTGGCCGCAATGGCATTTATTACCGATATGACCATCCACAAGGAAAACATACAGACGTGTGGAAGGATTGAACCTGGTATTTGTATTTCTATATTTCCCAAAGAAGAAATTTACCCAGTATTTGAAAAGTTCGATAAAGAATGTGGCTTGTATAAATGGGAAGTTACAGAAAAAAGCAGTGAACCTAAAGAAAAAATACAAGCTTTTCACCTGTTCGATAAAAGGGGCAGAGAATGTATTGATTTTTTGCGTAGGGTTTTGCAACTAAAAAATACCCTTGGTGTTTTTGGTTGTGATAATGGATATGAAAATGATATTGAATGGAAAGACATAGCAAAAAGCATTGATACGATATTATCAGCAACTCTTTACAATAACCCGGAATCCCCACTATTGTATGTCCTTGGGTATGGTGTTACTGCATACGATTTCTTAAACGCCGGTGATGATGATATCTTTGATGACAATTTCAGAATTTATACAGAACCTTATCAAACTTTCTTAGAAAGAGAACATAGACAGTCTCAATAAAAAAGCCGCCGGAAAACTCCTATACTTGAGTTCTTCGGCGGCTTTTTATTGTCCTCTATTCCTTCCCAGTCTCCGGCTCCCTGCCCTGGTACTTCATGCTTCCGGACGGCCTGGCACTTCTGCAGCATAGCCACCATTTCCGGCGGATAGCCCTCACTACTTCCTGCTGGAAAGCCTGCCCACCGGAAAGGAAACAGTTCTCCCACCTTTCCGGCGGAACTCCTTCGGGTGGTGTCATGTTTCGTTACTCCCTTTTACGCTCCCGGCCTGTTTTCCTGTATCCGCTTCCATTCCTCACTGTCTGCAAGCTGCTTATATACTTTGTTTACGGCCTTATATGCACCACTCGGCGATATATAAACCTTTACCGCCGCTTTCTCCCACGTCTCCCCCAGCACGAAATGGCTGAAGAATAGTTTCTCCCATGGCTCATACTTGATACTATGAATCAGTTCTTCCGCCTGTTTCTGCAGCTCTGCCATGGCTTCTATCTCTGCTATGGGCTTCTCCTTTACTTTCCAATCATTGGCCTTCATCCTGGCATTTCTCGCCGCTTCTAAAAATTCCTTCACGCTCTGAAACATACATAGCACCCCCAGCCCTGCCCACTACAACCCGGAACCTTTACCCCTATTATCTCATGAACCGGACAACCCTATCAAAAGCGCCGCCGTGAATCTCCGCCGCTTCCCGCCCTTGTATCCTCTCCTTGGTGCTTCCTGCCTGTCCGCCGGTAATACCTCATGACTTCCAACGGCTCCCACCCCTTCCGGAAGGAATGAACCTTTCCGGATAGCCTGGCATTTCTGCAACACGTCCACACCTTCCGGCGGATAGTCCTCACTATCTCCTTCCGGAAGGCCTGCCCATCGGCAGCGCTCCCCTGGTATCAGCCCAAAGGAAAAGCGTCGCCGGTAATCATCAAGTGATATCTCCGGCGGCGCTCTGCCTGCAGAAAAATAAAAGGGTGCTTAGTGGGGTAAATTGTGGGGTAAATTCCATTTCTGCCCCTTTTGAATGTCCAATTTTCCCCGTATTTATCGACTTTTTTATTTTTTATTTCACGTATTTTCTTATTATACAGGATAGTTATGGCAAAGTGAATAGGAATGTTTCGTCATCAGATGAAAAAGTCCATCCGGCCGGTGAGTACAAAAAGCAGGAAAATGACGGACAGGCATTTCCCCGCTTACCTTTACAAGTGCCTGCCACCCCAGCTTTATAGAGGTCTTTGGTATTGGAAAAAAGGAGCCGGATAGGCGGGAGTGGTATTCATGGATGGTTTCATGACGTTCCATTTCATCCATCATAGAAATATCTGTACCGGCAGTCAGTAAATTTTTTCAGAAAGTTACATGTCTAGGGAAGCACTGATTAATTCGCAGAGTCTGCTTTTATAAGAATTTTTATTCACTGCTTCGTCATGGGGCTCCTTAAATAGCTCGCTATTCGCGTCGCCCCATTCCTTGCATTGCATAAAAATTCAAGAATAAAATCAGACAACGATTTAGTCAGCGCTTCCCTAGAAATTTTATCTTTCGCATATGGTATTCTTCCTGCAGAAAGTCTGTATTCTCTATTTCATTACATTTATTCATATTTGGTTGCTAAACAGGCAAGCATATTTGTTTATCATACTATTCTATTATTGAATTTTATATAGTATAATAAGCATAGATGAGAGCTTGGACAAGGTCCGGGGAGTGGCCACGAAAAAATACCCGGTTCCTTGTCCGGCTGCAAGCCATCTCGCATGGATGAAACCATAAGAGCTCCGGGCTTCGGTCCGTTCGATGCGTTATGAGTGAGACCTGCATTACCTGATTAAACGCCTCGGTTCATTCTGAGGATTTACAAGCGATATGCCTGAAAGAGGCCATCATCATGATGGAGCGGTGGAAGATTGGCGCATCTGTCTTCTATCCGTCGGACCTAGCTCTTTCAGGCTTTTCGTGCTGCCGGTCGTGATGAAATCAGGCTCAATAAAAAAATCCCTGCCTTTTTTTACAAAGGGTGGGGATCTTTTTATTGAATTCATGAGTTGACAAATTTACTCTGAAAAATGAGCTATCCCAGACTTCATGGGGGTTTATCTTTCCTACAAAAAGTCTGCTGTTATCCACTGCCTGCGGCACCACCGTCGGGCATTCAGGTACCCGCATGGTGTGCAGTCTATACTCGAATAACAGCCTTACGCCACAGTGCTGCAGGATAGTCGTCTTCCAGAGGAAGAAGGCTGTATACTTCATCCCCCTTCCCTCTCCTGGCAGCCTGTCTGTTGCCATACAGCCACTTTTTGTGAATATCTTTCGGTCCTCTTTTCACTAAAAAAGACTACCTTTCGGTAGTCTCTTTCTTTGAAATCTTATTTCAGACGCAGGCCCAGTTTTGCACCGAGAGCTCTGTAGCGTTCGATGTCTTTGCGACGGAGATAGTCCAGCATGTTTCTGCGCTGGCCAACCATTTTCAGCAGGCCGCGGCGGGAATGATGGTCTTTCTTGTGGGATTTCAGATGTTCGGTAAGGAGAGCGATTCTCTTGGAGAGGATAGCAATCTGTACTTCCGGAGATCCGGTGTCGCCTTCGTGGACTGCATAGGTGTCAATGATTTCTTTTTTTGCTTCAGCTGTTAACATAATAGCCTCCTATAAAAATATAAATTGCTGTATCCAGGTCTACGCCGGAGTTGCGATAAACTGGGGTACAGTTCAACCACGTGTAATTATACATGAACGGACTATAGATTGCAAGGCGTTTATCCAAGAAGAACTCTATCGCTCATGGCGCCGGAGGTTTCCTCAAATTTCTTCAGCAGATCGTCGATGGTGAGTTTCTGCTTTTCTTCAGGACTGTAGTCGGCAATAATGGTGCCGCTGTTCATCATGATGAGGCGGTTGCCGTATTTCAGGGCATCCCTCATGTTGTGGGTAATCATCAGGGTGGTGAGGTGCTGTTCGTGTACGATTTCATCGGTAATTTTCAGTACTTTGCCTGCAGTTTTCGGATCCAGGGCTGCGGTAGGTTCATCCAGAAGAAGGATGTCCGGCTTTTTCAGAGTGGCCATAAGGAGGGTCAGTGCCTGCCGCTGGCCGCCGGAAAGGAGTCCGATTCTGGTGGAGAGACGGTCTTCCAGGCCAAGGCCCAGACGGGCTACCATGTCCCGGAATTTTTCATGGTCACCGGAGGAAAAAGCCCAGCGAAGCCGGCGGCTCTCCCCTCTTCGGGAAGCGATAATCAGATTTTCTTCCACCTGCATGCCGGCGGCAGTGCCTTTCAATGGATCCTGGAAAACCCGGCCGATGTACTTGGCTCTTTTATATTCGCTTACCTTAGTCACATCATTGCCATTGATTTCAATAGTGCCGCTGTCAGGAATATAGGCACCGGCAATAGAGTTCAGGAGGGTACTCTTGCCTGCGCCGTTGCTGCCGATGACGGTGCAGAAATCGCCGTCGTTCAGAGTCAGGGACAAATGGCTAAGCGCTTTCTTTTCATTGGTGGTTCCCTTGAAGAATGTTTTGCTGATATCTGTAACTTTAAGCATAATCAGCCTGCCTTTCCTATATTGACTTTGCCCTTGATCATAGGAGCAGCCAGGGCAAGCATGACAAGAATAGCGGTGAACAGTTTCAAATCGTTCGGCGGCATGCCCAGATAGAGCACCACTGCAATGACTACGCGATAAATAATGGAGCCCACCACCACAGCAAGGAGAGAGCCGGAGAAGCTGTCCACGCCAAGAATGACTTCACCAATGATGACAGAAGCCAGGCCGATAACGATGGTACCGATGCCCATGCCTACATCGGCAAAGCCGTTGTTCTGTGCTACCACAGCGCCGCAGAGGCCAATGAGGGCATTGGAAATAAAGAGGCCCATAATAATCATGGTATCCGTGTTCACGCCCTGGGCCCGTACCATCTGTGGATTATAGCCGGTAGCGCGGATGCACATCCCCAGTTCCGTGCCAAAGAACCAGTAAATAAGAGCGGAAATAATAATCATAAGGACTGCCGGCACAATGAAAGCAGCCGTGGACTGGCTCACATGGAGCAGGCTGGCGGTGGTGGAAAATACGGTATCCACCCGCAGAAGAGAAATATTGGCCTTCCCCATAATGTGGAGGTTAATGGAGTATAGGGCAATCATGGTAAGGATGCCGGCCAGAATGGCAGGAATCTTTAATTTCGTATAGAGGATGCCGGTGACCGTTCCTGCAATGAGGCCTCCTGCCGCACCGGCTGCAATGGCTGCCCATGGAGAGGCGCCGGAAGCAATAAGAGAAGCTGCAATAGCACCACCCAGGGGGAAGCTGCCTTCGCAGGTCATATCCGGTACATCAAGTACGCGGAACGATAGAAATACGCCAATGGCCAGGATGGACCACATCAGTCCCTGGGCAATGGTGGAAACTGCTAAATCTGCCATTTCATTTCCTTCCTTTATAAGGTTAACTGAATACAAATCCTAATCAGGGTCTTGCAGGCTGTCCATCATAGAGGTACAGCTTTCTGGAACGCTGCCACAGGTCTCCGGGCAGCGGAATATTCAAAGCATTCACCTGCTTCATATTGATGACGATATCCGGATCCTGCTGACGCATGATGGGAATATCTTCCGGAATCAAATCCCCCTTCAGCAGACTGGCAGCCATGCGGCCGCCGGAGAATCCCATGCGGTAGTAGCTGGGGGATACGGAAATGAGAGCGCCCCGCCGTACCATTTCAGACTGTTCTCCGATGATAGGAATATTGGCGCCATTCATCACCTTTACGATGTCATCAAAATGGGTAAGGAGGTCTGTGTCTTCCGGCACATAGAGGGCCGTAATATGACCCACCAGTTTCTGAATCTGGGGTTCTGCCGCTTTGTCCGGCTGATAGGCTACCTCATAGAGGGAGATCCCTTTCTGGGCTGCTACTTCTCGGAGGATTTCTACCTGCAGAGAGGCAGCTGCATCGCCGGGATTATAGAGGATGCCCAGCTTTTTCACAGACATGCAGCGGCTGGCCATGCGAATCTGGGTAAGGATAGCCGGATTATCCATGATGCCGGTAAGATTTCGATGTCCTGCGAAATCTTTATCCTTCTTGAAATTCATGACCCCCACTCCCACAATGGGAATGTTTTTCGTCGCTTTGACAGCTGCTTTGGCGGAATCGGTGCCTATGGCGATAATTAAGTCCTTTTTGTCCCGGGCAAACTTCTTTGCTGAAGCTTCCAGTTTCTTGTCATTGCCCTTGGCCTGCACAATGTCGATTTTAGCTCTGCCGCCCTTGCTGTACCCCTCAGCCTCCAGCGCTGCCAGCACACCGGCGGTCATTTTATTCTGCTCCGCCAGATCATCGGACTGCAGAATGCCGATGGAATACACATTCTTCGCCGCAACAGGCACCACATCTTCATTGACCGGTTCCGGCGATGAAGACTGGTACAACATCACGGCCATCACTACATTACACACCGCAAAAATAAGCATTAACCACCAGAGCTGTTTCAGTTTTGAAGCCACAACACTAACCCTTTCCCTAAAATTTTAAAACCATAGATAAAGAGTAACCTCCGTTGAAATCGGAAGTTACTCTTTGTCTTTTCCTGTAAAACGTCAGATCATTTCTGCCCTGTCAAGAACTTCCTTTGGAATCTGGATACCCAATGTTTCCATTTCACTCTTATTGATGTAAAGCTTCGTCTTGTCTGCCCCTTCCACAGGGAAATCTTTTACCGTCTTATTTCCCTTCAGGATTTCCGCAGCCATCTGGCCTGCCCGGTGTCCAATATCATAGAAGCTGATGGACTCGGAAGCCAGCACGCCGTTCTTTACATGACCCACTTCTGCGCCGTATACGGGGATCTTCTCCCTGTTGGCTACAGCCATCAGAGTAGGAATAGAAGAAGCGATAATATTATCGGTAGGTACGTAAATGGCATCTACCTTACCGCCCAGGAAGCCTTCCGCTACCTGCTGCACATCATTCACAGAATTCACTGTCAGTTCCACCACATCAATGCCCAGGGGCTGGCAGTTTTCCTTCAGATGCTTAGCCTGCACCACCGAATTGATTTCACTGGAATTATAAATAATACCGATTTTCTTGACATTGGGCTGAATTTCCTTAATCAGCTTCACCTGCTTATCTACCGGTCCCCGGTCATTGGTGCCGGTTACGTTGCTGTCCGGTGCCTTCTCCGACTTCATGAGCTTTGCATTTTCAAAATCGGAAATAGCAGTGCAGATAATGGGAATCTTATCGGTAGCATTGGCCATGGCCTGGGCCGCCGGTGTAGAAATAGCACCGATGAGCTTGTAATTGCCGGACACATAACGATTGGCAATAGCCTTCAGATTGGACTGGTCACCCTGGGCATTCTGCTCATCGATTTCCACCTTATCCTTCAGCCCCGCTTCATTCAAAGCATCCACAAACCCTTTATTCGACTCATCCAATGCCGGGTGCTGCACAATCTGGACAATGCCCACCTTCATTTTACCACCGGAACTGCTGCTTCCACTTCCGCTTCCACCGCCGCAACCTGCCAAAACACCTGCTGCCATAAGGCCGCATAAACCTGCTGCCAGAATCTTCTTCCATTGACTTCCTGCCATTCTACTGTTCCTCCCTTTTTTTATATTGCATCCATTCTTCCCGTCTGGCCTCTTCATATTCTCCTGTGAAACTATCCTTCCAAAAGCCGGAGCGAGCAGACTTCTGCATTGAACTTGCGATAATTATAGCATATTTTCAGTATAGATACCATGTGAAAAATAGATAAAAGGAAGGCTTGCCTTCCTCCATGATTGTCCCACCACCTGCAGGGAAAGGTGGTATCTTCGGAACCAAAGGGACACAAAAATCTCACACTTGACAGGCCCTTTGGATTCTAAGAGCTGCTGAAGCATCATACCAGCTGGTTTTGTCTCCTTCCGCAGGAAGGAGACAGGCGAAGCACTGAGGACAGATTCGAAAAGTGAAAAATAACGTCCTTACTGCCAACACTTCCGGTCCCCTTGCCCTCCATTTCTTCTCCCCTTTTCCAGGCACTAAAAAAACGTTTCCCTCTGGAGGAAAACGTTTTTCTATTATTCTTCAACAGTCTTGCTGATGATCTGTTTGCCTTTGTAGTAACCGCATACAGGGCATACATGATGAGGTTTTTTCAGTGCATGGCACTGCGGGCATTCCACAAGACCCGGAACAGTCAGCTTCCAGTTAGCGCGTCTCTTATCACGACGGGATCTGGAACTTTTTGTCTTCGGAACCGGCATTCTTAGCACCTCCTTACCTATCGGCCTGCCGCTTGATAGCTCCTGCTGTACGTTTTATACAGCGCCTTAAGCTGGTGGATAAAATTATCAACTTCATCATTATACGTGGAGAATCGGGCTTTGTCAAGGGTTGAGATGGAAAAGGTCAGCATCAAAACGGAAGGGCTGGAATCCCCGCTGTACCGATTCCTATTCTTCTTCCACTTTTTGTCCTGTAAGGACCATCTGCTTTTCGTCTTTTCTCATATGGAAGAATCGGTATACCGCTTCTGCTGCCCTTTTGTTCATGCCGGGCACCTGGGACAGTTCTTCTATGGTGGCTTTCCGCATTTCGTCAAGAGAGCGGAAGGCATGCCACAGGGCGTTTCTTCTGGTAGGGCCGATGCCTTCGATGTGGTCCAGAATGGATTCGGTATTTCTCTTATTCGTCCATTTCCTGTGGTAGGTGATGACGAAGCGGTGGGCTTCGTCGCGAATGAACTGGAGGAGCTGGAGGGCCGGTTCGTGATGATCCAGAATGATGGGGTCTTCGGAACCTTCCACGTAGATTTCCTCGATTCTCTTGGCCAGGCCGATGACAGGGGCATCACAGCCGGCGTTTCTGATGGCGGGCAGGGCGGCATGAAGCTGTCCCAGGCCGCCATCCAGAACGATAAGGTCCGGTGCGGGCCAGTCTTTTTCATTTCCATAGCGGCGGCTCATGACTTCTGCCATGGATTTGAAATCATCGGCATGGCCCTGGGTGGTCTGAAGTTTGAATTTCCTGTACTCCCTTTTCGCCGGACGGCCATGTTCGAAGACTACCATGGAGCCTGTGGTTTCAGCGCCCTGGTTATGGGAAATATCGAAGCATTCCATCCGTTCCGGCAGCCTTGGCAGGTGAAGAAGATCCTTCAGTTTTTTCACCGCCCCCTGTTCCCGGGCGTCCTGGTATTCCCACTGCAGCTTTTTGTCGGAAAGATACTTGGCAGCGTTAGCC
>ERZ894180.1633-NODE-1633-length-12938-cov-13.406349_pt1 | contig 12938 bp, 10 predicted proteins | sample MGYA00380278_ERZ894180 | MGnify/ENA primary metagenome ERZ894180 (study PRJEB32331, sample SAMN06328450) | human gut metagenome | biome: human gut microbiome; feature: stool | host: Homo sapiens | collected 2013-02-24 ...
TTCGGGGTCGCGCCGTTGGAACGCACGGTGTCGGGAAGGGTGGAACGATTGAAATTCGTCATGTCGTGGAGCTCCTTTGCTTGACGTTTGTTGGATTTTCGTTCGATCTTTCGTGACTGACTCTGCCCGTTTTCAGCTCATGTCAGCTTCATGCAGAAGATCGATTTTGCCTACTCCCCTATGGTATGCAACCCTGTTTTTCTTTCTTTCCCGCGGCGAGTTGTACAAAGCAAGAAAAGAATACGCTTCTTACGGACGCGAAAAACCAATCCGCAAAAATAAAAACGCGGGACGTTCCAGAAAGGGAAATGGAACGTCCCGCGCTGGGGAGTGGGATAGGCCAGTCCCGCTCAGAGCGGTGAAGGTTTACTTCCTGAACGGACGGCCTACGGCCGCGTTGTCCCTGCCTTCACTCGCCTATCGGCTCGCTCAGGGGGAGCCTATGAACAGACCACTGGGCTGTTCACTTAACGGCTCCCCTCATCACACCACCGACGACCCACTTCTGGGCGAAGATGTAGACGATGAGGACCGGAGCCATGGCCATCAGGTAGGATGCGAAGGCCATCGGATAGTTCGACGTGAACTGGCTTTGGAACACGTACTGTGCGAGCGGAATCGTCTGATTGCTCTGATCGGTCAGCGTGATCAACGGCAGCAGGAAGTCGTTCCAAGCCCACAGTGCGGTCAAAATCGCAATCGTGGCATTAATCGGACCCATCAGCGGGAAAATGATCGTCCAGAAAATACGCCAGGTGGAAGCACCGTCGATACGAGCCGCCTCTTCCAACGAAATCGGAATCGAACGAATGAAACCAATCGCAATAAACAGATTGGTGCCAATACCGAGAATCGTGTACAAAATAATCAAACCAAGCTGATTATCAAGATGCAACGAACCCATTTCCTTCGCGATCGGAAGCATGATCACCGTGAACGGCACGAACATCATCGCAAGGAAGAAGTAGTACAGGAAACGGAAGAATCGCTTATCCATATTCCTTGCCACAGCATACGCGACGAACGTGTTCGTCAGCAGCGTCAACACCACCGCGCACACGGTGATGATTGCGGAATTAAGCGCGGCCTTCGGATAGTTCACCTTATTCCACGCATCGGCGAAATTATGCCATTCCCATGTGGTCGGCAAGCTGAACGTACCAGCCTCGCTCGGAGTCTTCAACGCGGTGACCACAGCGAAATACAACGGCACGAGCACGGTAAGGCTCAACACGGCCACAGCCGCGGTCAGCCACCAGTTGACCTTATGATCCCTGCGGATTTTCTCCGGCTTTGCCTGCGATTGAGTAGTCTTGGCTGCAGTCTTTGCAACAGTTGCGCTAGTCATGATATTTCCTCTTTACCTTCAGACTTTCAGACCCTTGCTCAGACCTTCTCCTTGCCGCTGAAGAACTTCAGCTGCACGAAGGCCAGGATTGCCAGCACGATGAAGAACGTGACCGCGTTCGCCATCTGGTAGGAGTATTCGCCATTGCCAAGGCCGTTCTGGAAGATCAGATACGAGACGGTTTCGGTCTTGGAATCCGGGCCGCCCTTGGTCAATGCCATGATCTGGTCGAACGCGCCGAGCGAATTCTTGAGGCTCAACACCATGTTGATGGTGAAGAACGGGCCGATCAGCGGGAAGGTGATCTGCCAGAAGTTCTGCCAAGCGCTCACGCCATCGATCGCAGCCGCCTCATAAATCTCGTTGTCGATGGTCTGTAGTCCAGCCAAATACAGCAGCGTGGAGTAGGCCACGCCCTGCCAGATTGACAGGAACACAATCGGGAACCATGCCAAATCCGGATTGGAAATCATTGACGTCGACAGCCAATCAATATGCAGCGCCTGACCGAGCGCCGGCAGCGGCGTCATGAAAATGTACTTGAACACATAGCCGATCACCAACACCGACAAGGTGTACGGAATGAAGAAGATCGCACGGAATCCGTTTTTGAACGCGATTTTCGAATTCAGCAGCACCGCAAGGAACATGCCAAGAAAATTCGTGCCGATCGTAATCAAAATTGCGATGAGAATAGTGAACAGGTACGCGTGACCGACGCGAGAATCCTGGAACATCGCAATATAATTCTTCAATCCGATGAATTTGAAATCACCATAACCCTGCGAATTGGTGAACGAGTATGCCGCGCCCTGCAGGAACGGCCAATACAGGAAGATGGACACCAGAATCACAGCCGGAACGGTCATCCAATAAAATGCCGGATCGACCTTGCGCTTGGAATATTTCGAAACCTTATTCTTGGAATTTTCTGCCGAGTTCTTCGCAGTATTTGCAGTATGTGCGGTAGTCATGTCCGTTCCTCCTCTCACCTGAAGTTTCTGGCTTCGATCTTGTCATATTCGGATTGCACGCTGTTCAGGAATTTTTCGGTGTTGCCCGACTGAACCAGCGTCTGCAGGAAGCCTGCGAGGTTGATGCTGGCTGGCACGTAATGGTCGCAGAAGTCGGCCAGTTTGCCCGCCTGGTAGAAGTCAAGCACACCGTTCAGCGCTTCATCGCCCACATACGTGTCTTTGTAGGGGGTAAATGCGGACTGCTGCTTGGAGTAGTCCTTGATGTTTTCGTCGTTCATCAGGAAGTCGATGAATTCGCGCGCTTCCTTCTCATGCTTGGTGTGTGCTCCCATGGTGAGAATCACGTCATCGCCTGCGGTGAGTTGCTGTTCGCTGGCATCGTCGGTTGCCGGCATTTGCGCGAAACGCAAGTTGGCATCGCTGTTGATGAGTCGGATCTGCGGAATCGCGTAGGTGCCGAGTGGCAGAATCGCGGCTTTGCCTGCGGCCAGATCCTGCGTGGCCTGCTGGTAAGTGACGGCCGGATTCTTCTGCGTGTAGTTCTGGTAGATCTCGACCAGCTGATCGCTGACAGTGCCCCACAGGTCGGAGAATTTCTTCGATCCGTCTTTGAGGGAAAGATATTCGGATTCCGGCACCAGCGTGGAGTTGAGTGACGCCAGCGGCGCCTGGAGTGTCCACGGATCGGCGGTGCTCGCTTCGATCGGTACAATGCCCTTGCTCTTGAAGCGTTGCAGCAGGTCGATGAATTCGCTCCACGTCTGCGGTGGATTGTCGGGATCCTCGCCCGCTTCCTCCCACACGTCGGCGTTGATGATGTAGCCGGACGCGTTGCCCGCATACGGCAGGCCGTACAGGCGCTTCTTGGATTCGTCGTTGGTTTGTACAAGGCTCTTGGCGATGTTCACCATGCCTGGATTGAGTTCGTCAACGATGTCATCGTCGGTGAAATCGTGGAAAACACCCGCTTCGGCGAGCATGCCGAAATTAATGTCGCCATTGATGGTGATGACGTCGGGTTCACGATTTTTCACCAGTCGCGTACGCAAATCAGTGGTTGCGTCGGACGAATTGTTGACGTTGACTTTGATGTTGGGATGGGTTTTCTCAAATTCCTTTGCTTTTGCGGTGAACCAGTCCGCTGCTTCGGCTTTGAATTGGAAGAAATCCAAAGTGACGGTTCCAGCGGTGCTGTTGCCGCAACCTGCAAGGCCGGCCGTCAACGCGATTGCGCATGCGGCCGTAAGAGCGCGGTATACAATCCTCCTGAATTTACCTACACTAGTGGTGGAATCAGGTTTCATTCTCGACTCCTTTGTATCTTTTCTCTATTACGGTGGAGCGGCTTCCTTACCACACCACCGTTACTGAGAATTATAGAAGGGGGCAGTTTTCATTCCCAGCTCAGCGCGCCTGTGCGGGGCGGAAAACAAAAACGACGAGATTTTGTTACTCTGAGAAAGTAATTTGACGCACGATGTGCGCGAACGGGAGCACGAAGGATGGTTCAGATGGCGGTTTCACCTCTGCCACAGTGGTTTGAAGGCTCGGAATATACCCATAAAGTCGCGGCTTGCATCATGAAATATGGTCCGATTTCACGCATTACGTTGGCGCAGATTTTAGGACTTTCGCAGGGTGCTGTTTCCCGAATTACCAGCGATCTGATTTATGCGGGCGTGATTGAGGAGACGCCGATGCCATCCGGCAAGGCCGGCAAACTGCCGAAAGATTTCGTGCAGAAAGAAAATACGGAACGTCGCGGCCGCCCGCAAACCGGATTGCAGGTGATTGCGAATGCGCGATCTTTCGTTGGCATGAAAATCAACGCGACGCATATTTCGGCAGTTGCGGTCAACGCAATCGGGCAGATCATCACTGGATGCCATGATCTGGAAATCGAAGACGCTTCCCCGCAGACCGTGGTCGCGCTGATCAAACAACTGACGACCGACTGTTCCGACGAGGCGGAGATGGCGGGCTGGCCGAAACCGTGCGCTGTGGGAATCTCGCTTGGCGGGCATATTGTCGACGGTACCGTGGTGACGTTCGCACCGTTCATGCACTGGTCGCAGCCCGTGGAGCTTTCCACCATGATTCGCGAGGCTACTGGATTGCCGACGGGAATTTACAACGATATCGATTCGTTGGTCGTTGATGCTTGCCTGTTTGGGTCCGGTATTGGATTGAATAGCTTCGCGGTGCTGACGTTCGGCGCGGGCGTTGGCTATTCGTTGACAGTCAACGGCGAGCTGGTGAACTGTCCGGATAAAAGTTACGGTTTGGTCGGGCACATTCTGGTCGATCCGGATGGGCCGCGTTGTGTTTCCGGACATAAGGGATGCGCGCAATGTTTGTCCGACAACTCGATCGCGGCTGAATATTCGCAGATTATCGGACATCCCGCATCATTCGACGATTTCGCACGTGACGCACGCGCGAACAAACCGCAGGCGACGAATCTGGTGAACCGCGTCTGCTTCCGTCTCGGCACCCTGGTGGCGACCATCGCCAATCTTGCCATGCCAGACAAAATCATGATCGCTGGAGAATCGTCTTTCATCGCAAAATTCGGTATTGACGACTTGCGCAACGGCATCAACATGTATCGGCATAGCCAGGCCGCGCCAGTGGATTTTGAAATTCCCGACCACGATTGGGCTTTGTGGGCCAAGGCTGCCGCAGCGCAGGCAATTCGGCAATATGTTGGCTGATTAATTGCGATTGATTGCGATTGATTGTCTTGCAATACAAAAAATCCTCCCTTTTGTTCAGGGAGGATTTTTGTTATGCGATTACGGCTTATTCAGCGCTCTCGACGGGCGCAAGCACGGCCTTGAAAAGGACTGCTTGCCGAACCGTTAAGCGGGAAGCCCAGTGGGCTTCCCGTAGGTGAGGGGAGAGAGCGCGCTATTCGGCGCTCTCGACGGGCGCAAGCACGGCCTTGAAAAGGACTGCTTGCGCCGGGTGCAGTGCCGGCGGGCGGATGCCGTACGTGGCGAGCGCGCGTCCGGTCATCCTCACGCCTCCGGCCTTCCACCAGCCGAGCGGGCTCTGTCCGTTGGCGATGTCTTGCTTGGCGAGGTCGAGGCTCACGTCAAGCGGCGACACCTCATACACCTTGTCAGGGTCGAGTCCGGGCAGGCGTACCGGCGCGGCCGGGTAGGTCTGCGAGGTGGTGAGCTGGGTGAAACGGTAGATGGCGGCCGCTTGGTTAGGCATGACCACACCGTCCAAGCGCACTGCCGGATCGGCTGCGTCGGAATGCACGACTGTGTCGACGGCGAACCATTCGCGATGCTTCTTGAATTCGGCGACCCATTCGGCGAGCTTGTCGATATCTTCCTGCGGTTCCTTGAGCAGGTTCCATTCGATGCCCATGTGTCCGAAGAAGGCCATGGCCATACGCAGTTCCTGCGTGGTGGCGCGGTGCGTGGAGTGCGCCGGGGATGCGCCCACATGTTCGCCGATCATTTCCGGCGGCACGAGCAACGAGGTGTAGCGCTGGATGTCGGCGCGTTCCACCGGGTCGACGCAGTCGGATCCCCAAATGCGGTCGGCCACTTCGAGGATGCCGAGGTCCACGCGGCCACCGCCGGAAGAGCAGCTTTCGATTTCAAGTCCTGGATGCGCGGCCTTCAGATCAGTGAAAATGCGATATACGGCGAGCGTCTGCTGGTGCACTGCCGGGCGTCCGGTGCGTGGGGAGACAGCTTCGGTGACGAGTTTGTTGTGATCCCACTTGATGTAGTCGATGCCGAGTTCGCCGACGAGCTTGTCCATTGCGCCGTAAATGTAGTCGTAGGCGTCCGGATTGGTCAGGTCCACGACCTGCTGGGTACGTCCTTGCATGGGCAGACGGCCTTCGGTGGGCTTCAACACCCAGTCGGGGTGTGCGCGGAACAGGTCGGAATCAGGGTTGACCATTTCCGGTTCGAACCACAGACCGAATTCGAGTCCCTTGCCGTGCACGTAATCGGCAAGCGCCTTGAGCGACTTGTCGCCGTCGGGCCACACGTCCTGCGAAATCTGCCAATCTCCGAGGCCGGAGGTGTCGTCGCGGCGGGAGCCGAACCAGCCATCGTCCACGACGAAGCGTTCCACACCACTTTCCACGGCCTTGTCGGCGAGTGCGGTGAGGGTGTCATAATCGTGGTTGAAGTAGACGGCTTCCCATGTGTTGAGAATGACCGGGCGCGGCTTGGGCGCGATGTTGTGTTCAGCAAGCCAGTCGCGGTGCACTCGGCGAATGTAGCTGTGGAAGCGGGCTGCGACTTCGTTGAGGCCTTCGCCGTAGGAGCCGATGAGCCATGGGGTGGTGTAGGACTCTCCATTGGCGAGGCTGATTTCGCCGCCGAACAGTACTTCGCCGCCGCCGATCACGCCGCTGGTGTATGGCAGGCGTTCCGCGGAGAGCACGCTGTTACCGCTCCATGCTACGTGTGCGGAGTAGACGTTGCCGTGCGTGAAGCCGAAGCCTTTTTCGCCGACGCTGAGCAGCAGGGTGGCATCGAAGTCTGGGCGTCCGGCCATGGATGCTTTGGCGAAGCGGCCGAGGGTGAAGTCCTGGCGCTGCGGGGAGCGTTCGCGCAGATGGTGGCCGGTGGTGGTGAGGATTTCGTTGGCGTCGGCCGGCACGGTGAATGCGAGTTCGATCTTGCCGACTTCGAGCTGGCCTTCGCCGGTGTTCACGACTTCGGCGTTCTGGCGGATGAGGCCGGTTTCGTCGAGTTCGCAGGTCCAGATGAGTTTCACATGCTGTTCCTCGTCTTCGGCGGTGACGGTGACGGTTGGGGTTTGCTTGGGTTCGTCGGCCACGCTCCAGTTCGGGTATCCGTCTTTTTCGCCCATGACGTAGGTTTTGCCAGCCGCCACGGTTTCGGCGGTGATGTTGCTGACTGCGAACTTGCAGAACAGTTCCACGCCGTCGCGACGCACATCAAAGCGGGTTGCGCCGATCCAGGATTCGGATTGCGTGGGCAGCACGCTCGGCCATGAGGTGTAGTCGAGTGCGCCAGAAACGCGCTGTGGCATTTGCGCGTCGAACATGTCGATCACGGTTGCCGGGGCTGCGAGCGGGCGACCCCAATGCACGAGTCGCGGCAGATCATTGCCGGGGAATACGAGTGCGAACGCCACGTTTGCGGCTGGCTGTTCGGCGTAGACCGCAGTGAGTTCGGTACCGTTGGTAGCGTTGCCATGGAAGGTCTGAATGAGCGTCATTGCAGCATCCTTTACATATTGCGATTGCCTTGTATTGTCACCTTCGATGGTATGACAAGCTTCATTTGTTGACGTCGCCGAGCGTGTTTCTTTCTGTCGGAAAGTATTTCTTGCGACCATAGAATCGCAAGAAATATTATTACGTAAACATTACCGTTGAAATCGCAATCATCTTTACCAAGATTTACTTGGCATTTCAATATTTCTTACGTTTTTGCGACTACAAAATCGCAATTATCGTTTTCCAGCGAAAAAATCAGTCATCAATCGTGCGCATTCCGATTCACGAACGCCGCCGATAACTTCCGGAACATGACCGACATGCGGGTCGCGAGGAATGTCCCAAATCGAACCGCATGCACCCAACTTGGCATCCCACGCGCCGAACACGATTCGTCCGACATGCGTTTGCAGGCACGCGCCGGCGCACATCGGGCACGGCTCCAAGGTAACAATCAACGTGCAATCGGCAAGATTCCACGTACCAAGCGACCGAGCGGCCTGCGTCATGGCCTTGACCTCAGCGTGAGCCAATGGATCGGCATGCGCCTCACGCAGATTACGCCCCCGACCAATCACCGCTCCCCCAGCGTCAAGCACGACAGCACCGACCGGCACCTCACCCTCCGCTGCGGCTTCACGAGCCAACTCGATCGCAAGTCCCATGTCGTCACTCCACTGCATACCCGCCACTATACGGTTCCGCTCGCGTGAAGCGAAAGACGAAACACGCCCATAAATACCTCTTGGTAGGCTGGAAGGGTTTGGAAAATGCGCGCAAAGGAGGCACGTTGGCGGTATTCGAATTGATTGTATGTATTATCGCCGCGGTTGTGCTGTCTTCCTTTATCAGCCGTTTCATTCCCAAGGTTTCCACGCCTCTTGTGCAGATCGCGTTGGGTGCGTTGGCATCGCAATTACCGTTTTTTCCGAACGTCACACTCGACCCGGAACTGTTCATGGTGCTGTTCATTGCGCCACTGCTGTATTTGGAAGCGCATGAAATCGACAAAAGCGAGCTGTTGAAATCCGTTAAACTGTCACTTTCATTGGCGATTGGACTAGCGATCGCTACGATGGTAGCCGTTGGTTTCATCCTGCATGCCGCATGGCCCGCAATTCCCCTTGCCGCGGCTTTGGCACTCGGTGCCGCGCTTGGACCGACCGACGCGGTCGCCGTATCTTCGCTTGGCAAGGAAGCCGCTCTTACGCAACGGCAAACCAGCGTGCTCAAGGGTGAATCCCTGTTCAACGACGCGTCCGGCATCGTCGGCTTCCAGTTCGCGATCGCGGCGGCCGTCAGTGGCGTGTTTACAGTGGGCGATTCGGCCGCACAGTTCGTGTTCTCATTCTTCGGCGGCGCCATTTTCGGCTTGGCAGTAGGCATGGTCGCCGACCTGTTATTTGAATCGTTGCGATCTTTCGGCTGGGAGACGACCACAAGCCGTATTTTGATGGAATTGTTCCTGCCGTTCATTCTGTATTTGGGTGCGGAAGCGGTGCATGTTTCCGGCATTCTTTCGGTGGTGACGGCCGGTTTGATCATCCGTTTCGATCGCACCGGCATCGGCCCGAATGTGGCTCGCACCAACATTGTTTCGTCAAGCGTATGGGGGGTATTCTCGTTCACGCTCAACGGCACGGTGTTCATTCTGCTTGGCATGTTGCTGCCGAATGCGATGAGCGCAAGCTGGGACGATCCGCAAGTCAGCAATTGGCTGCTACTGGTTGCGATTCTTACGGTTTCCGCAGTGGTAATCATCATGCGATTCCTGTGGATTTCATTGATGCTACGTCTCGCGCGAGATACCGTCACCGGCAAGCGACGCAAGATGACGGCGCAACGTTGGCGTTCGGCCGCGGTCATGACGTTCGGCGGGCCGAAAGGCACCATCACCCTGTCATTGATGTTCACGATCCCGTACACCATTACGGGAGGCGCGTGGTTCCCCATGCGTGACGAACTGATCTTCATCGCAGGTGGCGTGATCGTCGTAACCTTGCTGCTCGCCAACTTCCTGCTGCCGCTGCTGGCGCCGAATCGCAATAAAGACACTTCCGTGGAAATGACCGAAATCACCATCGAAGTGCTGCGACGGACCGTGGAGGAACTGACGGGACGAGTCACACCCGACAATCGTCGTGCGGTGCTGATGATCATCGACTCGTATACGAAACGTATCACACGACTGAAGCAGCGCATCGGAGAAATCGATCCGCAAGGGTATATGCAACTGCAGATCGACGCGCTCAACTGGGAGAAGGAATACGTCAAGGCGCGACTGGCGAAAGTCAAGGCGACGACGAACGACGACAAGGCAGCGCACGATCTGGAAATCGAAGCATGCGAGCGCCTGCTCGACCAGATCATGAGCTCTCTGCGCCATATCGAAACGGAACATAATTCCGGACGCACCATCTGGCGAGTCAAAGGCCGCTTCAGAGCGTTGCAGAGGCGTTTGGGCACGGTGGTGAAGCGTGTGAACAGCCGCATTCGCCGCACTACCCCGCTGTTCAGCGACGACGAGCTGTTCGCGCACACCCGCGCGGTGCAGGTGGATGCCATCGAACATGTGATCGACCGCCTGTATGAGGAGATGGGCCGCGACACGTACAATACGGAACATTGCTCGGCACTGCTGCTGGATTACCGACGAGGCGAGGCTACGCTGAGGTCGCGCCCGAATGTGGGCACGAGCGCGGAGGCGCAGGCGCAGGCGGAAGAGGTGAAGCGCGAAAGCTACGGTATCGAGCTGGGTGTGATCCAAGACATGTACGAGGCGGGTGACATTACGCGCGCGCAATCCAAGCAGCTGCGACGCAACGTGTATGTGATGAGCGTGGACGCCGACGCGCAGATCTAGCATCCAGCTGATCTGATGGGATCAGCAAGCTGGCGTGAGCCGGTGATCCGCAGCGAGTTTGTCTGCGGACGAACTGTGGAAACGTGGGAAACGAGACAACTGTAGGAACGGAACACGCGTATAACGTCGCAAACCGCGAGGATATTCCACAATCTAAAACATGGGGAGGGGGGTTGAAATTCTCAGAAATTTCCCAGAAAACACCAGACATGTACTCAGCATCGTCTGCTTATATAGGAGATGTCAGCAAAAGAGCCGACCAGGAACCCACAGCAGTTCCCGACAATTGAACCCTTTCTTTTTCTCTCTCCTTTCTCTCCCCGGTGGTCTTCTCTCCACCGGGGTTTCTTTTTGCCCTCAACGGGTGGATTCCTCCAGCCAGTGGGAGAATCCGCCCGCTGGCAGCTCACTCAAAGTCCAGAAACCGCCACTCACTGGAACAATCACCCCGCTGGCAAGCCGCCCAACGTCCCAAAACCTCCACCCACTGGCACAATCATCCCGCTTACAAGCCATCCAGAGTCCAGATTCCTCCAGCCAGTGGGAGAATCCGCCCGCTGGCAAGCCGCCCAACGTCCCAATCCTTCCAGTGACTGGGAGGATTGCCCCGCTGGAACGGGTATATTGGAGGCATGAGTGAAATACGCGAGCACGAGACCAGTGATTCCCACGACTCCAGCAACCCAAACACCCCGACCGGTCTGATCGGGCGCGAATCGCAGGTGGTTCCAGGGAGGTTCGGCGAGCCGCTGCAGGTCACGCACGTACAGTATTCGCGCGGGGGCGGCAATGCGGCTCCACGACGCCCGCTGTTCCTCTGCCTGCACGGTTGGGGCTCCAATGAGGCCGATTTGGCCGACATGATGCGTTACGTGGCTCCTTATAACGATTTCGCGTCGTTGCGCGCGCCGCTCGTGCTGCAGGAGGCTGGTTCCGGTGAATTCGGTTTCGGTCAGGGCGCGTATTCGTGGTTCCATGATTGCGTGCCGTCCGGCAAAGACCTGGATCGAGACGCTTATGCTGCCGCTCAGGCCATTGACGATTGGGTTACGCGCAATGTTCCCGAAGATCGCGCTGTAGTGCCGATCGGTTTTTCGCAGGGCGGTTTGCTGGCGATTCATCTGCTGCGCGTCCATCCGGAACGGTACGCCGCGTCAATCTCGCTTTCCGGCTTCCTTGCGCCGGGAATCGTCGCCGGTAGCGCGCCGGCCGACAGTCATGTCGCGGAATTGAATATTCCTGTGTTCTACGGCTATGGCAAGAACGATACCGTGATTCCGATGCCGGAGCTTTTCGCAACCGCCGCTTGGCTGGACGAGCATACGTTCCTCACGTCGAAAAGCTACCGTGGACTCGATCATGCGGTCAGTCTCAACGAGTTCAGCGATTTGCGCGACTGGCTTGCCGCGCACGATATCGCGCCGGGAATCCTGTAAGAAATCCTGCGGAAGAATCCCGTAGAAAAATCCTGCAGAAAAATCCGATGCATCGGATTTTGCGTACCAAGCACACGGCAATCGTTACAGCCCGATATAAGCCACGATATAGCGATACCGCGTTAGACTAGAGCCAGCTAATAATCATTTCGCAATTGCCGGCATTCGCACGCTCAACCATGCGAACGTTCGAATGTTGGCGAGCGCCATACCGGCACATTCGCGTGCCTGGCAATAAGGAGTTTCGATGCTGCTGTCCGATCGCGACATTCTCGCCGCGCAGGCCGAAGGTCATATTTCACTCGATCCGTGGACCCCGGAAATGGTGCAGCCCGCTTCCATTGACGTGCGTTTGGACCGTTTCTTCCGCCTGTTCAACAATCATGCGTACACGTATGTCGATCCGGCTGAGAATCAGGGCGAACTGACCGAGCAGTTCGAGGTGGCTTCGGACGAACCGTGGATTCTGCATCCGGGCGAGTTCGCGTTGGGGTCCACGTGGGAGTATGTGAAGCTTGATCCGACAATTGCCGCCCGACTGGAGGGCAAGAGCTCGCTGGGCCGCTTGGGTATTCTCACGCATTCCACCGCAGGCTTCATCGACCCTGGTTTCGAGGGTCATATCACGTTGGAATTGTCGAATGTGTCGACGTTGCCGGTGAAGTTGTGGCCGGGCATGAAGATCGGTCAGATGTGCTTTTTCCAGCTCAGCTCCCCCGCAGAACATCCGTACGGTTCGCAAGGCACCGGCTCGCATTATCAGGGTCAGCGCGGTCCGACGCCGAGCCGTTCCTACGTGAACTTCTACAAAGCCGACATCGCCGACTAATCATCAAATATTCTTGGATTATCGCAATATATTGTCGATATATGGCGATTGATATTCCACCAAAAATACAAAAAGATTGGCTATCACATATCGCATGATAGCCAATCTTTTTTGCAATCTTCTATTGAGATTTCTTGTTGCAATGTCAGCAATATCGAATGATATTAAAAGATACTGCAACAGCGATTGGTAACGCCTTTTAGCGCTTGTGGATCGCGATGTGTGAGATGCCAGGTTCCGCAGAATTCGCACCGATACACC
>ERZ894180.1644-NODE-1644-length-12865-cov-52.857611_pt1 | contig 12865 bp, 7 predicted proteins | sample MGYA00380278_ERZ894180 | MGnify/ENA primary metagenome ERZ894180 (study PRJEB32331, sample SAMN06328450) | human gut metagenome | biome: human gut microbiome; feature: stool | host: Homo sapiens | collected 2013-02-24 ...
CACGGTGCTTTCCATGCTCGCGTTCGCCGAACATGAGGGCGCGGTGCCACCCCTCCCACCGGAATGGTGGGTACGGGTATCGAACAGATACTGATGGAAATTCAATGGAACACTCCATACAATGAAGACCGATATCGGTTTATCTGTCGGAGGTTCCCATGGACGTATTCAAGACTCATGTGGGTGAAGGCAAGGCGCTCATGATCAATGAAGAGAGCTTCTATCTCGCGACCAGGGAGAGAAAACCGTATGTCGTCGATAGTGGTGGCGTGAAATCCTTCTACGCGGTCTGTCCCGAATGCGACAATCCGATTCAGCTGATCGGCCTGCTGCGACGCCAGCAGGATTCCCTTCCCCATCGCCCATATGGGCGGCATATCGGACATGACGTGCCGGGCGTGGCCGTATATGACGAGGACGCTTACCTGTCCTGTCCGTTCTCCGATCCCGGATATTGGAGAACGGACAGGAAACGCAAGCCGTCCAATCTGACCGGCCAGGCCTTGTACCGGATCATGAGGGACCGGTTCGACCGGGTGGAATACGCGTGGAGGGAAAGCTCCGGGCTTCTTCTCGGAATCAAGAGTCTGCGACGTGCGCTTACTGTCTGGCGGAATGACAAGGGATGGTTGAACTACGGCTCCACATACCATAATCTGCCTCAGATGTTGTTCTTCGGTCTCCCCCAGGAAACCCTGTATGGGCAATGCGTGTCGAAGGACTCGCCGCTCGCTTCCCGTTTGGCCGCCGCGGACGGAATATTCTTGGAGCCTTCGGGATTCTCCGATTCGTACCTACGGATCAAGACCTCGCGTTTCGTTGACGTCGGCTTCGTTCTGGGGGCCAGAAAGGCGCGGGTCGTGAACGATCGTTTGACGGAAACGTTTTTATTGGGTGTCAACGTCGAGGGAAAACCGTTAGGTTCCGATCTTGTCGTTCACACGGATCCGGTATGGTTCAGCCGCATATTGAACATGCCTGATTGGCATGAGAACCATCGTTTGTCGGCCATGGCGGCCGACGTGTTGGGATAACGGGCCGGTCCATACTGGAGTTGGTTTTTTCGTTGACTGTTATCGACCGTTATCGGCTTGCGTGCACGTGGAATGTCCGACGGGAACGGACCGGCTTCCTTCCTACCCTCAGAAACCGTCAAACGTTCCCCGTCACGCAAGCCATGGTGGGCGTGCGCACCCGTCGGGAATGGGCTCTACACCCTTTTCTCCCCTTTCCCACGGCAGGCCAGTTCCGCCGGACCTATCGCAGCCCTCGTTCTTGACTTTTTCTTCTCACGAGGGACGGTCCGGCGGCATGGCCTTTTTCTTTACCATGACCGTGTAAGGAGTTTCCTATGGACCGGAATGACGATGATGAATACGCGGAACCGGATGGAGTGGACCCGGAATGGAATCCCTTTTCCACGCCACGGTCTTTGGATGACGGCCCGGGTTGGGATGATGGCAGTCCGCATGCCGGCGGCGTGTCCCGCATGCCGAAGAGGCTGATCGTCGTCATCACCATCGTCACGTTGATCGTCGCGGTCGTGAGCATCGGCCTGGTGATCACGGAATCGAACATGAGCGTCCACCGTCACCAGCTCGCTTCCGCGTGCGAGACCGCGGTTGCGGAGATGGGCCAGGCGCGTGATCGGTTGGATGGTCAGGTGGCCGAACGGTTCAGGACCATCGACCTGCCGGCGTTGAGCAAGCGGCAGAAACACGAATACGAATCATTGCGGAAGGTTGCCAAGCCCGTGTCCATCGACTGTGACGCGAGCCAAAGGAACAGTCGGCTTGAGGAGAACACGCGTAAGGCCACGCGGGCGACGCGACGGTATGAGAGACAGTCGAAACAGGTCGCGGCGTTCGCCCGTAAGGCCGACCGGCTTGCGAAGATTCACGCGGACCGGGAGGACACGGACCGTCTGGCCAGGGATATCGACGAGGCCCGGAGTCTGCTTGACCGGACCGAGGGCATGGAATTGGTGGTTCCTTATCTGCGTACTCGGCTTTCGGACACGTTGGCCCGTGCGGAGCAGACTCCGGCGGGTTCGGCCGATATGGAATCCATCATGTCCACGTTGGAGGATCTGATGAATCAGGTACGAGAAAACGCCGGACTATGAGACAAGGGACGTGGCTGGCCAATGCGGGCGGATATGCCGGTCATGGGGCGGCTCCATTAGAATGGGCATCATGATCGACATCCAAGATTTTGAATCATGCGAGACTTCCGGACAGTTCTACGGCGGGAACGCCGGACGGAAGATCGGACTCGTCTGGAGGGACGGCGACTGGTTGGTGAAATTCCCCGGAACGACCAGGAACCTTCAGGGCAGCGTTCCTTCGTATACGACCGCGCCGGTGTCCGAATGGCTGGGATCCCACGTGTATGCCGCTCTTGGCATACCGGTTCATGAAACGGTGCTGGGAATCCGTGATGGGCGTATCGTCTGCGCCTGCAGGGACTTCACCTTCCCTGATTCCAGACTTGTCAATTTCCATGATCTGAAGAACTCGCTTTCCGATGACGAGCCAGGATTCACCGAGGACGCGTCCACCGGTTCCGGAGTGGTGCTCGCCGATGTACGGTCGGCGATTCACCGTATCCCGGTTCTTCGCTCGATCGATGGAGTGTCCGACCGGTTCTGGGACATGTTCGTGGTGGACGCGTTCATCCGCAACATAGACCGGAACAACACGAATTGGGGCGTACTCAGGAATCCACGCGGGGAGTTCTCCCTCGCGCCGGTCTACGACAATGGCAACTCGTTCAACAACAAAAGAACCGAATCGGGAATCGAACGCCGTCTCGCCAACCCGGATCTCATTCGCCAAGACGCGTTGGATGTCCGCTCCTGCTACGTGACGGATAGGGGAAAACCCATCGCCCCGTTGAAATACCTCGCATCAGGACAGGACGAGGAATGCACCAAGGCGTTGGATCGCTTCATGGAAAGATACGATCCACGTTCCTTCCATGATCTGCTTGACTCCATACCGTCCATGTCGCATGGTCTCACCGTCGTGCCTGATGGTTTCCACGAATACCATCGCAGGGTCTGCGACTATCGGTACGAGCACGCGTTCATGGAGGCATGGCGTGAACTGCATCCAACTGTGGGTTTCCCGTCCAGTTCGGAAGCATCCGTCCCCGGGCCCCTTCCTGATCCCGATCCCTCCGTCTTGCCCTCATCTTCTGTTCCGACGTGTTTCGACGGTCCGGGAATGTGACGCGTCCGTCTCGATATCAATGGTCAAGGAACGTGGAACGGACAACCAGACGATCGAAAGCGTATCCCGAAAAAGTCGTCTGAAGGTTCCGGACTGGGAGAGGATGACGGGCAATGAACTGGGCGGACCTGTTGAAAAGCATCGTATGCGTTCTGAACCTCATCGCATGCGTGCGGTTGACCGGACCATATCTGATTCCGAAACGGTCCGACCGTGAATGGTCGGAAGCGCGACGTCGTATCGGCCTGTACTGTCGTCTGGCCGGCTGGATAGGCGTGTTCGCCTACTCGTACGGACTGGGTCACGGGCTCATGCATGCACGGGACGGATGGACCGGCATGGCGTCCGGCGTGGAAGTGATCCTCCTGCTGGTCCAAATCCTGAATCTCGCCATCTGGACGTATCTGCTCGTTCGCTCGCATGGCAGGAGCCTGTAGCCTCTTCCCTGTGCGATATCAACAAGGGGTTATGTGGGTAATATGAATCACATACGTAGTCGAGAAGGAGTCGTCATGGACGAGAAAGACAGCATGACGCCGGACACCATCCCGCAGTCCATGCCCGTGGACGGGACCGTTCCGGCCGGAAGGAAGAACCGCAGGCCGGTCGTCATCGGCGTGGCCGCCGTCGCGGCCGTCGCGCTGGTCGCGGGTGGCGTGTGCGGATACAGGGCGTACGAGAACCATCGGGTGTCGATGGCTCGTGAGGCGTGCCAGTCGGCCGTCACGGACCTGAACAAGGCCGTGAAATCGTATAAGGCGCTGCTCGGCGCGGACGCTACGACGGCCGCGTTGAAGACGGATGCGACAAGCGTGAAGGACGCGAAGACCCTTGACGCGCTCAAGCAGGCCGCCGGAGTGGAAACGCCCGGCATGGTCAAGTGCGACGCGTCCGACAAGACCGGTCTGGACGAGGCCACCGCCAAGGCGGACAAGACGGCCAGGAGCGTGAAGGCGGATGCGAAGACGCTGCAGGCCGCGGTCAGGGCGGTCGAATCGTCGAAGCTCGACAAGACGGTGGACGATGCGGACGGACTGTACAGGGCGACGGAAGGCAAGGTCCAGGACGATAAGACCCGTGACGCGTTGAAGCAGGCCATCGCCAAGCGCGACGCCGACGCCATCGCCAAGGCCGTCAAGGCCGTGAACGATTCGAAGACGGCGAAGGACCAGGCCGACGCCGAGGCCGCAGCGAAGGCGCAGGCCGAACAGGAGGCCGCAGCCCAGGCGGCCGCAGCACAGCAGGCCCAACAGCAGGCGCAACGCTCGTACTCGTACGGTTCGTATTCGTCCGGCGGCTGGTCCGGTTCCGCCGGTGGACGGTCCTATTCCGGCGGATCGTATTCAGGCGGATCGCAAGGCCAGGGTGGCGGCTCCCCGAGCGGGAACTCCCCCGCGCCAAGCATCCACTACGACTGGGAAGACAATACTGGGGATCAATACAATTGCCAGCCGGATAAATTCTGTCCGCTTGGATGATTCATTTTTCCCTTGTCCTTTCCGCAGGCCCCGTCCAACAATGGACGGGGCCGTTTTCGTCCGCACGGCATACCACCCCGAACCAATATTGCCCCTTATCGAGGCGTGCGCGCGTGGAACCGGTTGGATGGGCCGGTCCCCGTGAGGGGAACCGCGCAGGGAACGCGCGTTCCCGTGCCGTCCCGTTTCCTGCCCGCATAGGCGGGAAGCGTATCTGCAGGCAGAATCTTCGAAAGGAGACGGAACATTGGGTTCCAACAAGAACAAGAAATGGGGCAAGGCCACGATAGCCGGCCTGGTCGCCGCGGCCACGCTGGCGTCCCCGGTCGCCGGCGCGTTCGCCGCCGACGGTGGCGGCGGCTCCGGTGACGGCACGGGCACGGGCGACGGCACCGCCGGCGGCACCGGCAAGATCACATGGGTGTACAAGGACTCCTTCGGCTCCCCGACCCGCGAGAATGTGAAATCCGCCATGGGATCCGTCGGCGTGAAGTCGATGGACGGCAGCGAGTCCAACAGCGCCATCGACGAGGCCGTGAACGGCGCGAACGCCGAATGCGTGGCCCGTTCGAAGGCTTCGGGCAACCAGAATCCGACCTGCCGCCTCGTGTCCGTGGGCTTCGTGCACACGCCCGGCGCGGACGGCGACTGGTACACGGGCGCCAACGGCACCTTCAGCGCGGACCAGTGGAAGGCCGCATACAATGCGTCCGGCATTCCGAACAACACTTATTCCTATCAGGGAGCCAACTACACGACCCGTTCGTTCTTCTCTGATGGACAGACTTCCATCAACAGTCTTGCCGCTCGTGAGATGAGCAAGGCCCCGCGCGCGGTCGTCGCCATCGTCCTCGACCAGGACGAACCGCCGGTCGACTACGATCTGACCGTCAGCACGCAGGCGGGTGGCCTGTTCACCCAGGCCGGTTCGACCGATGACGTTTCCGACGCGATCACCACCAGCCGTGGCGGCAGCACGATCTCCGAGGACGTGACGGGCACCGTCACGCTGCATTGGACCGGTCTGGACGGCACGACCCGTACCGCGTCCAAGCAGTTCACCCAGAACAACAACACGACCAAAAGCGTCTCGTTCGGCTATAGGGACGTGGACAAGTCTTGGAAGGTCTGGCCGGCCGGCTTCTACTACTATGATGTGACCGTCGGCAAGCAGGGCCATATGAAGGCCGCGGCCAGCCATATGGGCGCTCAGGACGCGAAGGAATCCTGGAAGCCGGTCTCGCCGCCGCCGTCGAAGAAGCTCACCAACATGGCGGGCCAGCAGGTCACCGCCGAGGCCCAGCAGATCGCTTCCGGCAGCCTGTATACGGCGCATATCACCGCCCAGTCGAACGCGTCCGAGCATTTCTGGCTGTACGACACGATCGACGTGACCGGCCAGAAGGTCCTGATCGGCGGCACAGACAAGGACGACTATTCGAAGATCACCGTGACCGACCAGGACGGCAACACCGTCAAGGCCGACATCACGGTGGACGATTCCCATGCGGGCAAACGCGTCGTCAAGGCGCACGTGCTGAACCCGGTCTCCGGACAATACACGTTGAACGTGCCCCAGTCCGCGACCCCGACCGGCACGGACTACACCATCCCGGACGACAGCCAGGCCTGCTGGACCGGCGACGAATACGGCAATGCGGATAAGAGCCACTGCCAGACCGGCAACAGCGAACAGGTCGGCAAGGTCACTCCGAAGCCCGACAAGGTGTGGGTGTTGGACTCCAACGGCGCCCTGACGGCCGAGGATCCGCAGCATACGAACGACAAGGGCAGCGACAACCGCACGTTCGTGACCGGCGACGCGATCGGCGCCGTGGTCAACGGCCGTATCCCCGCGCACCTGCTCAACCCGTTCACCTCCTACGCGATCACCGATGATTGGACCGCTTCGGCCCAGTGGATCGACTGGAACCACAAGGACCAGGTCAAGGTGTATGTGGATGGTGCGGACGTGACCGACCAGTTCGACATCACGGTCGACACCGCGAAGCACACGACCACCGCGACCGCGAAGCGGTCGTTCCTCACGAAGACCGCGTTCGGCACCAAGGACCGCAAGGTCAAACTGTACATCGGCGGATACGTGAAGCAGACGCCGAACGCGCAGGCCGCGGCCGACCAGAGGAAGCTGACCAACAAGGCCTCCGAGAAGTGGAACAACGAATCCCAGCCGACCAACGAGCCGCCGGTCTACGTGCGCAACCCGAAGCCCGACAAGGTGTGGAGCGCCGACCAGGGCCAGGCCGCGAACGCCGAGGACACGGCGTGGAGCAACAAGGTCAACGCGGACACGCACACGTTCGTCCAGCAGGACGATTTCGGCGTGACCGTCAACGGCCTCCTGCCGAAGAACCTCGCCAGGAAGATGAGCTCCTACGAATTGGGCGATGATTTCTCCAAGAGCGCGAGGAACATTGATCTCGACTCCGCGTCGGTGACCGTCACCATCGACGGCAAGGACGCGAACAGCCTGTTCGACGTGCACAAGCAGGACGACAGGGTGTGGATCACCGCGAAACAACCGCTGCTCGACACGACCTACAACCAGGCGGCGGACCGCAAGGTACGCATGACCATCAAGGGCGCGTTCGCCAAGGGCGTGCTCAAGGCCGGCCAGAAGGTCCAGCTCACCAACGGCGATTGGGAGAAATGGAACCAGCAGACCGTGCCCGGCAACGAGCCGCCCGTCAGGGAGTGGAGCCCGAACCCGGACAAGAGCTGGATCAAGCTCGGCGATGACGGCACCTGGCAGGCCGTGGTCGATCCGGACGAGACGAACAAGACCGGAGCGGACACCCAGAAGTTCCTCGACGGCGACCAGGTCGCGTCCGTGGTCAACGGCGTCATCGCGTCCGATCTCGTCAAGGTCACCGACATCAAGCTGACCGACGATTACGCCAAGGCCGACTACATCTGGGACCTCACGTCCGACAAGTCGAAGATCCGCGTGTACGAGGCCGACGCCACGACCGACGCGGCATCCTCCGTCGCGGACATCGCGAACAAGGGCCGTGACGTGACCGACCAGTTCGACATCACCATCCAGGGCACCAAGGTCACCGCGACCGCGAAGCCGGAATACCGTGCCGCGCAGGCCGGATTGAAGAATCCGAAGCAGATCAGCCTGCTCCTGCCGGGCGTGGTGAACTTCGCCAACGGCAAGGGCGCGGCCCAGGTCCGCAAGGACTTCAGGAAGGCCGCGGGCGACGAGCTCACGTTCTGCGAGAACCCCGACGGCTCCAAGCTGACCAACTCGGGTTCCGAGAAGGTCAACAACGAGTCCCAGCCGACCAACGAACCGCACATCTGCGGCTACGTCCCACCGGTCAAGAAGAAGGTCATCGCCGAAGGCAGCCAGGGCGGCGCGAACAACGACGCCGACGACAAGGTCGTGTATCCGGGCCAGAAGGTCGAATACCGTCTCACCACGCAGCCGAAACTGCCCGCCGACCTCGGATACCGGATCGTGTCCATCCAGGACACCGACGTGTACGACCAGTACCTCGAACCCGACCCGCAGACCCTTGAGATCACCGACCTCGCCACCGGCGGACAGCTGACCACCAGCGACCCGCAGATGGGCGTCGAAGGCGACTACACGGTCGCGTGGGACACCGCGGCGCACAAGTTCACCATCACGTACTCGAACAAGTACGTGGCCGAACATTGGAAGGCCGGCACGAACCCGCAGGTGCAGGTCCGTTTCGAAGGCACCGTCGCGAAGAACGCTCCCGTCGACCGCAAAGTGGCCAACCAGTGGGCGCTCACGCTGAACAACATGATCACCCCGTCGAACATCGTCGACAACCTGCCGCCGGTCCACAACCCCTCCAAGAAGGACAACCAGTCCAAGGAGCAGGGCGATCCGACGGTCAGCATCGACGGGAAGACCATGCTGCTGGGCGATACCGGCAACTATCTGGTCACCCTCGACCTGAAGCAGACCAACAACGCGTACCGCGTGTGGAAGGCCGGCGTCACCGACGATTTCGATGACGAGTACGTCGCCATCGACGAATCCAAGATCGAGGTGCTCGACCAGTCCGGCAAGGACGTGACCGGAAAGTTCAACGTCCAGATCAAGGACGGCGTCGCATACGTGTACGCGAAGACCGTGGACACGTGGATCCCGAAGAAGGGCGTCACCGTCAAGGGCGACCCCCAGCCGAAGGACCTCGCCAAGTATTCGACCAACGGCAAGCATGATCCGCTCAACGATCCGGCCATCGACCAGAACCTCCTCGGCCAGACCTACCAGGTCGTCATGCCGTACAAGGTCGTCAAGGTCAAGGATGGGTACACGGTCAGGAACAAGGCCATCCAGGTCACCAACGACACGACCGTGGAGACCAACGAGGTGTCCAACCCGCTCAAGCCCGTCAACCCGGCCAAGGACGTGACCGTCAAGGTCGGCGGCGAAAGCATCGACGGCAGAAGCGTGTACAAGGACCGCACCTTCCTCTACCAGCTCGACAGCTCCGTCATCCCGGCAGACCGCGCCTACCCGCAGGTCGACCAGTGGAAGATCGTGGACCCGCTGAACACCGAGTTCGACCAGTACACGGGCCAGTGGGCCGTGTACGCGACCCGCGACCTGTACAGGGACGGCAAGGTGCTCGCCGCCAAGGGCGACAAGCTCGCCGGCAACGGCTTCGACAGCTCGAAGCTCGGCGGCGAACTGTTCACCGCCACGGCCGACGCCAACGGCCAGGTCACCGTCGAGGCGACCGAAGCGTACCGTGCCCTCGTGTCCGCGGACAACGCGCATGAGAACGGCTGGCGCGCGTACATCCAGTGCAAGCGCCTGAAGGTGTCCGAACGCGTCGAGAACCAGTTCACCGAACAGTTCAACGACAAGGAGTTCCAGTCCAACATCGTGTGGACCCGCACCCCGGACATGACCCCGTCGATCCACATCGAGAAGTACGACGTGGCCTCCGGCGAACAGGCCGGCGACCGCGACGACGTGAAGGACGCGTTGAAGATGGCCGGAGACAGCCAGCAGATCGCGTTCAAGATCACCAACACGTCCAAGACGGACTCCTCGACCGGTGAGGGCGCCTGGTATCTCGCCAAGGACCTCAAGATGGTCGACAGGACCATCGCCGGCGAAGGCGACGTCACGGACCTGAAGTATCCGGACGATTGGGACACCCTCGTGCTCAAGCCCGGCGAGTCCACCATCGTCACCGGCACGTTGAAGGGCGTCGAGCAGGGCGGCAAGCACACCGACCGTGTGAAGGTCACCGGCACGCCGCTCGTCGAATGCCCCGTCACCGACCAGTTCGGCGGCCAGCAGCCCACCGACGGCAACCAGACCGGCGACGAGAAGTCCGACGCCGACACGAAGGTCGACGGCGACGCGTCCGACACGACAGGCCTCAAGCAGGTCAAGGTCGGCGACAGGACCCTGTGCGAGGACACCACCGTGGACTCGAACACCGACGACTGGAGCGGCTACCGCGAGGATCTCGCCAAGACCGGCATGGCCATCGGCGGCGTCCTGCTGTCCCTCATCGCCTTCGGCGGTGTCGGCGTGACCCTCTTGGGCGCACGTCGCAGGACCTCGACCGTCAAGCACGGCGTGCATGCCGCCAAATGATCCGATGACCGTTCGGATCCGCCATACGGCATGAGTGACGCCAAGGGCGGGATGTTGGAGGATTCTCCAACATCCCGCCCTTTTCCTTTCCCGGACCGTGGATGCCGTACAAGGCCGGCGTGGCTCGTCCGAAAGAACGGCCCACGCCCCCATCCATCTTATTGGGGTGCCACCCGTTCGAATATCTGCGCTCATACGGCCATGTGCACGTGGGAATGGTTGAGAGATCCGGCAACCGGCCGGCGATCCGAAAGCGGACGCCGACGATATCGGACTTCCACGGCAGCGTGAGCCGTCCGTGCAGAAAACAGAAGAATCCCTATCAAAGGAGACATCCAGTATGGATATGAAGAAGATCTCGGCCGCGTGCGCGACCGCCGCCGCGTTGGCCGCGTTGTGCGTCCCGGGCTCGGCGTTCGCGGCCGACGGCACGCTCGCTTTGAACGCGGGCGACGGCAGCACCCTCGCCGGACACAGCTTCACCGTGTACAAGGTCGCTGGATACAACGACGTCGTCAAGGACGGCGCGAACGTGAAGAGCGTGAGCGCCTCATCCCCGGACGCCACGACCGACGCGTGGGTCAAGGCCGCGTTGAACAAGAACGGCGTGACCTACAACACGTCCGAAGGCCGTAACGCCGCCGAACAACTCCTGCGGTTGAAGACCAATTCGGACACGCTGCGCAAGGTCGCCGGCACCCTGCAGTCCACCGCCGCGTCCAGCAAGGTGGCGGCCGTGAAGACCAACCAGACCTCCGCCACGGGCAGTCTGAACCTGACCCTGCCGGAGGGCTATTATCTCGTCGTCGACGCCCAGGGAATCCCGATCCTCGTGTCCACCACGATCGGCGGCAGCGTCAGGATGAGCAACGGCCAGACCCTCGGTTCCACCCAGATCAAGACCAACGTCACCAAGATCGACAAGAAGATCAAGAGCGTGGACGGCACGTGGAAGGATTCCGCGGCCGCGACCAACGGCGAGACCCGTGACTTCAAGGCCACGTTCACCGTGCCGAACAAGCTGGCCGTGGACACCATCACCCTCGAGGACCACATGACCGGCATCGTCTACGTGGGCGGCTCCTTCCACGCGACCACGTCGTCCGGCACGGACGTGACCAACCAGTTCGGCACCATCGGCAAGGACAAGGTCGGCAATTCCGACGGCACCGGCTTCAAGGTCACCAGCCTGCAGAGCTTCGTGGACACCTACCAGGGCAAGCAGGTGACCGTGACCTACCAGGGCAAGGTCGTCAACGCGTCCAAGGCCAACCAGGGCCTCAACCAGATCCTGGTCACCTCGAACTGGCTGCCCAACGTGGTCCCGCCGGACGTGCCGACCCCGGGGCCGGGCACCGATGAGACCCCGGTCCCGACCTACGACGTGAATCTGAAGAAGATCAGCGCGGCCGACGGCAACAAGGTCATCCAGGGAGCCAAGTTCAAGCTCCACAACGACAGCCTGAACCAGTGGTACGTGTGGAACACGGGTTCGAACCAGTGGACGTTCACCACGGATGAGTCCAAAGCCACCGAATTCTCCACGAACGCGTCCGGCGTGATCAACTTCACCCGTCTGGGCGCCGGCACGTACACCGTGAAGGAAACCCAGGTGCCGACCGGCTACTTCAGCTTCGTCAAGCCGAGTTTCGGCATCCACATCACCGATGACGGGCACGTGACCATCACCGGCAAGAACCAGCCGGGACTGACCGGCACGGTCAACAACGCGGACGGCAAGACCACCACCCCGACCGCCGTGGTGAAGAACATCGACAACATCACCCAGCTGCCGCAGACCGGCGCGACCACCATGGGCGTCATGCTGGTCGGCGCGTTCGCGATCATCCTCGTGGCCACCGCGTCCGGCTTCGCCGCCTACCGAGTCCGCCACGAGAACCTGGGCGACGGTCCGGCCATCGCCTGACCTTTCCGAATAGTCCCCGGCCTCGAAAGCGAAGGTCCGGGGATCCAGGAGCCGGGATCGTGCGGCCTTTTCTCCTGTCAGCCGCACGATCCCGGCCCTCTTCCAAAAAATACGGAACTCGCATATGAATCACAAAGGATGAGGGAAATGGGATTCCTTACAAGACTTCTCGCCGGTCTCACGGCGGCCGCGGCGTTGGGAGCCGGCCTGACCGGCACCGCCAACGCGGTCGACGCGACCGGCGCGACCGGAACCACGAAAAGCGTCGTGAAGCTCACGGCCGATGACACGAACAACCTGCCGGACCATATCGTCAACGGCAGCTTCGACTATCCATCCGTGCCGTCATGGACGGGACTGGCGGGGTCGAGTTCGAACAAAAACAACAAGGGCAAGCGGTTCGCCACCATCAATCCCGGTACCGGCAAATACGGTTCGGGATGCGCCATGTCCACCACAGGCAGGGCCATTCCCAATTGGAACAGGTCGAGTTTCGCATGGAATTCCACCCAGGGAGACGCGCATTATCCCGGCATGAGCTGCGAGGCCGGCAATGTGGAACTCAATTACGATTCCGTCCACCACAACCAGTTCGCCGAACTGA
>ERZ894180.1649-NODE-1649-length-12842-cov-6.951904_pt1 | contig 12842 bp, 10 predicted proteins | sample MGYA00380278_ERZ894180 | MGnify/ENA primary metagenome ERZ894180 (study PRJEB32331, sample SAMN06328450) | human gut metagenome | biome: human gut microbiome; feature: stool | host: Homo sapiens | collected 2013-02-24 ...
GCGTATGGCTGTCGCCGCCCAAAAGAAGCAGGCCCGGTTTGGCAAAACGGCTGCAGTGCAGGGTGTGGCAGATGCCATTGCCCGCTTTGGAAAGGACAAGGCCGTATTTTTTAGCAAGGGTCTGGAGATAAATATGGTCGTCCGGCGTCTTGTTATCGATCTGCAGCAGGTTATGGTCAATGTAGCTTACGGATAGTTTCGTCTTGACGCGGGGCACATCAAGGGCCTCAAAGGCCAGATAAGCCATGACGGCATTGATGTCATGGGTGAGGGTATGGTCAACGATCAGGCTGATTTCACTGCCTGGGATCATGTCACTGGGTGCAGCCAAATGGCGGCGGATCAATTTACGCGCTACATTTTCTTTCATCATGAAGCTCCCCTTTCTTAAGCAATCAATATCAAAGGATTCTGAAAATATCCTATCATAGTGCTTGCCTTTCGTATAATATTTGCTTATGATATATCTATAATATGATATTATAGAAGAGGTGACTTCATGGACAGCCGGGAACTGCAGTATGTCATTGTCATCAGTGAAAAGGGCAGCTTTTCCGAAGCAGCCAAATACCTTTCCGTCAGCCAGCCTGCCCTTAGCCAGTACGTACGGCGCGTCGAGGACCGCTTGGGCTGCGCCCTTTTTCTGCGCGGATCGCAGGGCCTGAAACTCACGCCAGCTGGCGTTACCTTCGTAACAAAAGGCCGTGCCGTCCTTTCTGCCATCAGCGACCTTGAAAAGGAGATGGTAGCTTACCGCTGGGGTAAAAAAGAAGGCATCACCGTCGGAGCCTCCCAGTTTTATGGTAAATACCTCCTTGTGCCCATGCTCGACGTCCTGCGCAGTACGGCCTCGGACCACCATGTGGAAATCATCGAAGGGTCCAGTGACCATCTTGAAGAAGAGATCCTCAAAGGGCACCTTGACATGGGCTTTTTCCCAGAACCCATTCATCATGAGGACATCAACTTCGTTCCAATCTATGAGGAAGAAGTCTATTTTGCCCATGCAGCGGAAAATAAGGACGCGGCTGCCCTCATCAAGCACGCATGGGACGGGAAGAGCCTCAACCTTGCCCCCTTTCGGGACCTTCCCTTTATCATGCTCCGCAAAGGCCTCAAGTTCCACGACCTGACGCAGCGCCTCTGCCGAGAATATGACTTTTTCCCCAAAGCCATCTATGAATCGGACAACCTTGATACTGTCTACTCCCTCGTAAACCATAACTACGGCGTCGCCTTCCTGCCCTCTACCCTGCTGCCTGTACTGACAAAAAAAGACAGCAACGTCCGCTTCTACCCCCTCGCCTCAAAAAACGCCCAGCGCCGCATCGGCATTGCCTACCTCGGGACAAGATTCAAGGAAAAGAAGATGCAGGCCCTGGCGAAGGAGATCAGAAACCGGTTACTTGGCGCGCAAATTTTGCCAAGTTGATGGCCCAGTGCCCTGTTACGATATGTTATGCAGGGGCTTAGGGCGGTGCGTAGGACGATTGGAAATTTGGCAAGTCAGAAAAAGAAAGCCAGATTCCCAATCGCTATAAGGGAGGTTCTATCAGTTTGATTGATATCGTGCAGGATGAAATAGTGGCCTTAAAAGCCGAAGGCCCCCTTAAATAGAACGAAGTCTAGGAACTGCTCGTAATAATGGATCAGGCTGCAGACTCGAAGAAATAGAAAAAAACATCAAAGCCCTTACGGCAAAAGTAGGTTTATAAAAAGAGTCACGGCAAAGATTGGTAAAAAGCCCGTTCCCTTCAAGTACGAAGCAAACTAAAGCCAACGTGTTGAGAGGTAGGTGCTGGGAGCAAGATACAGGAGCAAAAAATGGCAAAAGCACCCATTTTTCCGCCATTGATTTGAATGAAAAATGGTCCCTTTGCCACAACCAGCATCACGTCCTTTGGCCTAGGGCCCTTATTTGCATAATCCCCAAACCAAAAAGGAGCGATCATGCTGTTTCATGATTGCTCCTATCTCTATATTCTTTTTACTTTGCCAGTTCCTTGATGAGCTCCCGCAGGAAATGCTCCACCCGAAATGTTGAGGAAATACTTAGGCTCTCTTGAGGTGAATGCAGGTCAAAGGTATCAGGCCCCATGGAAACACAGTCAAGGTCTGGGCAAGCATCAACGAAAAAACCGCACTCCAAACCGCTGTGAACGGGGGTGACAAGAAGGGGTCCCTGCCCTAGGGTCTCATACGTTTTCATAATCTTCTCCTGCAGAGAAGATTTCTTTCGATAAGGCCAGGCTGGATACGGATTAAAAGGGCTACAGCTACCCTCAACAAGATGCATGAGCGCCTCAATCTTCCCATACATCGCTTCAGCCCCCTTAGTGGCTGAAGAACGCAGTTCAATAATCCCTGTGACACACTTTTTTGCTTCATCAAAAGTCAGTTCTCCTAGATTTGCGCTGGACCTGACACAGAAGTGATCCAAACCTTCCATTTCAAGGATTCCTTGAGGGGCAAGCAGAAGGAATGCTGTCGTGAGTTGACTGTCCCTTGCTGAAATGACGGATGTCCTGCCTATGGATGATGTGTTAATGTGCATCTTCATCTCCGGATTTATTATCTTATATTCGGCAAGAATATGGTTCTTGGCCGATTCAAGAGCCTCTACGACCGCGGTTTCCACTCCTCCATCCACAGCAATGACAGCCTTTGCTTCACGAGCAATGGCAAGGCGGAAGGTACCGCCCTTCAGCAGAGCAAGACGAAAAGGGGCCGTTTTTCCTGCCACATCCAACCATCTTCCCAATAAAGAAATGGCACTTCCCCTTCCGCGATGGATATCTTCCCCAGAATGGCCGCCCACCATACCGCCTATGGAAAGACAGATGAATCGATCCCGTTTCTGGACGGCTTCCAATTGAACATACTTTTGGCATAGGACCCCCATGCCTCCCGCGCTTCCAACGATAGCTTGTCCTTCCCGAGCATGATCAAGATTGAGAAGCTGGCGGCCATGGATCCTGGAAAAATCGACGGCAGCTGCGCCGCTGAACGTATCTTCTTCATCCGTTGTAAGAAGCAGTTCCAGCTCTGGATGGGAAGCCGGCGGATTTTCCATGATCGTAAGTCCTAAAGCTACGCCAATGCCATCATCTGCGCCCAGCGTTGTGCGGCCGCCTGTTCCGAGCAAATCACCACTCACTTCAAGGATAAGCGGATCTTTTTTAAAATCATGAACCACATGGGGCGCCTTTTCACAGACCATATCCATGTGGGCCTGCATAATGAGGCCTGGCTTATGACGGGCATCCGGTGAGGCTTTCCGCCGCAGGAGCAGGTTATTTCGTTCATCCTGCCAGACAGCCAGCCCTTTTGCTTTGGCCCAAGCCCATATGGCATCGCTGAGATTTTTTTCTTCATGGGAATTGTGGGGAATCCGACAGATGGCAAAGAAATGACTGAAGACTGCTTCCTGTTGGAGAGCGTCTAGCGTTACTTTGTTTTCGTTCATTGCCTCTTCCTCCTTTAAAATGGCCCATAGCCAATCTTTACGGCAATGGTCAGGAAGATAAAGGCAACGAGCCACCACAATCCAAAAAGCGGCAGGAGCCAGCGGAACCATTTTCCAAAGGAAATACGGGCCATGGCGCAGGCAGCGACAACTTCTCCACTGGTCGGAGCAAGGACATTTGTAAAGGCGTCACCCATTTGAAAGGCAAGGACAGCGGTCTGACGGGTCATGCCAATAAGATCAGCTAAAGGGGCCATAAGCGGCATCGTAATTGCGGCCTGGCCGCTTCCCGAAGGAACTAGGATGTTAAAGATGTCTTGGATCACAAACATCCCGCAGGCTGTAAGGACTGGCGACAGCCCACTTAACAGACCTGCCAGGAAATGGATGATTGTATCCATGATATGGGCTTCCTGCATGATGATTGTCGCAGCATTGCACATGCCTATGACAATATTGGCAAAAAGGAGGTTCCCACATCCCTTGAGAAAGGCATCGGCAATTTCACCAGCTGTAAGCCCGCCAATGATTCCGCTGACGATTCCACAGAAAAGAAAGAGCCCAGCCATTTCGTTGATATAAAAGTCAAACTTCAAGACACCCACAATGACGGCAGCAATGGTAAGGACAAACATCAAAAGAACTGATTTATGACGGGCTGTCATAAGGGGAACTTCTTCAGCTTCCAAAGTACTGTTGTACTTCAGGTCTTCCTCATGGACCGATGACAGTTCGGGATGTTTTTTAATACGGTGAGCATACCAAGTCACGTATCCAATCGATACCAAAATCAGAGCTGCAAACAGGGCAAGACGCAGCTGCAGTCCAGAAAATAAAGGAAGCCCCGCAATACCTTGGGCAACGCCCACCGTAAAGGGATTGGTCACAGCACCGGCATATCCGGAAGCCGCTGCACAAAAGACAAGGCCAATCCCTGTCAGGGAGTCAAATCCCATGGCAACCGTAATGCCAATGACGAGAGGAATGAAGGCAAGAAATTCTTCAAAATTTCCGGCAAAACAGGACCCCATCCCAAAAAGGACCATGCAGACAGGAATCATCAAAATCTCACGGCCCTTCATCTTACGGACAATATTGGCCAATCCAGCTCCAATGGCGCCTGTTGCTTCCATAATGGCAAAGGTGCCTCCAATAATGAAAAGGAAGGAGATGATTTCCGCTGCATTTTGCAGCCCTAAGGTCAGGGATTGAAGGAGAAAGAAAAAAGAAATGGGCTTTTGCTGCACATAAGAAAAAGAAGCAGGATCAACGATTTCCTTATCAATCACGGGATCAAGGATCCGGGCATATTCCCCAGCCGGAACAATATAAGAAGCGAGAAAACAAAGAAATACAATCAGGGCAAGCAGGACCATTGGATTCAACGCATGAAGGGAGCGTTCTTTTTGCTCTTCATTGATGGCTTGACTCATCATAAAACACCTCTTTTTTTGACAGGATTGTTTTTCCGCCAGCATTTCATTCTGGGGCATTCAGGGTAAAAGGGATTGACCTAACGGGAGACAGATGACTTTACTGAAATCTTTTCAAGGACAAAGAGAAAGACGTTTTGAAAGGCTTCTTCCAGGGGACGAGGATCTTCTTTTTTAAGAAGGCTTGCCTGATGCAGATAACGCTCATGAAGCGCAATGATGGTCTCTAGCGTAAGGGCTGCATCTTCCCTTCGGATGGTGCCCTCTGCCACGAGTTCGTCCATCATGACCTCGTCACGTTCAAAAAGGGTTCCCCTCTGCAGCATTTCCCGCAGGGCCAAATCGGGTATTTTTTGAAGTTCCTCAGGATAAAGGACCTTGTAGTAGGTGCTGATGACTTGTCCCAAATCAACATGATGGTTTCCGAAGAACATATGATAGAACACACGGGGCCAGACAAATGCAACTTCATTGAAGCAGGCGTAGATGGTTTGATATTTTTGGAGAGCGGTCATGGAATGCTTGATCCGGCAGGCCAAAAGACGGACATAATCACTGAGGAACCCAACGGAGCCATAAATGATCAGCTCATCAAGGTCGCGAAAATAGTGATAGAGAGTAGCCGCATTGTAGCCAGCTCTTTGGGCAATCTCTCGAATCGTCAGGTGATCATAGCCATCTTCCTGCAGGATATGCTTGGTCGCCTCAATAAAAAATATCATTGTTCGTTTCTGCCGGATTGTCATCTCTTCCCCGAGGGATGAAATGAGTTGTTTTTGATCATTCATAGAGACTCCTTTCTTTTAAATTCAGAATTGACAATGTTACCTGATTCTTCGTATAATACAGATAATTCTAATATCTATCTTGATTATAATTCAATTATGATTGAAAATCTATTGAAAATTATCCATTAAAGGTGGTGAAACCATGAAATTTTCAAATGAGCTTAAGGGAACCCTCTTTGTCCTTTTGGCAGCTGTTTGTTGGAGCATCAACTCTCCCATCGTTAAATACCTGACCCTTAACCCTTTTCTCATCTGCGGGTTACGTTCCCTCATTGCAGGAATCGCTCTCCTTCCCTTTTTGCGGATCAGGGAAATCAAGAAAAACCGTTACCTGCCGCTGTACTTCATTTCATATACCGCACTTTGCCTTGCCGTGATTATTTCTTTATCACTCACGAGCCCTGCCATTGCCATTGGCATGCAGTATACGGCCTCCCTGTGGATCTTCATCGGCACCGTCGCGATGACTCGTAAGATTCCTTGGCGGCAGTTTCTGCCGGTCCTCATCATCACCGCCGGTGTCGCCATCTTCATGATAAGCGGAGGATCTGGAGATTCCAATTCGACAGGAAACGTCATTGCCTTATCAGAAGGCATCTTTTTTGCACTCATGACGCTTTCCTCAAAAAAGGTAACGGACACCAATGCCTTGGGCGCCGTTTGTCTGGCAAATCTCACAACGGTAGGTGTCGTATTTCTTTTATTTGAGCCAGCACGCCTCGGGTTTACTGCCATAACCCCGCTTGACTGGATTTTGATGCTCATCATGGGCGTCATTCAAGTAGCGGGCGGTTATGGCCTATTTGCCATGGGCATCCAAACCATTTCCGCACAAAAGGCATCCCTGCTTGCACTTCTTGAAATGATCCTGGCGCCACTTTGGGTTGCGCTCTTTATTGGGACGATTCCGCCCATGATGGTACAGATTGGTTTACTTGTTGTTCTCGCTGGCCTTCTTTTAGAAACCTTGGGCAAAGGTCAGCATGCTAAAATCAAGGAATAATCCCACGAAAAGCATTTTAACCCAAGGTCGCGATTGCCTGTAAAAACCATCCGAATATTTTCCGTATTCGCATCCTTCCTTCATCCCTTGAATCCTGCCTTCTATCGCGATAGGATACGAACATCCTTTCTATCTGATCCGTATCCGTTTTGGGCGGCTGGTCCTTCGGTGTCCATCTTCTCCGGGGCCTTGTCGGCATCTGGGTCGCCACGGCCCTTGATGAATGCAGCCACGGTCTCGTTTTCTTCGGGCGCTGGCATCAGGGTACGTGGCGCCGGGCACTCATCTGATAAAGGGCGCCGTGAAATCATCGATTCAAACAAATAGGCCCATCCGGTTTTCTTGAACCGGATGGGCCTATTTACGCTGATTGATTGACTGGAGGCAGCCTTGCCTTCATCGGCCGTGCACTGAAAGGCTCATCATCCACTGTATTTCAGATTGATTTTTTCCCTCAAAAAAGTACTGCAAGAACCATCTTGCAGTACAGCCAGGTCAGTCATGCTCCTTTTGATAATTGGAAATAATAACGGACCCATCAAGGATAGTCTTTACCAGGTTCACGAAATACGCGGCCTTTTGTTCCACATCAAAATCCTTCCCCCGCTTGATGGCTTCGTGAAGGAATGTATGATAGAGAGAATTTAAGAGCACGGGTGTAATTTCTTCAACTTCTTCCGTATAGTTTTCTTCCCGCAGCAGATTGGTAAAAAGCAGACGGTACTTATTCACGAGGATTCCCTCGCGCATCACCTGGGCAAAACCGGCATCAATGCCATTGAGTTCTTCGGGATAGAGCTGGTTAAAATAGACCCGCATAATACGTCCCAGCTCTTCACTGTGGGGACCATAGAACATATTATAGAAGGCCTTTGGCTTTCTAAAGCTCACACTGGCAAGGCTGCGGAAAAAATAAATATAGCGGTCCTTCCACGTCATGTCGTCCGTACGTCCTTCCAGGACCTTTTGGAAAACATCGCGAAAAAAGCTCACGGAACCAAAGAGCATCAGCTCATCCAAGTCTTGGAAGTAGTTGTAGATTGTCGCACTGTTGTAACCAGCCTTTGCGGCAATCTTACGGATGGAAAGCCCTTCTTCTCCGACCGAATCCATGAGACTTTTCGTAGCTTCGATAAAGATTCTCATGTTCTGGCGCTGCAAGGGGTTCAGATGAGCCTCCCCATAATCTTTTTCAGTATCCATATTAATCATGCAACTCCTTAACTTAAGATTCCCTATCATCCGCTAGGCCTCCCCACCATAACTCCCAATACGACCTGAAGCAGATGTATTTCAATGCATGTTGCTATTATACTACAAATCATGTATGTGTTAAGCCAAATTGGAGAAATCTAATCATGTTTATCATTGCTTGAATAATGGTTGTTACCCAGTGGACACTACCGGAGCAAAACTGTCTAATGATTCGCAAAAAATAAGGTTAGCTCTTTACAAATCACGATTATGGAGAAGTCCTTGTGACAACCTCAAAGGGATATGCTACAATGAGAACAATGATACCAAAGAGGAGGGTCTTTGCCATGGCAGTACCAAGAACACTTGAAGAATTGAACCAGCATCCTGTTTTTTCCTATTTTCTTTGGCTTTGTGAAATTCCCCATGCTACCTTTAAGGAAAAAGCCCTGAGCAACGCAATCTACACGTGGGCCAAACGACACGAGAAATGGATGAGCTGGCAGGATACCCATCATAATCTATATATTCGGAAACCAGCCACACCGGGCTATGAAGCAAAACCGGCCCTGCTCTTTCAAGCCCATCTGGACATGGTCTGCGTGGCCGCACCGGGCGTTATCCATAACTTCGATAAAGATCCGCTCACCCTTGCCCTTGAGGGGGACCGCCTCACAACGGGCGGCCGGACGACCTTGGGTGCTGATGACGGCATTGGCGTGGCCCTTGCCATGGCTCTCCTAGACGATGAAACCCAGGCCCATCCGGAAATCGAAGTTCTTTTCACGACAGCAGAAGAAGAGGATTTCAGCGGGGCCGCGGCAGCAGATATTGATTGGTTCCATGCCCACCAACTCATCAATATCGATAATGCCCGGGAAAACCATGCCACTACGGGAAGCGCCGGCGGCTACGGGATCCACTACGAAAGGCCCGTCATACCGGAAAAGCCTGGTAAGGACCTGACCTATTTCAAGATTGGAGTTGGCGGCATGATGGGCGGCCACTCTGGGGAAGATATCCACCGCGGACGGGGAAGCGCTATTCGCCTCCTTTCCCGGATGCTTTTTGCAGCCCGCCGAGCCATTCCTATCCAGCTTGCAGGCTTGACTGGCGGGGTCTTCCGTCTGGCCATTGCCCGCGAAGCAAGTGCCGTCATCGGGGTTCCGGCCCATGTTACGGATGGGTTCCTGGCCCTTATGGAAACCATGGAAAAGGCCCTTACGGCAGAATATAAGGGCGCCAATCCTCGGCTCTTTTTCACCAAGACCCCAGTCGCTGCGGATGAAATCGAAGCGGTCCTTTCCGTCAAGGAGACCAAGGCCCTCATCCAGTTCCTGATTCTCATGCCCCAAGGGGTCATGGAAATGAACGGGGAGGTTCCTGGTGTCGTACAGACCTCCATCAATACGGGGAAAGCAGATCTGGACCTCAAGAAAGGTCTTTTTACAACAGAATCGGAAGTCCGCTCCTCCTTTGATTCCCAGCGCGACGTTGTCAAATACCGGTTCGATACCTTGATTGAACTTCTTGGCGGTAAACTTGCCGTCTACGCCGTCTATCCCGGCTGGCCCAATCACCCGGATTCCAAGATCAAGGACCTTGTAACAAAGACGTACGCAGATGTCTTTCATAGGGAACTTGCCGCAACGCCTGTCCATGTCGGTCTTGAATGCGGCTTCTTCCTTCAAAAGCGCCCGGATCTTGACTGCATCTCCATCGGTCCTGACGCCGGCAACCTCCATTCGCCGGAAGAGTGGCTCAGCATTCCCTCCACTATGCGCATGTTTGAGTTTATTAAGGAGATTGTGAGAAAGGTGATTGAGTAAACAGCTGACGTAAGGGAGCTGTGAAGCTGTGATGCTATGAAGGCTGTCAAGCTGTCTATTCGTCCTCACGGACGAATGCTGTCTCGAGCCTTCGGCTCTGGCTGTCAGGCTATAAAGAATAAACCAAACAGCGCCAAACCGAACGCGTATCAAAGGTTCGGTTTGGCGCTGTTTCTTTAGGAATGATGCTTCGCATCGAGTACTAAGGCAAAAGACTCAACATAAAAAGAGAACCGCAAACCGAATCAAGACACGAATTCGGTTTACGGCTTTTTTTGGGGATGGCAATATTTTTGATTTGATTTATCCTAACGATTTTTCGCAGCACGAAAGCAGGAAACGGTTTCTTCTTGTTAGCACTATCTGGTTTTATCTTTTGCCTTAGAGACGGCGAATGTCGTTCCGCCTTACCAAGGCGGGGCGGATCGATTTCGGAGAAATCGAGCTCAGAGGCAAAAGACCCGACAGTGTGCCTCTCCTCGCAGATTGCTCGTTTCGACTTTTAAGGACAAAACTATTTTCTGCTGCCAAGGATTTTGTACTTTTGGTGTACAGTCTTTTGCCTTCGTGTTTCGCCTTAGAGACGGCGAATGCCGTTCCGCATAATAAAGAGGGCTTTTTTCCAACAAGTACGCACCTTTTTATAACCTAGGTCACCTTTTGGTGACTGTCTTGTACTCTCTTGCGTCTCCGCTTGTAATGAAAAAGTAAGCATCAATAAAGCATAAGGAAGGAGCCCTTGCCATGCGGACCAAAGAAGAATTGCCAGCCTGCCCCGTTGCAACGACCGTATCCCTCATTGGCAGTAAATGGAAACTGCTCATCCTCCGCAACCTACGAATCCGTTCCTGGCGATTCAACGAGCTCAAACAAGACCTTGACGGAATCAGCCAGAAAGTCCTGACCGATTCCCTCCGCAGCCTGGAAAAAGACGGCATCATCACCCGCACGGTCTATCCCGAGATCCCGCCCCGTGTAGAATATGCCCTAAGTCCCATTGGGAAGTCCATGGAGCCGATTATTCTAGCCATGGAAACATGGGGTAAGAAATACCAAGCCCTGCTTTCAGAGGAAAAATAAAAAATCCCCAGTAATGAATCTCTCATCATTCCTTACTGGGGATTTTTGTCATCTCTCGATGAGGGGAGAAATTTCCGTGACCCCCTCCCCTCTAAGGGGAAGGAATCTTCTGCCGCCACACAAAATAAAAGAGGCGCCACCGAAGTGGCGCCTCTTTTGTTATCGTGTTTCACAAACACGAACCGTTGTGGGTTCTTAGATTAAAGGCCTTTTCTCAGTTTGAGGGCTTCAGCAATCGTGCCGATAGCTACGATGTAAGCACCTACACGCATGGTGGTGTTGTACTTCTTAGCAGCATCGTAAACGTTTGCGAAAGCTTTGACCATCATCTGTTCCTGTCTGTCAACAACTTCTTCTTCGGTCCAGAAGTATCTGTAGAGGTTCTGTACCCATTCGAAGTAGGAAACAGTTACGCCGCCGCCGTTAGCGAGAACGTCAGGAACAACTTCGATGCCTCTCTTATGGAGGATGACATCAGCTTTATCATCGGTCGGGCCGTTAGCAGCTTCGACGATCATCTTAGCTTTGATCTTGTCAGCGTTCTTTTCAGTGATCTGGAGTTCCAGAGCAGCCGGAATCAGAACATCAACATCCTGGAGAAGAACTTCGTCGCCGCTGATAGCGGTAGCACCAGGATAGCCTTTGATCAGGCCGTCATGAGCTTTGGCATATTCTTCAACTTTGTACGGATCCAGGCCGTTGGCATCATAGATACCGCCGGAGATATCGGACAGGGCAACAATCTTCAGGCCTTTATCGGCTGCGCATTTAGCAGTCCAGGAACCAACGTTGCCGAAGCCCTGGATAGCGATGGTTGCATCTTCCGGTTTGATGTTGTGGCGTTTCAGCAGTTCCAGCGTAGCGGTGATAACGCCACGGCCGGTAGCGGAGGTACGGCCAAGGGAGCCGCCCATGCAAACAGCTTTACCAGTGATAACACCCGGTTCGAACTGGCCTTTGATGATGGAGAATTCATCGGTCATCCAAGCCATGATCTGAGCGTTGGTGTTAACGTCAGGAGCAGGAATATCCATCTTTTCGCCGATAACCGGAGCAATCTTGTCGATGTAGCCACGGGTCAGTCTTTCGAGTTCGCCTTTGGAGAGCTTGCGAGGATCAACGATGACGCCGCCTTTGCCGCCGCCGTAAGGCAGACCAGCAATTGCGCATTTCGTGGTCATCCAGAAGCCCAGCGTCTTTACTTCATCCATGGAAACGTTCTGATGGAAACGAACGCCGCCTTTGCCCGGGCCAAGCACCGTGCTGTTGCAGGAACGATAGCCAGTGAATACTTCAACGTGACCATCATCCATCTTTACAGGGATGCTGACTTCAACCGTGCGTTCCGGGTTGGAGATGATCTTTTCGATGTTGGGATCCAAGTTGATCAGCTTGGAAGCTTCAGCCATAGGGATTTGTGCCATTTCAAATAAACTCATTTGTAGCGCCTCCTAAAAAATAGTATCTAATGAACCCTTACGAGCACATTATAGCACAATTCAGAGTTGACAGAGTATTTTTTTGTATTTTGTATACAATTTGTTTTTCTACATCGAAAAAGCTAGGCACAGCCTAGCTTTTCATTGTATTTGTAAATTGTTCGTAGACCTTGTCAAAAGGAATGCCAGCAATAATTTTTCCCTCATATTGCTTGGGCAGGGCCTTGATGACGCCGGCTAAATGACTCGAGGTGATGCCGCACTGGATGCTCAAAAACGCTTCCATAAAGGCCGCCAAGTGGTCGCAGCCCTTGAGCATGGCTCCGTCAATGGGTTCATAGCGGTCTTGGTTGTAGGCCTCGGGAATGTCCCCCGTAAGGAGCACCACACGCCCCTCTTTGCGGATCCGGTTCTGGAATTCATGCATGGTGAAGTTCATGATGTCGCCATGCCAGCTGTCAGGCAGGAGGGGCAGGAGGATTTCCTTCATCTGCCGGTTCTCGATTTCCTTGATCAGGTCATCAAGGCCTTCGATGGACCGTTTGATGGGCGAAATGATATCCCGCGTAAGGACTTCGGGCAGGTCATGCCAAAGTCCACCCAAAAAGTC
>ERZ894180.1652-NODE-1652-length-12809-cov-12.172024_pt1 | contig 12809 bp, 5 predicted proteins | sample MGYA00380278_ERZ894180 | MGnify/ENA primary metagenome ERZ894180 (study PRJEB32331, sample SAMN06328450) | human gut metagenome | biome: human gut microbiome; feature: stool | host: Homo sapiens | collected 2013-02-24 ...
TGAATCTAATTATATTCCTTAACCCTTTATTTGTCAAGCTGACAAACTAAAGCAGAAAAAGCGGCAGGATTTCCCCCTGCCACTAATCATCTGTTTATGCAAAAATAATTTCCTTTTCCACAATCTCCCTCGCACAAGCCCTTATGTTATTGAGGCATCCTGTCCATTCTAAGGCGTTTTCTGCCTTTAGCTGTTCCGTTATGCCCTGTGCCTGTTTCATACCCTCTATGAGCCTTTCAAAGCGTTCCTGTGCCTGTCTGTTGATGTCGGCAAGGTAGGCGTTTAGCCTGCCGCTTGTAAGAAGATTGGTGTATGTAACTTTACGGTACTGTTTTAGATAATCTAAATGCCGTTGCCCCCAGATGCCTATTGCCTGTTCTTCTTCGGCGGGTACAGTTAAGCACGGTATCAAATAATCCCCTTGCCTTTCGTATTTGCCGCCCAGTTCCTCAAATAATGATTTTGCCATTGTCTGTTACCTCCACATTCTTTTTTATTTTGAATGTCCGCAAAATCCGTCCTACATCAGAAGGACGCCAAGGCACATCCAAATGATGCAGTGCAATCAGTCTGTCCTGCACATTCGTACCGGCTCCCATTTTTGCTGTGGAACCTAATAAAAAACGAACCTGTCCGCTTCTTACTTTTGCAAACAGCTCCGCTTTTCTAAGTTCTGTATTGGCATCATGGATAAATGCTATCTCATTCTCCGGCACTCCTTTTTCCATGAGCTTATTTTTTATATCCTCATACACATTGAAAGTGCCATCGCCCTTCGGTGTCGATAAATCACAGAAAATCAACTGTGCCGACTTCTGCTCTTTGGTGTTCTCCCATATCTCATAGGCTTTCTCCACACAGGTTGCCGCTTTGGAATTTTCCTCATCCGGCAGCATATCATTGAGTAATCTCTGATCAAGCGCCAGCTTTCTTCCGTCATTGGTAATCTTTAGCATGTTGTCCTCGTAAGGCTGTACCTGCCTGTCCCGGACTGCTTCGGCACGTTCCGCTAGGGACGCTACCATGTCTTTCTGGAACTCGCTCGGCTTTAGAACCACATTTTCATATTCTGCTTCCGGCACAGGAAGTTTTAACATATCCGGTGTCTGAATGTCCGCACTCTCCTTGAAAAGTGCAATCAGCTCCGGCAGATTGAAAAACTTCGCAAATCTTGTCTTTGCCCGGTATCCGGTTCCTTCCGGTGCAAGCTCTATGGCTGTCTGTGTTTCTCCAAAAGAAGCCGCCCATGCGTCAAAATGTCCCAGTCCCAGCTTTTGGAGCGTTCCATACTGAAGATAACGCATATTCGTATAAAGCTCCGTCATGCTGTTGGAAATCGGTGTTCCAGTCGCAAAGGTCACACCCTTGCCGCCTGTAATCTCATCAAGATACTGGCACTTGGCAAACATATCGGAGGACTTCTGCGCTTCTGTCTGTGCAATACCAGCTACATTCCTCATTTTCGTATAAAGGAACAGGTTCTTGTAATTGTGGCTCTCATCCACAAACAGCCTGTCTACACCCAACTGCTCAAAAGTCACGACATTATCCTTACGGCTCTGGTCATTTAACTTGTCAAGCCGCACCTGCAATGCTTTCCTCGATTTTTCCATCTGCTTAATGGTATAACGCTCCCCGTTGTCTCTTTTTGCCTGATCAATAGCAAGCTCAATCTCATTAATCTGTTTTTCGATTGTAGCTGCCTGTCTTTCCTGTGATAACGGGATTTTTTCAAACTGACTGTGCCCGATGATAACGGCATCATAATCGCCTGTGGCAATACGGGAACAGAATTTCTTACGGTTGGCAGGTTCAAAATCCTTTTTCGTTGCCGCAAGGATATTTGCTCCGGGATATAACCGAAGGAAATCACTTGCCCATTGTTCAGTCAGGTGGTTCGGCACTACAAATAATGACTTCTGGCATAGTCCCAGACGCTTGCTTTCCATTGCCGCCGCTGTCATTTCAAAGGTTTTTCCGGCACCGACGCAGTGCGCAAGCAGGGTATTATCTCCATACAGTACATGGGCAACCGCATTTTTCTGATGCGGCTTTAATTCAATATCCGGTGTCATGCCTGGAAATTTCAGATGCGAACCGTCATATTCTCTTGGTCTGGTGGAATTGAAAAGCTCATTATATTTTGCCACAAGTGTCTGCCTGCGTTCCGGATCACGGAATACCCAGTCCTTAAATGCCTCCCTTATTGCTTCCTGCTTCTGGCTTGCAATCATGGTTTCCTTTTTATTGAGGACTCTCTTTTCCTTTCCATCCTCCTCAATCGTGTCATATACTCTCGTATCTTTGAGGTTCAGGGAATCTTCCAGTATCTTATAGGCATTTACCCGGCTTGTACCGTATGTCATGTTGACAAGCGTATTGCCATAGTCCGCATTTTTACCCTTTACATTCCACTCTCCGGTTACACCCGAAAACTGCACACCTATCGTATCCCTGCGGAATAAATGTTCCGGTGTCTGGAAAATATCACGCATAAAATCATTGATATACTTTGGATCAATCCATGTGGCACCGATATGCACCTCAATCTCCGATGCGTCCAGCTCCCTCGGCTGTATCTGCGTAAGAGCCTGTACATTTGTGGCATATTCCGGATGATTTTCCGCATAAGTGGCTGCTATGGCAAGTTTCTCACGCACATTGCCACTTAGATACTGGTCTGCTGTCTCCCAGACATCGGTAAGCGGGTTCTGAAAAATGACACCACGAAGCTCCTCAGTAAGTGTATCTTTATCTTTTCCGGTAAGCTCTCCCATATAATCAAGGTCGATTTTGGCTTTCTCTGCTAAAGATACTGCCAGCGCTTCACTTGCGGTATCCACACTTGTGACAACCTCTGCCCTTTTAATGGTACGCTTCGTGAACATATCCGCCTTGCCTTTGAAATTGCCCTCATCATCAAGTTTTTCCAAAGAACACAACAGGCAATAACTGCTGTCCTGATTAAAGGCTCTCTTATTCGTCTGTGAATTGATCAGACCATATTTCTTAGAAAAATTATCATACAGGCTGTTAAGCTCTGCCTGCTTTTCCTTGATTGCCGCATCTGAATATTCCTCAAGCTGCATATCAATCAGCTCCTGTGTACAGTTACGGATTGCCACCATGCCCTTGATACGCTCTTTTGCGGTGTCCGATACTTCCACAGGCTTCATCACAGAGTTTTCACGGTAATATACCTCGTTATCGACTACGGTATAGCTGAAATTCTTAACGGACGGATCAGCCGGAATACTCTGCCTGCTCATGTCATCCGCAAGCTCCTCATCCAGATCAATCGTATCAATCTGTCCTGTAATATTTTCAAGTGCTTTTGCTAACTGCTCCGCAAAAGGTCTGCTGTCATCTGCCCTGCAGGTGCTTTCCATGCCATAAGGACCGGATACCATTTCCATCTTTCCTACGATCTGCTCCGGGCGCTCTGCAAAGTAAGCGTTCATTGCAATGCCATCTGCATCCTCTCCCAGATGTACCCAGTCCGGCTCACGCTCCACCATGCGGTCACGCTTCTGGAAAAATAAAATATCCGAAGTGACCTCGGTTCCTGCATTTGCCTTAAATGCGGTGTTCGGAAGTCTGACTGCACCAAGCAGGTCTGCTCTTTGTGCAAGATATCTTCTGACTTCCGGACTTGCCTTGTCCATGGTTCCCTTGCTTGTGATAAAAGCAACCACACCACCGGGACGCACTTTATCCAACGTCTTTGCAAAGAAATAATCGTGTATCAGGAAATTATTTTTATCATACTGCTTATCTGCCACCTTATACTGACCAAAAGGCACATTTCCGATTGCCACATCAAAGAAATCATTCGGATAATCAGTCTTTTCAAAGCCTTTGATCTGCATATCTGCCTGCGGATAAAGCTGCCTTGCAATGCGTCCGGTAATGCTGTCCAGCTCTACTCCGTAAAGCCTGCTCTCTTTCATGGAATCCGGCATCATACCGAAAAAGTTGCCGATACCCATGGAAGGCTCCAGTACATTTCCTTTGGAAAATCCCATTTTCTCCAATGTTTCGTACATCTGGCGGATAATGACCGGACTTGTATAATGGGCATTCAAGGTACTCTCCCTTGCCATGCGGTACTCCTCCGGCGATAGCAGTTCCTTTAACTGGTGATATTCTGCTGACCAGTTTGATTTGCTCTCGTCAAACGCATCGGCAAGACCGCCCCAGCCGACATACTGGGATAAAATCTGCTGTTCTTCCGGTGTAGCATATCTGTTTTCGCCCTCAATCTGCTCCAACAGCTTGATTGCTGCAATATTTGTCTGGAATTTTTCTTTTGGAGAGCCTTCACCCAAACGATCATCGCTGATATGGAAATTGACAGCGTTGCTTTTATCCGGTGCAGCCACAGATCTTTCCTGTACAATCTTATTCTCCTCTGCCGAAGGTGTAAGCGGCTCCCAGTCTCCGGTAAGCACCTGTGACAGCATTTCCTCTGTCTGCCGGTCTGCTTCTCCATTCTCCAGACGCTCACGGGCAACCTTCGTGTCTATGTTGTCCAGTTTATCTTCGGTCTGTTTCCTTTCATCAGAGAACTCCCTCTCTGCTTCCCTGCCACTTTCTGCAAGCTCATTGCCCCAGTCCATTGCTTCCTGCAAAGTCAAAAATGTCTCCAATGCCGGACGGGTAGTGTCTGCCGTATCATAAATAGCATATCTGTCCGCTTCCTTATCAATCCAAAGAAATACTCCCTCTGATAAGGTGGCACTCCACTGTGTCGGATTCCCATATTCATCATCAGCATCATGTACCACATGCCAGGATAATTTCTGCGATTCCTCTTGTGAAAATTCTTGTTGTGGCTCAGTTTCATCCGGCTCAGCGATACCATCCGTCCCGTCAAAGCGTGAAAACACTTCTGCTTCGTGCCTGTCAATATCTTCCTCTGCAATGGCATTGATATAATCGTCCTCTACTTCGCCCCGCTCCGGCTTATGGTCGTATTCAAAGGTTTTCCCATTGACCTGTGCATAATAAAAACTGCTGTCCTCAATGTCATTTCCAAGCAGATATTTCTCTTTTTCACTGCCCCACTCATCAACCAGAACACTCTCATATCCATCAATCGTGATCTTTTGCTGTGCTTCCTTTTCTTTTTCTCGAAGCACATTGATATATCTTCTCGCCTGATTGGTAAATCCGTCCAGCACTGCCGGATGTGAGCTTAGAATCAGATCATTGTTCTGCCACTCATTTTCCGCAACAATGCCCTTTGCCCAGTCCTTATTGTTCTGCGAAAAACGACCGTCATAATCAAAATGCGTAACCGTATTTGCAAGGACAAATTCCACACAGTCAATGCCATATTTATCTATGATCCCATCTGCTGTATTCCTCGGAAGAACAAAACCATTGAATTTCTCAGCAATCAGGGCTTCGATGTCCTTCTTACATTCAAGCCGTTGTCCATGCTCCAGACGGGAAAGTTCTCGCTGTCTTGCTTTCTCTGCCTGTTCCTCTTTGTATGCCTTATAATTCTCTTTCCCCTGTGGAGATAAATATTTATCCTCTTTGATCAGCTCACGCAGCCTTTTCTCCACAACATTCCAGTTCAGTAGCACTTTTGCATACGGATTGCCATAACTTCCCTTTTCCAGCCGGATACCTTTTCCGTCATGTTCATTATGGGAATCATCATTGCCCGGCAGTCCACCGGAACCACCACCGATGCCATATTCCTTTTTCAGAAAATCAACCGTCTCCTTCTGATCATGCCCTTCCATGAAATACTCATAGATGCGGAAAGCTCCATGCTCATAGCCGCTTCCCCTGCCTAGTGCATAGTCAATCTCATCCTGTGTAATAAAATCTTCCTGTGCTACTTCCACAGTATCCGGTAATGGAAACTCCAGCCTTTCTCTGTCAAGGTCTGCTATCTCCGATAACAGATATTCAGGTGACTTCACATACCGCCATTTAAGTTCTGATTCTCCAGATGCAAGTCGCTCTGCCGCATCCTCCAAGACATTTTTAAGCTGTTCCCTGCCCTCATGGGTGGAAAGAAGCTCCATGAGTTTAGCTTCACTTTCCGGATAATTTCCTGCTTTTAAGCCAAGCTCCTCCGGCATTTCATCCATTCCATCTCGCAGGAAGAAATAGATCTGATTGGCAACACGATTTCTCTCCTGTGTATCTACAAGAAATGCTTCACTGTCACTCATATATGTTCCGTTTTCGATCATGGAACGGATATGGCTCTCCACATCTTCCCAGTTCATGGTAACGATTGGTGTTTCCTTTGCCTGTGTTCCATAGCCGACACTCATACCATGCTCATCAAACCACACCGACACCGGATTTCCATTGATTTCAAAGCCTTTTCCGGTCTGTCCGTACTCATTTTTCAGAAAATCTACCATCTGCTCGGCATTTCTGCCCTCGGTATACTTTGCAAAAATTCGCTTTCTGCTGTGCTGTTTTCCTCCTCCACTGCGAAGAATGGTTTCAAGCTCATTCTGCGGCAAAGAAAAAGCAGCGGGCATGGTATATTTCATACTTGCTTCCGCTGCTGCGACTGTTCCGACCTGCTCCTCAAAAGAAGGAAACAGGCTAAGTTGTGTAAATGTGGGTTCCGGTGTGTCTCCCCGGAGCGGTGTATCTGTTACAGACTGTAAACCAGTTCTCCCAGAACCACTTCCTCTGCTCGGTTTCGAATGCTGTTCATCTTCGCTACCCAGAGCATCTGATCGGCTTCCTTGAGTTGTTCGGTCACTCCCTCGGTTGCCGCCATCTGGCTCGTCAGCTTCTCCACTCTCTCCTCTGCCTGCTTCTGGATCGTCAGCAGGTGTTCTTTCAATGTCCCTTTCAGAAGAAACGCTGAGTACACGCCCCTGTGGTTCTCCTTCAGATAAGTCTCCCTCATCATTCCGTACTTCGTTACCGTTCCCTCCGGCTGAATGTCCGCCTGTAATGTCGGGATCAGATAATCCCCGTTCTTTTCGTATGTCAGATTCATCGCTATTGCCCCTTTCTACGCTGTTTTGATTGTTGTCAATATATTCTTCATGTCCGCTCTCGCTTTCACGTTTTAACGCATTGTAGTCTATTTCAGAAGTATTTGCAAGTCCTTTCTGCGTTAAATTTTGCAATTGCTCCTGTTCGTGGCTTCTGTTATATGCCCTTATGGTTCTTCCAATCTCTAAAAGTACCGGTTTTGCAAGCTCATTGGCTGCATCTCCAAGTACTGCAAGGGTGTCCATGGAATTAAATTCATGGATAAAATCGAAAGAAAATTCCGAACCATACTCCTGCATATCTGCACCACAGGCAGATAAAAGTGTAAAGGAAATGCTGTCCGATAATGTCTCCATCAAGCGGATACCGACATTCTGTTCATCCAGTCCCTCTAAGAAACTGTCCTCGATCATGTACTGCAGATCCGGCAGCAATTCCTCATAATAATCTGCCGCAATCCTCTCAGCTATCTCCATAAGTCTTTCTTCAAACAGCTTCTTATCATCGGTAGCACCATAAGTCTGCTCCAGACGCTTAATTACATCTTCCTTATGTTCCTCATGTAATTCCCAGAGTTCCGGATACCGTCCGATTCTCCTTGCCGCATGGACATCTGAAACATCAAATACATATTTCAGACGCTTGCCATGTGCATCATCCTCGTCCAAAAGTGCGATACCTTTTGCACCTTTGTTTACCCAGCAGTGCATACGCTCATTCCATATCTCAATGGAGGCACACGCTGTTGCATCCGGTCTTTGTGAATAGATTAAAAGCTGTTCCCGGAATGGGTACTTATACAGCCTTGCCGCTGTGGTCAGATACTTCGTCCACTCGTCGCGGTTTTTCACAACCTCTTTGGATGTTTCCTGTGCCAGAGCGGATATAAAATCATATTTTCTCACGCAAAAATCTCCTTTCTCTGATTTCAGATAACAGAAAAGCAGCCCCCTAAAGGCTGCTTTTCATTACCGTTTATTATTGAATTTATCTCGATCATTTTTTTAGACAATAAGCGTATAGAATTTTCTTGTACGCTCCAATGTCATGTTACTATTTAATCATACTTTTTTATTTTCTCAGATCAATAATCTCCCAATCTGTATCAAACACACCCTTGCTTTTTTCATATGTTTTTGCTTGCATAGCTACACATAACAATTTTTTAGGTCTGCTCATCCCAACATAGGCAAGTTTACGACTATAATCAAACAAATTAGATTTTCCTATTTTCCCCACCCCATAATACGGAAGAATTCTACTTAAATCTGATGCCCCCTGTCTATCCGTTTCCAGGTAAAGAGTTGCATCATGCGTTTCTCCCTTAACTCCATGAATTGTATCGAATTCTATTCTGCGTCCTCTAATTGGGTCTATAAAAGTATTTCTTTCAAAATTTTCTATTTGATTTATAGCAGTATCCTCATCAAGAAAATGTTTTGGCAAACATTCAAAGATATCATCCATTTGAGAATTCATAATTTTATAAAGTTCGTTTGTCTTTTGTCGTATTAAACGATCAATAGTTTCTCTTTCGATATTTTGTAACACCGACAATTCCAAAATCCATTGACGGTATATATCACGACACTCATCATCCAGAAACCTTTTTATTGTAGTTACCGAAAACTCCTTGTCCGATATTGGATGTCTAACTTTAGCATAATGAAATATTCGACATAATAGTTTACGGATATTGCGTTCCGTTTTATATAACTTTCCTTCTAATAAACTTGTGGTGATATCATTTACTAATGTCCAATAATTATACTCCCCCTTTTTCTTTGCAGAACCATCAAACTCAGACCAATAGCTCCCTATTTTAAGTCCAGATGCATTTTCTTTTCTGACTGCACCTATAGCTTTATATGTCCCTTTATTATCATAAAGCTCATGCTTCTCCAACACATCAATAAATCCACCGATCACTTTATCAATCGTCTCTGGAGAAAAAACAAGCAGCACTGGCTTAACACCTGTATTCCCGGCTAATGTTGCAATGCTATCCTTACCTTTCCTTAGTTTGCAAATAGCATCCGCAATTTCTTGGCTATATCTACAAGACGTCATAATAGGTAAGAATCCATCATTTGGCACCCAATCTAGTATATTATCTTCTGACGAGTTATATATTGCTTGATCAGAATCTCCTATTTTTATTACGACACAACTTGCTGCATTAAATATCGCATCTATTGCTTGTCTTTGAACATCATCACAATCCTGATATTCATCAATAAATACATACTGAAATCGTGACGAAAACAGAGCCGTATATGTTTCAGGCAAATTATGTATAGCAGTTGTTGCATAGTAATAGGCATCCCTGTATTTCATTATACCTTCATTTTTAAGCAAATCATGAATTAATAACTTATACTGCTTAGCAGATACTTTATCTGCACCAGCCAAAGCTTGTCTTTGTTTTCCTATACAAAGAGCACCATCTTCCCGTAAGTACAATGCTTGAGTATGTTCAATCCGCTCTGTAAATTGCCCACTATTTTTATAATTATTATTTGCCACATATTCAAGAGCACTGTACTTTTTATTATTTTGCATTCTGTTCAGCATATGCTGTGCATAAGTAAAATCATCAACCGCTTGTACATTTCTCCCTGTAATATTTCGCAAATAAGGCATCGTCACAAACTTATCGACAAATGACTGAATTGTACCAATATAATTTGGATAGCTAAGAAGCTTATCTGCATAATCTGAAAGTCTTTTCTCGATTTCATTTACAGCAACATTGGTGTGTGATAGAACACAAATCCCTGCACCGCTTACAAATGGCATTCTATCAGCTAATAGCTTCAATTTTGCAAGAAGAACCGTTGTTTTTCCGCTTCCCGGACAAGCCGAAACATCAGTTGAATGCCAACAACGCATAACATCTCTTGCATCCTCTGAAAAGTGTGCTCCGGCTGGCAAAAGAAGTCTCTCCGTCGATTCAATATCCTTATTGGAAATTTTCCATTCTATCATAGACTTCCCCCTTACCTACACTGTTTCTCCTGCTGCATATTTGATAGCTTTCACTATATAACTCAAAAATTGATCTCCCTCAATTTTAGACTTCAATTCAAACTTTTTTTTATCATCTATTTTCAGTCTATATAAATCAAGATCAAACATCTTTTCTTGTTTAAGATTCTCTGGAATTACTGATATTTTCCACCGAAGAAATGAGGCAAAACATTGAGCAACAATAGCCTTCAAACCACTTTTTCCATCCTTATCAAGCATCAAATCATAAATTTGATATGCTTTTTTCCACAGAGGTAGTGTATGCCACTGCTCCTCTTCTTTTTCCATCTCTTGATTAGCCTCATTGATTTTTTCATCGGTCAGTGCGATATAATCTCTTGCGTTTAAAATTTTCTTTCCATAGTGAACTGATTTATGAAACTCCTCTGAAAGGCAACTCATAGCAATACAATATTCCAATGTCCATCGTGGAGAGGTAAATCCTCGAACTGAACCATTGGTATATTTTTCATTATTTTCTTTTTCTTTCTGTGTGGATTCAGATTCCTTTTCGTTGAAAATTTTTTCATTGGTATCTTTGTCGATATCATACGGTCTCACATCACAATCTGTAATAACTGAAACTGGAATGCCAATACCTCTTCCATCTTTTCTTATCATAATTCCGCTATATCGAAGAAACGCTGTACTACCTACATTTACGACAGATACTCCATATTTTTCCAATGGATAACCTAAAATATCGGCAATTACCGGAACAAGAATATTTTCCGCATCACCTTCCACCATTATAATGCCTTTGGCAAAAAATAAATTAGCCTTTGTTGAATCAAGAAAACGCTGAAGGAACAGATAATCACCTTTTTGGAGTGCGGTATTTCCCTCTGCTAGATCATAGCCAAAACCATTTTTCATTAAAATAAGATTCTTAAGATTAATCTTCGAAGCAAGGATTGGACTATGCGTGGATATGATAATCTGCACATCATTCTCATTATATTCATTTTGTAGAAAACTAATCAATCTAAGTTGAGCCTGCGGATGCAAATGAGCTTCCAACTCCTCAATAAGAGCCAGTTTTATCCCTCCATCAGAATCATCCTTAAGAAGCAACAATTCTGCAGCAATAAATAGCAAATTTAATTCTCCTAATCCCGGGTTAAGTTCTGGAGCATTTAATGATAGAGATTCAAGTATAGCTTTAAGTTGCATATTCGACATTTTCAACTCTGCATTACTAGCTTGTCCCTTATCATTAAAAGCCTCCAAATTATCTCGTATTGTTTGAAGAATAAACTTTCCCTCTTCATCTTCCAAAAAGAAACTTTCTATGTCTGCATTTGCATCTTTAAAGATATTCAAAATTTTATGATCCTTCTTATCCTTAAAAACAGGATGATTTAAAAGAATTTGTGAAATTCTAGAGCTTCGTCCAGAACTCATTTCACGTTCAGCATCACGAAGCGGTTTCAGATAAACAGCTTTCAGCAAGTCTCGTGCTTTTCCATCAATTGATATACCAGCGTCTACATCACCAACACGTAATTCTTGAAAAATTTTGTTTCCTTCCTTCCACGCACGATAATGCAATTCAAGCGTGTATTCTACTTTTTCATCATTCTTTTTGAACAACAAATACTCAATAAAATTCTTTGCTTCATTCTGATTAAACTCTGTAATCGTACAGTCAATCTTAAATTCAGAACAAGCTTCACCATCAATAGGTTTATAGAAATCTTCCTCTACTGGTCTGATATATTCATTACTCTGCGTTAAAAGAACCAACTTAAGTGCATCAATCACTGCTGTTTTTCCAGAATCATTCTCTCCAATCAAAGCATTTAGTCCTTTATGAAAAGTGATTTGCAAACCTGGAATTCCATCTGCCGATTTGAATCTTCGGAAATTATATAATTTTAATTCAGACACGATCATATGCTTTCCTCCACTCTCTTTGATCAATAATTTGATAATGCAAAACTCCAATACTATCTGTTCCGTTTTATAAGTACACTCTATTTTATATTCAGCACACTTTTTCACTACAATTTATTTGTTATTCGTTTCTTCTATAACTATACCACAATCATATCCCTTTTCCTACCTCTGTGGAAACTCCATCTTAAATTTATACTGTGAACCCTTGATTTCTTTTCCGTCTTTGGTATAAGAAAAATCTTCGATACTCTCCGGGATCAGATATGCATCATAGTTTCCTTTTTTGCCTTTTAACCCTTTAACCAGTATCTTTTTTCCTGCCAGCAAGCTCTTTACCTGCGCATCGGAAAGCTGTATGCCTAATGCCCTGCTTACATTCATGCCGCATTTATTTTTACAGTAAGCTCCAAATTTGCCTTTTACCACATCGCCGCCACACTTCGGACACGTTCCAAATACTTCCTGCGTATTTCCTGCACCAAACATATTTTTCTGCTCGTCACTGACACTGTGATAGGTTTTTACAAGGTCACTTACCATAGCCTTAATTTCCGCCATAAACTGCCCGGCAGACACTTCTCCTTTGGATACCTGTGTCAGCTCATTCTCCCAGTCTGCAGTCAGTTTCGGGGATTTCACAACATCCGGCAGCACTGTGATTAGCTTCACACCATCCTCTGTCGGGATCATCTGTTTTTTCTCACGCTTTACAAAACCGTCCTTTACCAGCTTTTCAATAATGTCTGCTCTTGTGGCAGGTGTACCAAGTCCCTTACGCTCCACATCATCGTCCATATCTTCACTTCCGGCTCTTTCCATTGCAGATAAAAGGCTGTCCTCTGAAAGCTTTTGTCAAGGGGGTGCGTGGATATTTTTCATATTACTTACGCAGA
>ERZ894180.1682-NODE-1682-length-12648-cov-6.101088_pt1 | contig 12648 bp, 7 predicted proteins | sample MGYA00380278_ERZ894180 | MGnify/ENA primary metagenome ERZ894180 (study PRJEB32331, sample SAMN06328450) | human gut metagenome | biome: human gut microbiome; feature: stool | host: Homo sapiens | collected 2013-02-24 ...
CACGGTTACATTGTAAAAGATGTCAATATTCTGGCAGATACGCTGCGCAAGGCATTTCACATTGCAAAATCCGGCAGACCCGGACCGGTACTGGTAGATATTACCAAAGATGTAACGGCAGCGAGCTGTGAATATACACCCAAAGAGCCGGAATCAGTTGAACGTGCCGGACATTACACGCAGGAAGATCTAGATGCCGCGCTGGAAGTGATTTCCAAGGCGAAAAAACCCTATATTTACCTGGGCGGCGGAGCAATTCTTTCTGGCGCTTCAGAAGAGGTGCGTGCCTTTGCCAAAAAACTGGATTCTCCGGTCTGTGATACCCTGATGGGAAAGGGGGCATATGACGGTTACGATCCGCTCTATACCGGTATGATCGGTATGCACGGCACAAAGACCTCCAACCTCGGAGTGAGCGAATGTGACCTTCTGGTGGCACTGGGCGCGAGATTTTCTGACCGTGTCATCGGCAATGCATCCTTATTTGCAAAGAATGCAAAGATCCTGCATATCGATATTGATGCTGCTGAGATCAATAAAAATATCCATGCGGACGTGTCCATTGTCGGAGATCTGAAGGATGTTTTGACAAAGCTGATCGCACGGATGGAACAGATGCATCATCCGGAGTGGACGGCGCATATTCTGGAATTAAAAGAAAAGTATCCGCTCAAATATGACGACAGCCAGTTGAGCTGCCCTTATATTATAGAAGAATTAGACCGCATTACGAAAGGCAATGCAATTATCACAACCGACGTCGGACAGCATCAGATGTGGGCGGCGCAGTATTATCATTATACGAAGCCCCGCACGTTTTTGTCCTCCGGCGGTCTTGGCACGATGGGCTACGGTATCGGGGCATGCATCGGCGCGAAAACAGGCTGCCCGGACAAAATCTGCGTTAATATCGGCGGAGACGGATGCTTCCGTATGAACCTGATTGAGCTTGCAACAGCCAGCAGATATCAGATTCCGATCATCCAGATCATCATCAACAATCATGTTCTGGGCATGGTGCGCCAGTGGCAGACGCTCTTTTATGGAAAACGCTATTCCCAGACGGTTCTGGAGGATGCAGTGGATTACTGCAAGGTAGCAGAAGGATTGGGATGCGCGGCAATCCGCGTCACCGCGAAGGAGGAGGTTGCTCCGGCAATTGAAAAGGCAATCGCACTTCAGAAGCCGGTTGTCATCGACTGCAGAATTCCTGAAGACGATAAGGTATTTCCGATGGTTCCGGCGGGTGCAGCGATCAGCGAGGTTTTCGATGGGGATGACCTTGCAAGCAAATAAATTAACGTAGTAGTTGACTAAAGCGAAAAATACGGGTACAATAGACCGAAAGGTCGGTATCCGTATTTTTATTCAGGCATGAGCGGTATTCGATATCATTTTTTTTAATCCAAATGTCCGTATCACAAAAACACATGTTTGATTAGAACGGGCAGATCGGCTTTTTAGAAAATTCAAGTGCCGCACAGGCGGCGGAATGAGAGGTAAAAATGTCCAGAGTGTACAATTTCAGTGCAGGCCCGGCTGTCCTGCCGGAAGAAGTGCTGCAGGAAGCAGCAGACGAAATGCTTGATTACAGAGGCTGTGGAATGTCAGTTATGGAGATGAGCCATCGTTCCGGTACCTATCAGAAAATCATCGATGAGGCGGAGGCTGATTTACGTCAGCTGATGGGAATCCCCGATAACTATAAAGTGCTGTTTTTACAGGGTGGCGCAAGCCAGCAGTTTGCGATGATTCCGATGAACCTGATGAAAAACCGCGTAGCGGATTACATCATAACCGGACAGTGGGCGAAAAAGGCATGGAAAGAGGCTTCCATTTACGGAAAGGCAAATGCGGTTGCATCCTCCGAGGATCAGACCTTTTCCTATATTCCGGACTGCTCCGATCTGCCGATCGACCCGGATGCGGATTATGTATATATTTGTGAAAATAACACCATTTACGGAACCAAATTCAAAACGCTTCCAAATACAAAGGGAAAACCCCTTGTTGCGGATGTTTCCTCCTGCTTCTTATCCGAGCCGGTTGATGTGACCAAATATGGCATGATTTACGGTGGCGTTCAGAAGAATATTGGACCTGCCGGCGTAGTTATCGCAATTATACGGGAAGACCTGATTACAGAAGATGTGCTGCCCGGCACGCCCACCATGTTAAAATATAAAATTCATGCGGATGCGAAATCCCTTTACAACACGCCTCCGGCATACGGAATTTACATCTGCGGCAAAGTGTTTAAGTGGCTGCAAAAGCGCGGCGGTCTGGAAGCAATGAAAGAATACAACGAGAAAAAAGCGAAAATTCTGTATGATTTCCTGGATGAAAGCAAGCTGTTCAAAGGCACCGTCCGCAAGGAAGACCGTTCGTTGATGAACGTTCCGTTTATCACAGGCAATACCGATCTGGATGCAAAATTTGTTGCAGAGGCAAAGAAAAACGGTCTGGAGAACTTAAAGGGACACAGAAGCGTCGGCGGCATGCGCGCAAGCATTTACAATGCAATGCCGATGGAGGGCGTGGAAAAGCTGGTTGCCTTTATGAAAGAGTTTGAAGCGCAGAATCAGTAAGCAGAGTGGGAGGTTTCAATGAGAAATTATTATTGCATGAATCCGATCGCACAGGTCGGACTCGATAATTTTTCGAAAAATTATATCAAAACAGACGAAATTACAGAAGCAGAAGGCATCCTGGTTCGAAGCGCATCGATGCATGAGATGGAGCTGCCGGATGGACTTTTAGCGGTTGCAAGAGCAGGAGCCGGCGTCAACAATATCCCGCTGGAGAAATGCGCGGAAAAAGGTATCGTCGTGTTCAATACACCGGGTGCAAACGCAAACGGCGTAAAAGAGCTGGTCATTGCCGGAATGCTTTTAGCAAGCCGTGACGTCGTATCGGGCATCAACTGGGTGAAAGAAAATCAGGAAGATGAAAATATTGCGAAGGATGCGGAGAAAGCGAAGAAGAAGTTTGCCGGTACAGAGGTGATGGGCAAACGCCTCGGTATCATCGGACTCGGCGCGATCGGCGTCAAGGTTGCTAACGTGGCGCGTCATCTCGGAATGGAAGTGCTCGGCTATGATCCGTATGTATCGGTCGATGCGGCGTGGAAGTTAAGCCGCGATGTCAGACATGTGCTGGATGTCAATGAAATCTATGAGCAGTGCGATTATATCACAATCCATGTGCCGCTGATGGACAGCACAAAAAATATGATCAGCGCAGAAGCTATCTCCCGGATGAAGGACGGCGTGATTTTGTTAAACTTTGCAAGAGATCTGCTGGTGGATGAAGAAGCTGTGTTAGACGGAATTACCGCCGGAAAAATCCGCCGCTACGTTTCGGATTTCCCGAATCCGGTCACGGCAGGAAAGCCGGGCTGCATCGTCATCCCGCATCTGGGCGCTTCGACCGAGGAGTCGGAAGAAAACTGTGCGGTTATGGCAGTCAGACAGCTGCAGGAATATCTCGAAAACGGAAATATTCTCCACAGCGTCAACTTCCCGGACTGCGATATGGGTGTGTGCACGGCAGAAAGCAGAGTCGTGATTTTCCATAAGAATATCGCAAACATGATTGCGAAGTTCTCCTCCGTCCTCGGCTGGAACAACTTAAACATCGCAAATATGATGAACAAATCCAAAGGCGATGTTGCATATACGATGGTCGACCTGGAGTCCCACGTAAGCAGCAGTATTGTCAATCAGTTAAAGACGATCGATGGCGTGTTCCGCGTGCGGGTGGTGAAGTAAAACGCAGGCGTTCTGTAACGGAGAGTCACAGACCCCGGAGAAAGGCAGTATAGTGCCAGTCTTCGGGGTCTTTTCTGTATGGTACTGTGGGTATATTCAGTGTTTGAGCGTGCGATCCGTGCTGCGTTTGCACAAGCTATTTATTTCTGCCCCTGTGCCGGTATGTTCTGCGCTGCCAGCTGTTTTTTAAACAGGGTGCGGAAAATCAGGCGGGAGAGCGGTCCGCAGTAGAACATCTGCCAGAAAAATGCCATCGGCAGGTTACAGCCAAAGGTGTGCGCCCATGTGCCGAAGCTGGGCTCCTTGAACAGCAGGGTAGCGACGAGACTCATGATCGGGCACATGATGCAGATGATCATCAGGGAAATCGCGGGGGACTGCCGTGCAGTACACCGCTTAGACATTTTCCCTTGCCTATTGTGCCCGGGAAGGGTAAAATAAAAATAAGAGGGGCGCGGCAAAAGCGTCAGGCAGGAGGGTATCGAATGAACGAAAAACTGTATAGGCTGATGAACTGGCCTGAAATAGAGGCAATTATTTATTCTGAGGAGGACGATCCGCACCGGCTTTTGGGACCGCACCGGGAAGGCAATGCGACGGTGGTGCAGGCATTTTATCCGGGCGCTGTTTCGATGGAACTGAAGCTGCCCGGTCAAAAGACCGTGGAAATGGAGCAGGCGGACGAGGCTGGCTATTATGCCGCACTGGTTGGCGGTAAGGAAATCGAAAGCTATACATTAAAGGCTTCTTTGGAAGATGGCACAACAGAAGAATTTGAAGATCCCTATCGGTTTGCTCCGGTCATTACCAAAGAGGATACGGCGCGGTTTGCGGCAGGAATCCATTATGAAGCTTACCGTATCCTTGGTGCGCATATGATGACCATCGACAAAACCCAGGGCGTGCATTTTGCAGTCTGGGCACCGAATGCGCTGCGGGTCAGTGTTGTGGGAGATTTTAACCATTGGGATGGACGCAGACATCAGATGCGCCGCCTGTGGGATTCCGGTATTTTTGAAATTTTTATCCCCGGAGTTAGAGAGGGCGAGAATTATAAGTTTGAGCTGAAATTAAAGGGCGGTCTGACTTACCTGAAGGCAGATCCCTATGCGTTTGGACAACAGCTCCGCCCGGACACGGCATCTGTTGTTCGCAACATCGATGGCTTTGCCTGGGAAGATGAAGCATGGATCTTGGCACGGGAAAAAAGCTGTCCTGAAAAAGAGCCGATGAGCGTTTATGAAATGTATCTGGGCTCCTTTGCAAAGCCCGAGGATGGCCGCAGATATTATAACTACCGGGAGTTTGCACCGAAGGTTATTTCCTATGTGAAGGAAATGGGCTATACCCATGTGGAGCTGATGCCGGTTATGGAGCACCCGCTGGATGGATCCTGGGGCTATCAGGTCATCGGCTATTATGCGCCGACTGCACGTTATGGCACACCGCAGGATTTTATGTATTTTGTCAACGAGCTGCACAAAGCAGGAATCGGCGTGATTCTGGACTGGGTTCCGGCCCATTTTCCGAGAGATGCTTACGGACTGTCCGGGTTCGACGGGACATGCCTGTATGAGCACAAAGACCCGAGACAGGGGGCGCATCCGCATTGGGGAACGCTGATCTATAATTACGGCAGACCGCAGGTAAGCAACTACCTGATTGCCAATGCGCTTTACTGGGTGGAGCAGTTCCATGCAGACGGAATCCGGATGGACGCGGTCGCTTCAATGCTGTATCTCGATTACGGAAAGCAGGATGGCGAATGGATTGCCAACATGTATGGCGGCAATGAAAATCTGGAAGCAGTCGAATTTTTAAAGCATACAAACAGCATGATTCAAAAACGCGGCAGGGGCGCGGTTACGATCGCGGAGGAATCCACAGCATGGCCGAAGGTGACGGGCGATTTAAACGATGGTGGTCTTGGCTTTACGATGAAATGGAATATGGGCTGGATGAACGATTTCCTCGACTACATGCAGTATGACCCATATTTCCGTGCGTATCATCACAACGATCTGACGTTTTCGATGGTTTATGCGTATTCCGAAAAGTTTATGCTCGTGTTATCCCATGACGAGGTCGTTCACGGCAAAGCGTCGATGCTTAGCAAGATGCCGGGAGAGGAAGCGGACAAATTCGCGAACCTGCGCGCAGGCTACGGTTATATGATGACGCATCCGGGCAAGAAGCTTTTGTTTATGGGACAGGATATCGCAGAGTACGACGAGTGGAACGAAGAGCGGGGCGTGGAATGGGAACTACTAAAATATGATCATCATGAGCAGATACGCCGGTTTGTGAAGCGGTTAAACGAGCTGTATCGTAAAAACCCTGCGCTGTATGCGGAAGACGACAGCTGGGACGGCTTCGAATGGATTGACTGCATTGATGCGAACGAATGCACGCTTTCCTATCTGAGAAAGAGCGACAAAGAGGAAGAGACGCTTTTGGTATGCCTGAATTTTGCAAACGTGGACAGACCGGAGTATCGGGTGGGTGTACCTTTTGAAGGAAAATATACGGAAGTTTTAAACTCTGACGATATCGCCTTTGGCGGAAAAGGAAGAATTAACTCCTATGTACTGGAAGCGGAAGAAATCGCATCCGACGGCAGGGAAAATTCGATCCTGATGCATCAGGCGCCGCTGTCTGTGAGCATTTTTGCTTATACGCCTTACACGGACGAAGAAAAAGAAGAGCGCAGAAAGATCGCCGAGGCTGCCCAAAAAGCGGCGGAAGAGGCTGTGAGAAAAGCCGCAGAGGAAGCTGCGAAAAAAGAAGCAATCGCTAAAAAAGCAGCGGAGGAGGCTGCAAAGAAGGAAGAAGCTGCGAGAAAAGCTGCCGAAGAGGCAGCTGAAAAGGAAGCGGTGGCAAGGCAGGCAGCAGAAGAGGTCGTAAGAAAAACGGCTGCTGCCAAAAAAGCGGTGGAAGAGGCTGCGAAGAAAGCAGATGCTATGAAAAAGAAAACCCTGAAGGAAGAGCTGACCGAAAAGGCAGAGCAGGCGGACAGCGCGATTCTTGAGGGAAAAGAAAAAGAAAAGCCTGCACGCCGCACGACCCGCAAAAAGACAGCGACCGCGAAGGCTGTCGCACCGAAAGAGCCGACGGCTAAGAAGCCTGCGTCTGCAGCTAAGAAGTCTACCTCTTCCGCGAAAGTGACGAAAGGAACCAAAGCATGAGGAAGGTGCTGATGTCCGGCGCAGCATTTTTGACATCCTCTGTGACGCTGACAGGCGAGGAGATAGAAAGCCTCGCGCCGGACGAATCCTTAAAGAATATGGAAAAACAGCTGAGCCTGCTGGAACGCTGCTTAAACGAGCTGCCGGACAAGCTTCTGGGGCTGGGCGTCCGCACGGTGCTGGCGCTCATCCTGTTTGCGATCGGCAGCAGACTGATTGCGATGATCCGGCATTTTTTCAGACGGGCTATGGAGCGTTCCAGCGCGTCGGAGGAAGCGGCGCAGTTTCTGGACTCCTCGATTAAGTTTGTTTCGTATACGATTCTGGTGTTCATGATTCTGCAGCTGTTTGGTGTGGAGGCAGCAAGCATTGCGACGGTGATCGGTTCGGTCGGCGTAACGATCGGTCTGGCGATCCAGGGAAGCTTAAGTAACTGCATTGGCGGAATCCTGATTATGATGCTGAAGCCGTTCCATGTCGGAGATTATATCATCGAAGGGGGCGGTAACGAAGGGATTGTTCAGCAGATATCTGTCTTTTATACGAAGCTTGCAACCTATGACAATCAGATTATTCTGATCCCGAACGGAAACCTCGCAAACAGCAGCCTGACGAACGTGACGGATGAGGCGGAACGGCGTGTGGATTTGAAAGTCGGAATTTCGTATGATTCTGATATCCGCAGCGCACGGAAAGCAGTGCAGGAAATTGCGAAGAAAAACCCGTATGTGCTTCCGGAGCGGGAGATCACAGTCAACGTAGACGAACTGGCAGACAGCAGTGTTGTCCTTGTTGTGAAATTCTGGGCGAAGAAGGAAAACTACTGGCAGGCGCGCTATACGATGCTGGAGGATATCAAATACGGCTTCGATGAAGCGGGCATCCGCATTCCGTATCCGCAGATGGATGTACATCTGGAGTCCGGGACTTGACTTACAAGAAAATCCATGTATAATTATTCCATATCTGCATAGAGCAGAAAAAGTCGGCGTGCGAGCCTTATCGCCCGCCGCTTTTTTTCCTCTTTACGCACCGGTTTGAGTGTATACATAGCCTGCCGGGGCAAAAGGTGGACACAAAGCTCGTTTGAACGGGCGATTTCACAGATGAAAGGAGACAAATGTAAAAAGTATGATAAAAGAACTGATGAAGTCGATCAGGGAATACAAGCGCGATTCGATCCTGACACCGATTCTGGTATCTCTGGAAGTGGTCATGGAATGTATCATCCCGTTTGTAGTCGCTCAGCTGGTCAATGAAATCAAAGCCGGAAGCGGTATGAGCGTCATTTCACGGTACGGTCTGATTCTGGTGGTGATGGCGCTTATGTCTCTCGCATTCGGAGCCGGTGCCGGTTCGGTCTGCGCGTCCGCGTCCTGCGGATTCGCCAAAAACCTGCGCAAGGATATGTTTTACCGGATTCAGGATTTTTCCTTTGAAAACATCGACAAATTTTCTACCTCGTCTTTAGTGACGAGAATGACGACGGACGTTATGAACGTCCAGCTGGCATTTATGATGCTGATCCGACTTGCGATCCGCAGCCCGCTGATGTTGATCTTTTCCTTTACGATGGCGTTTATTATGGGCGGAAAGATGGCGCTGATCTTCCTGGTGGTCATCCCGATTCTGGGGATCGGACTGTTTGCCGTGATCCATAAGGTAGGCCCGCTGTTTAAACGGGTATTCCGTAAGTACGACGCTCTGAACAATTCGATTCAGGAAAATGTCAAGGGCATGCGCGTGGTAAAATCCTTTGTGCGTGAGGCGTACGAAAAAGAAAAATTCCATCATGCGGCAGAAGAGGTTTGTCAGGATTTCACCCGCGCGGAGAAGATTCTGGCGATCAACAGCCCTCTGATGCAGTTCTGCCTGTATGTGGTTATGATTTTTGTCCTGTCCTTTGGTTCTTATACGATCATCACGAGCGGCGGTCTGGATCTGGACGTTGGACAGTTTTCTGCCCTTTTAGTATACAGCTTCCAGATATTAAATAGCCTGATGATGTTCTCGATGGTATTTGTCATGGTGACGATGGCTGCGGAATCCGCACAGCGAATCGTAGAAGTGTTAAAAGAGGACAGTACGCTGACAAGTCCTGCAGACCCGGTGGAGGAAGTGGCAGATGGTTCGATCGATTTCGACCATGTCAGCTTCAAATATTCTCTGCAGGCGGAGAAGATGGCGCTTGCCGATATCGATCTGCATATCCGTTCCGGGGAGACGATCGGAATTATCGGTGGCACCGGTTCTTCGAAGTCTTCCCTGATCCAACTGATTTCCAGACTTTATGACGCGACAGAGGGCGTTGTAAAGGTTGGCGGAAAAGACGTCAGAGAATATGATCTGGAAGCGCTGCGCAACCAGGTAGCAGTCGTATTACAGAAAAATATTCTGTTTTCCGGAACGATCAAGGAAAACCTGCGCTGGGGCAACCAGAACGCGACGGATGAGGAATTAAAGGAAGCATGCTGTCTGGCGCAGGCGGATGAATTTATCATGCAGTTCCCGGATCAATACGATACGCATATCGAACAGGGAGGCAGCAATGTGTCCGGCGGTCAGAAGCAGAGACTTTGTATCGCAAGAGCGCTGTTAAAGAAGCCGAAGATCCTGATTCTCGACGATTCGACCAGTGCGGTGGATACCAAGACGGACGCACAGATCCGCAAGGCGCTGCGTGAGTACATTCCGGAAACGACCAAGATCATCATCGCACAGAGAATTTCCTCCGTGCAGGATGCGGATCGGATTCTGGTCATGGACGGCGGTACGATCTGCAATATCGGCACCCATGAAGAGCTTCTCAAGACGAGCGAGATTTACCGGGAAGTATATACTTCCCAGAACAAGGGAGGTGATTCTGATGAAAAATAAGGGACAGGCGAAAAAAGGAACGATGAAGCGGCTGATCAGGATGCTGTTCGAGTTTTATCCGGTACTTCTGCCGTTAGTTTTGGTCTGCATCGTACTGAATGCGCTGATCAGCTCGATTCCCGCTATTTTTCAGCAGAATATCATCGCAGTGGTCGAGCAGTACTGGCAGACGAAGGACTGGGCGGCGGCAGCGCCGACGGTGACCAGACTGGTCCTCATCCTGGTTGTACTGTATGCGCTGTCTCTGGCAGCAGGCTATGCGTATTCCTATGGAATGGCGATTATCACACAGGGATCTCTGAAGAAGATGCGGGAAAAGATGTTCAATCGTATGCAGGATTTGCCGATCAAGTATTTTGATACACATAACCACGGCGATATCATGAGCTATTATACTAACGATATCGACACGCTGCGCCAGCTGATTTCCCAGAGTATTCCGCAGCTGATGATTTCCTGTATCACCGTGGTTACGATTTTTTCCATCATGCTGTATTACAGCATGTGGCTGCTTTTGGTCGTGCTCTGTGGCGTTGCACTGATGTTTGTCGTTACCAAAAAGGTCGGCAGCAGCTCGGCACATTTTTTCTTAAAGCAGCAGATCGCAGTCGGCAAGACAGAGGGCTTTGTGGAAGAGATCATGAACGGACAAAAGGTTGTCAAGGTGTTCAGTCATGAGACCGAGACAAAAAAGGATTTTGACCGGGTCAACGACGAGCTGTTTGAAATGTCCTGTCAGGCAAACCGTTATGCGAACATGCTGATGCCGATTCTGATGAATATGGGCAATATCCTTTATGTTGTCGTAGCGCTTGCTGGCGGCATGCTGTTATTGTCCGGCGCACCGAACTTGAGTTTGTCAGGCATGGCACTTTCCATCAGTATTACCGTACCTTTTTTGAATATGACAAGACAGTTCTGCGGCAATATCGGACAGGTGTCCAATCAGGTCAACTCAGTTGTCATGGGTCTTGCGGGGGCAGATCGTATTTTCAGCCTGCTGGATGAAGAGCCGGAGACAGACGATGGCTATGTAACCCTGGTCAATGCAAAAGAAGAAAATGGTGAACTGGTCGAATGCAGCGAGCGTACAGATATCTGGGCATGGAAGCATCCGCACAGCGCGGACGGCAGCGTGACCTATACGCGTCTGACGGGCGACGTGCGCCTGAAGGATGTGGATTTTGGTTACAATCCGGATAAAATCGTCCTGCATGATGTCAGTCTGTACGCAGAGCCCGGACAGAAGGTGGCGTTTGTAGGCGCGACCGGCGCCGGAAAGACGACGATCACGAACCTGATCAACCGGTTTTACGAGATCGACAGCGGAGAAATCCTGATGGATGGCGTGGATATCCGCAAGGTTGGACGGGAAAACCTGCGCAGTAATATCGCAATGGTGCTGCAGGATACGCACCTGTTTACCGGAACGATCCGGGAAAATATCCGCTATGGCAGGCTGGATGCGACCGATGCAGAGGTCGAGCAGGCGGCAAAAATGGCCAGCGCACATTCCTTTATTATGCGTCTGGAAAACGGATATGATACGATGATCGAGGGAGATGGCGCAAACTTAAGCCAGGGGCAGAGACAGCTGTTAAACATTGCCCGTGCGGCAATTTCCAAGGCGCCTGTCCTGATCCTGGATGAGGCAACGTCCTCTGTCGATACGAGAACCGAGCGACATATTGAGCATGGTATGGATCGCCTGATGGCAGAACGGACAACCCTTGTCATCGCCCACAGGCTTTCCACTGTTCGAAACGCGAATGCGATCATGGTATTGGAAAACGGCGAAATCATCGAGCGCGGCGATCACGATCAGCTGCTGGAACAAAAGGGAAGATATTACGAGCTTTATACCGGCAAGAAACAGCTGGCGTAAAAGATTTTAAAACAAAAAAGAACCAGGCTGCAGCCTGGTTCTTTTTTGTCTGCGTCACGGCAATGCAAACTCGCTGCGGGTGCGCAAAATAATCTGATTTTATTTCGCCTGGAAGCGGTTTAAAATCGTTTCCAGGTATTCGGTACGAATAACAGCAGCAGTGGGAACAGCTCCAGGCGTCCGGCAAGCATGTCGAAGATCAGGACAAGCTTGGAAAAGTCGGAAAACATGGAAAAGTTTCCGATCGGACCCACCAGGGAAAGACCGGGACCGATGTTGTTGAGTGTCGCAGCAACTGCAGAAAAGTTGGTGATAAGATCGAAGTTATTCAGCGCGATCAGCAGCATGGAAAAGGCAAAAATAAAAATGTAGACGCCCATGTAAACATTTGTGGAGCGGACAACCTCGTGCTCGATCGCCTTGCCGTCAATCTGGATGCGGCGTACACTCCTGGGATGCAGCAGCTGGATCAGTTCTTTTTTTACCGTTTTCAGCAGGATCAGGATGCGGGAAACCTTAATGCCGCCGCCTGTACTTCCGGCACAGGCACCGACAAACATCAGCAGGACGAGGATGGTGCGGGAAAACTCCGGCCACAGGTCAAAGTTTGTTGTGGCATAGCCGGTTGTTGTAATGATGGAAGCAACCTGGAAAATCGTCTGCTGGAATGCCTGTGCAAAGCTGCTGAAATATCCGCGTACATTGAAGGTGATCGCAAGCGTTGCTGCAGCGATAATCAACAGATAGGCACGAACTTCTTCACTTTCCCATGCCTGTCTGAATTTACGGATCAGGATCAGGAAGTAGGCGTTAAAGTTGATGCCGAACAGGATCATAAAGATCGTGATAATGACCTGACAATAGGTGGAATAGCCTGCAATGCTGTCGTTTTTCGATGCCGAAGCCGCCGGTGCCCGCCGTGCCGAGGGAG
>ERZ894180.1693-NODE-1693-length-12597-cov-19.038192_pt1 | contig 12597 bp, 10 predicted proteins | sample MGYA00380278_ERZ894180 | MGnify/ENA primary metagenome ERZ894180 (study PRJEB32331, sample SAMN06328450) | human gut metagenome | biome: human gut microbiome; feature: stool | host: Homo sapiens | collected 2013-02-24 ...
GCCGTGCAGGTCTGCGCCGCACAAACGCCGCGTCCGCCCATCGTGGCGGCGTGAAGAAAATAGAATAAAAAACTTTGATTGGGCAATTCTTCTCGGCCATTCAAAAACCAATTTTGATTCCCTGAATGGGAGAAAGGAAGCCATATGAACCAGAAACAATATCACTCGCTGGAAGAATTGCCCCTGATGATGAACATGACAGATGTTGCTGCCGTCCTTGACATCTCCAAAGCCGGAGCGTACAAGCTCGCCCACAGCGTTGATTTCCCGGCTTTCCAAATCGGCAGACGCATCGTTGTCTCGCGGGAAAACTTCCTCGGCTGGCTGAACCGGCAGTCCACAGAACAAAAATGCGCCTGAGCGCAAAAAGTACTCGCTATTTCACTGTGCTTGTGGTAGTTGTGTGAGCTACCGGAAAAGGAGGAATTTACATGAGCAAAAAGCGAGCCAACGGCGAAGGCAGCATCCGCAAACGGAAGGACGGGCGCTGGGAGGGCCGATATACCGCCGGGTATGACAAGGACGGAAAGGTCATCACGAAAAATGTTCTCGGAAAAACGCAGGCAGAAGTCAAAGAAAAGCTGAAAACAGCGATCGAAGAAAGCCAGAAGCTTGACCCGACCCGCACGGGGCAGTACACCGTTCAGACATGGGTGGCGTTGTGGTACGAGGTGTTTATCAAGCCGCAGATCCGCCCGAATACGAAGCAGTTCTACCGCAACTGCATGGAAAACCATCTCTTTCCCGCGCTGGGTAACTGCCCGCTGGAAAAGCTGAGCACCATTCAAATTCAGCGGGCGATCAACGAGATGAGCGAGCACGGCAGAAATCACTACTACAGCCACATTCCGCTGAAAGAAACGACGCTCAGCCCACGCATTGTGCAGGGTATCCTCGGAATCCTGCGGAAAAGTCTCGATCAGGCCGTCGCAGAAAAGCTCATTCTGAGCAATCCGGCAGCAAACTGCAAAGCCCCGAAAACGGTACGAAAAGAGATGAAAGTGCTGCCGGAAGAACTGATCGGGCCATATCTGCACGAAGCGAAGCAGCGCGGTGTGTTTGCGCCGCTCTATCTGGAGCTGACCAGCGGGCTGCGCCGGGGAGAACTGCTGGCCCTGCTCTGGAAAGATCTGAACGTGAAGGACCGAACGCTTTCCGTCACCAAAAGCGTCTGCCGCATCGACCATCAGCTTGTTGTCAGCCAGCCGAAAACAAAAAACTCGCTGCGGCTGCTGACACTTCCGGAGAGCACCGTGCAGATTCTGGTGGAAGAACACGAAAAGCACCCGGATAATCCCTATATGTTCCCGTCCCCGAAAACCGGAGAAATGCTCGACCCGGCATCCTTCCGCGCCATGCATGACCGGATTCTGGAAGCCATCGGCGCGGAACATGTGAGATTTCATGACATGAGACACCCGTATGTCAAGCACACGACAAAAATTTTTAGCTTGCGCTTGATGGATTTTCAAGCGCAGGCTTATCCTGATGCTCGGCGAAAAACTCGCGGAGCTTGTCAGCTTCATCGGGGAGGACAAAGCCAAAGCCCTGTCCGTCCACTCTGCAATAGAGAGCGATTTTCATATCTGCCACCTCAAGCGAAAATGTCTTGGATTTTGTATGCGATCTCAATGCGCTTATCGGGGTACACCAGTACCCGGTCGATCAGCAGCTCGGCCAGCTCGGTGGTCAGCGTGTCCGCATCGAAAATCGCCTTGGACGCTTCCATGCGGCTGTCCTGCCGTGCCTGTTCGTCCTGCTTTTTCTTCGCCTGTGCCAATACTGCGGCATAGGCGTTTTTCGTTTTCAAAAGCAGCTCGTCACACGCAGTCTTTTCTGCCTTGTAGGTATTCAGGTCGATCTCGCCCATGAGATAGCGTTCATACAACGTGCGCTTGCCGTCTTGCAGCGTCTCAATCTGCTGCTCATATTCGGCGCGTTCCGGTACGGAAGCATCTACCCGGAGCGTACCGTCAGGGGCAAGCGGTGCGGCGGCTTCCATCTGCTTTTTCAGCGTCAGGAATACCGCCTGCTCCAGCTCTGCGGCGTTCAGACGCATCTTGTGGCAGCGGCTTTCTACGTCCGCCTCGGAATGGCGGCAGTGATAGTATGAGGTTTTCTGCATGGTGCGGGACAGCGCATGACCGCAGCAGCCACAGAAGGCTTTGCCTTTCAGCGGGTAGTCCCGCTTTTTCTTGTTTGGCTGGGAAAATCGGAGCTGGCTGGCCTGCACGGTATCAAACACAGCTTTCTCAACGATGGCCGGGTGATGGTCGGGGATGATGTACCACGATTCTCTGTCCTTCAGGCGGCTTCTGGTGCCGCCCACTTCGAGAACCGCCCGCTTGCCGATTACATACACGCCGGTGTAGCGTTCGTCCTCCAAAATGCGGAGAATAGTGGATGTACTCCAAATCCCGTGACAGCGGGAAATATCGTGGGTGTGATTGCCGTGCGCCGCTTTGTACTGGCCGGGAGTGGGGATGCTTCTGCGGAACAGCTCCCGCGTGATGGCGGTGGCGTTGATGCCCTCGGCGGCAAGCTGGAAGATGAGCTGCACAACGGCAGCGGCCTCCTGGTCAGGCTCCATTCTGCCATCGGCGCTTTTGCGGTAGCCGTAGGGACAGATTTTACTCTGATACTCGCCGCGCTGCATCTTGGCGTACTTGGCACTCTTGGTCTTGATGGACATATCGCGGCTGTAATATTCGCTGATGAGATACTTGAATGCTACGTCCATGCCGCCGGTGTCGCCCTTGAATTTGCTGCTGTCAAAATCGTCGCTGATGGAAATGAAGCGGGTATGGAACAGCGGGAACACACGCTCGATGAAATAGCCGGTTTCAATGCTGTTTCGCCCGAAGCGGGAAAAATCCTTGACGATGATGCAGTCGATCTGATTAGCCCGCACCAGCTCAATGAGCTTCTGTACCTGCGGACGCTCAAAATTCGTGCCGCTGTACCCGTTGTCGATGAACTCCATGATCTCCGCGTTCAGGGCTTCCGGCATGGAGGCCGCATATTCGTGGAGGACAAGACTCTGGTTTTCGATACTCAGACTGTCATACTTGTAGTCCTCAATGGAGAGGCGGATATAGAGAGCAATCACATATTTCTGCATTGTTCCAGCACCTCCGCATAGGTTTCAAACTCGCTCTGGAAACGATAGCGCACCGTGATTTGCTTATCATGGGACACCTCGATGCGGTCGATCAGCCGCTCGATGAGTGCGCCGGTCAGCGCCCGGTCGGTCTTGATTTGTGCGGCATCCTGTTCCAGCGCCCGGTGCTGCTCTGCTTGAGCATCCATCGTTCGCAGGCCGTCCTCCAACTGTTCCATTTCCACGGCGAGGTCGGCAATGCGGCTTTCGTACTTCTCCTTGTAGTCAAAGTATTCATCCTTGGTGAGAACGCCTTGGACGAGGTTTTCATATAAACTCCGCACGATACTGCGAAGCCGCTGGATTTCCTGTTTGCGGCTGGTGATCTTCTCCCGCAGCTCAGCGCGGTCAGCGGCCTGCCGGGGCAGCTCCGCAAGAGAGAGGGTGTATTGCCCCAGCGCCGTATCAAGCGAGTCCTGAAGCATATCTGCCAACATATCCAGCAACGCATCCTCGCGGATGGTCACGCCGGGGCAGGCATCCTTGCTGATTCGGCTCTGGCTCAGACAATGGTAGAAGTACACATCGTCGGACTTCTTGCGGATGTTTCTCTGCCGGTGCAGGCTGCCGCCGCAATGGGCGCAGAACACCTTGCCTTTGAGAAGATTCGGCGTGTAGGCTTTGACCTCCCGTGCCTTGGCGCGGCTGGCGGTCTGATTGAGTATTTCCTGCACCGCCGCGAACTGTTCCCGGCTGATGATGGCCTCGTGGGTGTCCCGTACCACCGTCCATTCCTCGGCATCGGCCTTGACCTGCCGGTGATCCACGGTTTTGGTCTGCCCCTGAACGAGATCTCCGGTGTAGACCTCGGAGCGGAGAATAACGCCGACTGTTCGGGTTTGCCACTTGCCGCTGCCGAGCAAATTTTCGTGGGTGATCTTGCCCTGCATCTTCTTGTAGTGGCTGGGGGTGAGAACGCCCGCCTCATTCAGCCGCACGGCGATGGTATTCAGGCCAGCGCCCTCGGAAGCCCAGCGGAACATCCGCTGCACCACAACGGCGGCAACAGGGTCGATGATAAGCTGGTGGCAATCGTCCTCGGCTTTCAGATAGCCGTAGGGAGTACGCGCCCCGATGAACTTGCCGTCCTTCATGGCCTGCCGCTGCTGCGCTCTGATCTTTCGCCCAATGTCCAAAGCGTAGGCTTCGTTTATCATGTTCCGCAGCGGAATGATGATACCGGAATGGGCGTCCTCCGGGGCGACGGTATCGAAGTTTTCATTGACCGCAATAAAGCGGATGTTGCGGATGCGGAAATACTGCTCAATGTAGTAGCCGGTGTCGATGGTGTTCCGCCCCAAACGGGAGAGGTCTTTCACAATGACGCAGTTGACGTGACCAGCCTCAATATCTGAGAGCATCTGCTGAAAGCCCGGACGGTGGAAGTTTGTCCCGGTCGCGCCGTTGTCAATGTAGGTATCGTACACGCTGATCTCCGGGTACTGCTCCAGATAGCGGGCAATAATCATCTGCTGGGTTTCAATGGATACGCTGTGCGTGTGGGTATCCTCCACCGAAAGGCGGACATAGATCGCGGCGCGGCAAGCGGCGTCAGCCTCCTGCACGGCCACCGCAGCCGTTTCTTTTCTGCTTTTCCTTGCCATGCTCAGCCCACCTTTCTCTGTTCGTAATCTTTCTGCTGCGCTGCCAGCGCCAGAAGCTGCAACGCCTTTTTGTATTCGTCCTCATGGGTAAAGGTAATATCCAGCTCCTTCTTCCCACGGACGCGGATGCTCTGTACCATGTGAATGAGCGCCCTGCGGTCTAAGGTTTCCAGCGTGGAGAACTGCGTAAACTGTGAAATCCAGCGGTTGCGCTCACTCCGGTTTTCCAGCACCTCCGTGAGTTTTTCCTTGAGAACGCGGACGCTTTCTCGGATGTCCTCGGCCTGCTTGGTGTACTTTGCCTTATAGGAAGCGTATTCTTCCTTGGTAAGCATACCCCCCACAAGGCTCTCATAAAGCCGTGCCTTGAACTCCAGCACCTGCTCCAACCGGCGCTCGTTGTCGGTGATGTGGTCGCTGTATTCCTTGGCAAGCGCCTGATTGATGCTGGTCTGGTCAATGCCGGTCAGCAGCGCCTCCAGAGAAGCAATATTGCCGATATAGGCTTTCAGGCTGTCCCGCACACAGTCGATCAGGCTGCTTTCTTTCAGCATGACCGGATGGGCGCAGCCCTTTTTCTTGCCGGTTGGACAATAATAGTAGTGGTACTCCTTGCCGTTCGCACGGTTGGTCTTGCGGGTCATGCGGCTTCCGCAGCACCCGCAGATCAGAATACCGGAGAACAGGTAAACCGTATCCTCGTTGGGAGAAGTCCGGGTATCCAGTCCCTTAATGCGCTGCACCAGCTCAAAATCCTGACGGGCAATCAGCGCTTTATGGGCATCCGGGACGCGCACCCACTCGGAGGCGGGGCGCTGCTCCATCTGCTTGATCTTGTAATGCGGCGTACCCTGTTTGCCCTGCACCAGCGTTCCGGTATAGGTTTCGTCCTGCAAGATGCGGATGATGGTGGTTGCTGACCACTTGCAGTCGGCTTTGTCCGCGTAGCCCTTTTTCGCGTAGGGCAGACCGTTGTTCTTCTTGTACGCCAGCGGGGAGAGAATACCCAGCCGGTTCAGCTCAGATGCGATCTTGGAGGCGCTTGCGCCCTCCAGCCGCATACGGAAAATGTCGCAGACAACGCGGGCAGCGTAGGGGTCAGGGACGAGCAAATTCTTGTTGTCCTCGGCTTTCATGTAGCCGTACACCGGGAACGCGCCGACGAAATCGCCATTGCGCCGCTTCACGTCCAGAGAAGAACGGGTCTTGATGGAAATGTCCCGGCAGTAGGCTTCATTCATAATGTTCTTGACCGATACGGTCAGATCATCGCCGCTGTCGTGGGCGGTGTCGATGCTGTCGGTGATAGCGATGAAACGCACCCCGTAGGCCGGGAATACCCGGCGCAGATACCGGCCTGTTTCGATGTACTCGCGCCCTAAGCGGGAGAGGTCTTTTACAATGACGCAGTTGATGTTGCCATCGGTGACATCCTGCATCATTTCCTTGAACGCGGGGCGGTCAAAGATGATGCCGCTGTATCCATCGTCGATCTTTTCGGAAACGACCTCAATATCCGGGTTACGCTCTACAAAGTTTTCAATGAGCTTGCGCTGATTGGAAACGCTGTCGCTTTCGCTGGAATGATCGTCGGTGTAGGACAGGCGGATGTAAGCGGTAGCTTTGTATTTAGGCATGAAAAAGCACTCCTTTCTCCCGGACTGCTCCCGCATGAAAAGAGTGGTTATCTGGCTATTAGGTTTTCATCCTTTTCCACACCGATCATAGCACTCTCTGCGGAAAAAAGCGAGGATGTCGCTCAGCGCAAAATGCCTTGCAGACATTCCTCCAACGTAACGCCGTTCCCGGCAAAGCAGGCGTTTACCACAAAATCGCCGCAGCGGAAGCGGTAAGGATTTTTGATCTGGCGGATAAAGGCGACAATGCGTTCTTCCTTGGGAAGATTTTTGTCTACGGATACTTCCCGGATGTCCACCAGTTCATCCGTGTGGATTTGGGTTTCGTTTGGCGTCGGCTGCATCATGGCGATCTCCTTTCTCGGTTTGGTGGGTTTCCTCAAGGTCACATGAATGCGCTGACGGAAAGGCCGTCAGCGCATGGTATCTGACTTTGAGAGGCGGCTGCGCGGGTAGAATTGGAGCCACATAACATAATGGCGAATACCGGCGCAGCCGCTCTGCTTGTCCATTTGAGAAGAACTATCCTATTTGCCACGCGCCCCGGATAGTGGGCATGATGCAGGCCGCCCTTGGCAGGGCTGTCATAACTCCACGATACCGCTGCCTCAAAGAGCTGGCGCATACCGCAGGGTTCCCCCTCAAGTCTGTGGGAGGGCGTGAGCAAGTTTCATTATCCGCCGCGCTGTCATCGCGCCCGATTTGCCGAATCGGGTCTAAGGCTGCGTAGATCGCTCGGATGGCTTTTCCGGAATCACCTCCTTGAAGCCATCGTCGTGGCGGCGCACCTTATGCCGCTATCACGCGGGTTTTGTGCCTGCATCATGGTCTATTCAGTTTTCAACGTTCAACGAAAGGCTTCGTGGAGAATGTCCCTTCACCTATCGCCGATTTTGGGCCACTTTTGCAAGGTGTTTTTGAAAAACCTCAGAAATATTTTTTGATTTTTCTGATTGCTGCTGTAATGTTGAGAGAAATAGCCTGATGCGACACGCCTTCGACTTTTCCAATCTCGTCAATCGTCATTCCATCCACGAAATACATCCACATCCTGCGGAACTGAGTGTCCGTCAGGTGCTTCCTGATTTGCGTAACCTTTTGGGTGCTACGGCGGATTTCCGCCACCCGGTCATGCGCCTGCTCCATGCAGATATCCGCAGCGGGAATAGATGCTGCTTCCTCGGAAAGCTCGTCCAGTGCAAGGGTATGATTAGCGTAGACATGATCCTCTTTCTCGGAAGCATGATAGTCTGCATCCGACAGGGACTTCCATTTCAGAAATTCTTCCTCGCTGGCAAAGTCCTCGCGGGTCAGGCGGATGATGGCTTCGTTGGCATCCATGTAAACGATAGCGTTGGGGTCTTTCTTGTTCAGCGCATAGCTGCTCTTTCTGTTAAACATAATATGTCCTCCGTTTCGGTGTTGGGTGGGTGGTGAACCAGACCAACACCGGCGGAGAACGACAGCCGACAGGAAAACGTAAAAAGGCGCTCGAACAGGCATGATGACCTGAACGAGCGCCTTGCGTGCGAGTGAAAACATGAGTAACGAATACTGTACCGGGAGGGGCTAAATCACGGATGAACCAAACCGCATAAAAAGAGAGCTGCAACTCGCTTTCGTGAGTGCAGCTCGTCTGGGGGATAGCCGCGTGCTTTTTGAAGTGGACGGCTAATCGGTGCTTATGCTTTTTTACATGACCGCGAGCGGCCTTAGCAGTATCTCCTGTTCATCCGTGACATCATAAAATTACCTCCAACTCGCTGAATGTGATTTGCGGCTCATTCAATGTGAGCTTCATGTGTATTTAAGTGAATTGAGGCTCACTCTACAATGTAGTAGAGGTGATTTACAATGAACTTTCTTGACCTGTTCGCCCAAAAGCTTCGCGAAAAGCGGGAGCAGAAAAAGATCACGCAGCGCGAATTAGCGGAACGGCTTAATATGTGTACCCGAACTGTCATTGAGATTGAAAAGTGCAAGAGCAATCCGAAATTTGAAACGGTTGCGCTGATCTCAGAAGAAATGGACATCAGTCTGGATGGAATCGTGTTCCACGATAGAGCGCCGCAGACCGTTGCCAAGTGCGTTCTTGATTACTTTGCAGGAAAGGGTGAAGAAGAGTCGCAACGGTACATAGACCTGTGCATGAGCGCAGATAAGCTGAAGTGATGTACAGGGGAAAACAAAAGGGCCGATGATTGTCTTTCATGTAGAGCAGCCAGTGGGCTTATATTTTCCCCACTGGCTGCTCTTGTCCGCACAGTTGGAACGACGGGCATTAGTATCCTATTTTTCCTGTTTGTGTGCATCCCGGATCTTTTCAAAGGTGTCCTGACTGATGGCGTGTTCAATCCGGCAAGCATCTCGCTCTGCAATTTCAGGGTCAACGCCAGCTGCGATAAATTGCTCTGTAAAGAACTGATGCCGCTCATAAATTTTTTCGGCAACATTCCGGCCTGTTTCGGTCAAATGCAAAACGTAATCACTATCTACCGTTAAAAAGCCCCCTTCACGCAAAGCCGACACCGCATAGCTTACACTGGCTTTTGAAACTCCAACACGCCGTGCAACATCAATAGAGCGGACAGCACCGTGATTCTTTTGAAGAACCAGCACAGCCTCCAGATAATCCTCTCCGGACGCATGAATCATCACTATTGTCTCCTTTATGCAAGGCTCCAGCCGGAGGACTTTTTACGGATATTTACAAAATCCTGATAAATCCCGGCTTTTGCCATAAGCTCGTCATGGGTTCCCTGTTCGCTGATCCGTCCATCGGAGATCACCAAAATCTGATCTGCCTGACGGATGGTATTCAGGCGGTGTGCAATCACAAGCAATGTTTTACCCTTTACCAGTTCATTGATTGCCTCCTGGATATAGCTTTCATTATCGGTATCAACACTTGCAGTCGCTTCATCCAAAATGACAATCGGTGCGTCCTTCAAAATGCAGCGGGCGATAGAGATTCTTTGCTTTTCGCCGCCGGACAGAGTAGCGCCGCCTTCACCGATGACTGTCTGGAATCCATCTGGCAGCGCCATGATAAAATCATAGCAGCGGGCTTTTTTTGCAGCCTCATAGACTTCTTCCTCGGTAGCGTCCGGTTTACCCATGCTGATATTGTTGTAAATGGTATCCTGGAACAAGTACACCCTCTGGAAAACCATGCTGATCTGTTCCATCAGTTCGGCGAGAGGTACATCCCGAATATCTGTACCACGGATTGTCACTTTGCCGGATTTCACATCCCACAGCCGCGCCAGAAGGTTCGCAATCGTGGATTTGCCACCGCCAGACGGTCCCACAAGTGCGGTCATGGTATTCTTCTGCATAGAGAAGCTGATGTTGTGCAGGACTTCCTTGTCCTGATAGGCGAAGGCCACATCGCTAAATTGTACTTCTGGCTGATCCGGCTGTGCCTGTGACAGAATATGTTGATTTCCGTTATCGGGAAGTTCGGGCTCGTCCAAAACAGCTTCAATGCGGTCTAATGCGGCATTCATCACGGTCAGTCGGGTTGCTTCTCCATAAAGAGCTTTCAGAGGTCCAAAGAGATCAAAGACAAACAGCAGCACGCCCAAAAGATAAGCCAGGGAGAGTACGCCTTCCTGATGTAAAAAAACGGATAAACCGAAGATAGCGGCAATACCCACGCCATAGAGAATGTTTAAGCCAGTGGTCCACGGTGTCATTTTCTGCTCAAACTTCGTATTGACATCCCTTGATTTTTTGAAGTTTTCCGTTAATTCGTCAGATTTTTCTCCGAGCAGATTGTAACTTTTGATAACCCCAATTCCTTCAGCAAAAGACAAGACCGCATCCGTCAAATTCTCGCTTTGGTTTTGACGCCCGACAGCCTCCTTGAAGGAAACCTTATTCATATATTTTGCAACCAGCGATGCCAGCAAGGTAATGATTACCGCAATCAGCCCAAGTCTCCAATCCAGTACGAACATAAAAACAGCTAAAACCAAAGTAGACAGCATATAGCTCATCATGTTGCCAATGGTACTCATAGAAACTTCCTCAATGAAAACCATATCCGTACTGAGAACAGAGCTGATTTTGCCAATATTCCCCGATGTAAAGTAACCCATCGGCATTTTTCTTAAATGATTTCCCAACTCCATCCGTTTATCAGCAAAGATCATAAATCCAGCGGCACTTTGCAGACGGTCGCTCAAATAGTGAACCACTGTCTGAACCACTACAACAGCTAATAATCCAAGTCCGACAAACAGACAGGTCTTTCCAGTCAGCGTATTATCAGCAAACCCGGCAAAGACAATAAACGCCATGAAGATCGGCATTTTGGAGAGAATGGACTCGACAAATGCACATAGAAATGCAGCCTGAATACGGCTTTTATACCTCCCGGAGAGGTTCAGGATTCTTGAAATCAATGCAAACATTTATCTTCCCTCCTTTGCAGTAGATACTTTCCACTCGGCGCTGTCCTGAGCCGCTTTCCACAACTTTTGGTATTCTGGGCAAGCTTGAATCAGCTCCTGATGTTTTCCGGTTGCCACCATCTTTCCGTGATCCATAACGCATATTTGATCTGCGTTCATTATAGCGGGAAGTTTGTGAGCGATAACTACCAAGGTTTTTCCCTTCACCAGCTCCGCAATAGCAGCCTCCATTTTTTCCTCATTTTCTGGATCAGCATAGGCCGTGGCCTCGTCAAGCACTACAATCGGGGCATCCTTCAATATTGCTCGCGCCAGGGAAATTCGCTGGCGCTGCCCCCCGGAAAGCATTTTCCCCGCATCGCCCGCCATGGAGTGAATACCTTGCGGCAGCTTTTCCAGAAACTCCATACACTGGGCTTTCTTCGCCGCCTCCATTACTTCCTCATCGGTAGCATCCAAACGTCCAAGACGGATATTTTCCAGCAGGGAGGTGTTAAACAGGTACTGATCCTGAGCCACATAGGAAATGCGGCTGTTCAATGCCTCCAGGCTCATATCACAAAGTTTCTGCCCGCCAATGGAAATGCTCCCTTTCTGCGGGTCATAGTAGTGGATCAACAGTTTTGCAAGGGTGCTCTTGCCAGAACCGGATTCACCAACCAGGGCAGTTTTTTGTCCTGCTTGTGCCACAAAGGTAATATCGTGGAGGACTTCGTTTTCCGCTATTATCGGTTTCCCATCTGGGCCAGGCTGTGTCGTTTGATACGCAAAGGAAACATGATCGTAAGAAATGTTAAAATCCTGTCCGTGGAAATCATCCTCAGCAGCTTGCAGCGGTGCCGCATTTAACATCTGTTCAAGTGCCGTGATCTTATAATTCAGATTCGGAATCGTCTCCATAAAGCCCAGTGCTTTCAGGAGAGGAATCCCAATGCTGAGGGAAAGGCAGAGGACTAAAATCAAATCAGGTAAAGTGCTTATGCCACAGAGAACAAACCATGCCCCAAGAGGCAAAGTCAGAATAACAGTGCAGGGCAGCAGACTTCCGTATATCGCCATCCAGGGCCAGGCGGCCTTATACCATGCCAAGGTATAATCCCGATAGTCCGTTACATCCTTGCGGAAGTTCTCGTAAGATTCACTCTCCCGGTTGAAAACCTTGACAACCTCCATACCATTGATGTACTCAATGATCGTGTTGTTCATTTTCTGTGCAGACTGATAGTAGGGACCCATGCGCTTCATTCCAACAGAGTACATAATGACCATGGAGAGCAGGCTGATCGGGATAGAGGCCAAAGACATAAGAGCCAGTTTCCAGTCCGCACAAAACATAGCAACATAAATCACCAGCGGGATCAGTAAATTTGCGATACCCTCCGGGACTGAATGAGCAAGGAGCAATTCCAAGCTGTCCACATCATCGACAAACAGCTTTTTGATTGTCCCTGTCCCTTTTTCCTCCACAATGCCAAGGGGAAGTTTCTCAAACTTCTCTTGCAGAGATACCCGCAGCCGGAACAATGTGTTATATGCTGCTTTATGAGAAATTGATAATCCCCATCCATATAAAACCGCCTGCAAAACAAGACAGATCAAAACCCCTATAACACGCAATAAAACAAATTCTGTCTCAACAGAATCGCCCATAACCAATGGTGAAATGACCTGATAGGCCAGCACAAAAGGCAGGACGCCCATAAGAACGCTGACCAGTACGACAACCGTGGCCACATACATATTTTTCTTATATGGCCCTGCGTACTCAAAGATTTTTT
>ERZ894180.1695-NODE-1695-length-12595-cov-13.177911_pt1 | contig 12595 bp, 6 predicted proteins | sample MGYA00380278_ERZ894180 | MGnify/ENA primary metagenome ERZ894180 (study PRJEB32331, sample SAMN06328450) | human gut metagenome | biome: human gut microbiome; feature: stool | host: Homo sapiens | collected 2013-02-24 ...
GCCGCTGCCGGTGCTGCCCGCCGCCGTGAGCTGCCAGAACACCAGTCAGGGCCCGGTGCCGATCGCGCAGAAAGACATGCCGGCATACATCGATGAAGTGCTGCATTTGGTCGAATTCTGCAATGGCGATGCCGCGACCACCGAATGGGGTGCCAAGCGTGCCGCCATGGGTCATCCGGAACCGTTCAACCTTGAATATTTGGGCATCGGCAACGAAGATCTCATCGATGACGTGTTCAGGAACCGCTTCCAGCAGATCTTCGACGCGGTCAAGGCCACCTACCCGGATATTGTTGTGGTTGGCACGGTCGGTCCGGCTCCGAGCGGTCCCGACTACGAGGCTGGTTGGCAGTATGCGCGTGAAGCCGGCGTTCCCATCGTTGACGAGCATTCCTATCAGTCCTCCAGCTGGTGGTTCCACAATCTCGACCACTACGACACCACGGATCGTGAGGGCCCGAAGGTGTACTTGGGCGAGTATGGTTCGTGGAACACGCAGCTGATCAACGGTCTTTCCGAAGCGGCGTTCATGGGTCGCATGGAATTGAACGGCGATGCCGTGGTCATGTCTTCGTATGCGCCGCTGTTTGCCAAGAACGGACATCACAGCTGGAATCCTGATCTGATCTACTTCGACAACGAACGTACCTACCTGCCGTACAGCTACTGGGTGCAGCAGATGTATGCCACCACCACGTCCGATACCGCATGGCCGGTCGCGGTGGAAGGCAAGACCACGCTGCGTCGCGAACTGCCACCAACCGTTGGACTGCGCTTGGAAGGTGCCGCTCACGCCGACATCACCAACTTCAGCGTTGACACCGCTGATGGCCGCCATGTCGATCTTGAGGACTGCCATTACGCAGGCAATGGTCCGATGAACACGAGCCTCAACATTGACTCTGACGCCTACACCATCAACGCCACCATCACCTACTATCAGGGTCGTTGGGGCTTGCAGCTGGTGCACGGCGACATCAACGGCAAGAACCACAACATCACCTCCTTCGGTCGTGCTTTCGAAATCAAGGTGGTGCGCGACGGTACCGCCTACAATCTTGACGGCACCGAATGGTCCATGGACGAAGTGTTCCCCGGAACCGTGTGGCAGGTGCGCATCGAAGTGGCCGATCGCGGCGAAAGCATGAAGCTGTATATCGATGGAGAGCTTGTTGCGCAGGGTGTTGAGAAGCCGGAAGAGCCCCGCCGTACCGTCACCGTGGCTCGCAATGATGCTGAAGGCGTCACCTACGTGCGTATCGTCAACGCGCTCGACGCTGAAGCCGAGATTGATCTGAACCAAGTGCTTGAAGAGCTTGGTGTTTCCGCGGAATCCCGCGCTTCGGCAACCGCCACCGTGCTCGCCGGAACCGACCCGTACGCCGGTGAAATCGGCAAGGCTTCGCCAACCGTTCCGGTTGAAACCGCAATCGACCTAATCAGCGGCGCCTACACTGCCCCCTCCTGGTCCTTCACCACCCTCACCCTCCATGACTAATCGCGGAAAGCGTTTCAGCGCTACGTCGCAAAACATATGGAGGTGCGTTGGTTAATCCCACTGCCATCGATGAATAACGCGGCTTCCGAAGCAAGACTGCCATCGAGCGTAGGCTGGAGGCATGAGCAAACACCATCGTGACCGCAGCTGGGCGCCAGCACCGCAACCACTTCCCGAGAACGCGCACGTCATCGACAACCACACGCATGTGGCGTCCGTCGTGCCGTTCTCGCGGGCCATGAGCCACGAAGCGCAAGAAAAAGGACAGCCGGAAGTCCCCGTATACAGCGTCGACGAACTGCTGAACCAAGCGCAACAAGTCGGAGTCGAAGGCGTCATCGACTGCGGATGCGAACTGCCGAACCTCATGACGGCCATCGACATGGCACGCGAACACCCCCAAACCGTGCATGCGGCCATCGCCATACACCCCAACGAATCCGTGCTCCACGGTCACCGCGGGGTGCCGGGCCCAGACGGGTTGCCGCTCAAATACAAGCCATGGCACGACACCAGCTTCGAAGACGCCATGGCCGAAGTGCACCGCCTCGCCACCGCCTACCCCAACCAGGTTGTGGCCATCGGCGAGACGGGCATGGACCTCTTCCGCACCGGAGAAGCCGCCAAAGAACTGCAGCGAGAAGCCTTCCGCGCGCACATCGCGCTCGCGAAAGAACTGAACCTGCCCATGCAGATCCATGATCGCGATTCACATAAGGAAGTCATCGAAACGCTGCTGGCGGACGGCGCTCCCGAACGGACCGTGTTCCACAGCTATTCCGGTGATGCCGAAATGGGTGAGATCGCACGTGAAAACGGTTGGTATCTCAGCCTTTCGGGCACATCCAGCTATAAGGGCAACGATGGTATTCGCGAGTCGGCGCGCATTGTCGGATTGAGCCATGTCATGGTCGAAACAGATGCCCCCTACCTAAGTCCGATGCCGTATCGGGGCCGCACCAACGCGCCATACATGATCCCCTACACCCTGCAGTCGTTGGCGAATTATCTCGATAAACCGCTGACGGAAGTCGCGCAGGCAACGCGAAAGACCACGCGCGAAGTGTACGGAATCTGAACAGATTCCGAAAATCGACAGGACGGAAACGATTTATCCGAAAATAAGAGAGAGTAAGAGAAAGACAAGAGGTAAAATAAGAAAAAAAACCCACAGGAAGTTTACTTCGTGCGAGATCAAGAATCGCAAGAAACAATGTGAAGATTTGACAAGACTTCGTAAGGCTCCTAACGTGCCTTTTTGCGTTTATTTTGGGGAGTGGGTTGGAAGGCCCGCCACTTGGAGGTAGCGTTATGGCTAACGAGCCAAACGAGGATGAGCCGCTGTTTCACGCAGCCACATACACGCAGGCGCCGAAGGTTTCGCACAAGGTGCTGACCAAGGAAGAGCGACAGGTGCTGATCAAGCAGCACGAGGAGAAACAGCAGGAGGCCGCCAAACTTGACCAGGTGGCCAGCAAGGGTCCCGTCGGTCGTTGGTGGAGCCGTCTGCAATCCGGTCCAAACAGAATCACGCCCGCCATGGCGATCGTGGCGTTGGGCGTGGTATATGGCGATATCGGCACCTCGCCGCTGTACACCATGCAGACGTTCCTCAACGGGCAGGGCGGACTTGCGCATGCCGACCGCGAAGCCGTGCTCGGCGTGCTTTCGTTGGTGTTCTGGTCAATCACGCTTATCACCACCGTCAAATACGTGCTGATTGCCATGCGTATCGACAACAAGGGCGAAGGCGGCATTTTCGCGCTGTACTCGTTGGTTCGAAAGTACGGTGCATGGCTTGCGATTCCTGCCATGCTCGGCGGCGCCGCGTTCCTCGCCGATTCCGTACTCACCCCGGCTGTGTCCATCAGCTCGGCAGTGGAAGGCTTGGAGACGCTGCCAGCTTTTGAAAAACTTTTCACTGAAAACAAGCAGCTGACCCTGATGATCACCGCGGCCATCATTCTGATGCTGTTCTCTGTGCAGTCGCGTGGCACCGAGCGTATCGGCAAGGCGTTCGGTTCGGTCGTGCTTGTCTGGTTCTCGTTCCTGGCGGTTGTCGGCTTGGCGAACCTCAGTCAGTATTGGAGCGTGTTCGCGGCGCTCAACCCCGTGTACGGTGTCAGATTCCTGTTCAGCAGCCATAATGCCGCCGGGCTTGCCATCATGGGTACGGTGTTCCTGTCAACCACCGGTGCCGAAGCGCTTTATTCCGACATGGGTCATGTTGGCCGTGGCAACATCTATTTCACGTGGCCGTTCATCAAAATCGCGCTTGTGCTCTGTTATTTCGGCCAAGGCGCATGGATGCTCAATCATTGGGATGATTCGGCTTACATCCGCACGCACGGTTTGAACCCGTTCTTCGAAATGATGACGCCCAGCGTGCGTTACGTGGCCGTCGTGCTTTCCGTGGTCGCGGGCGTTATCGCATCGCAGGCGTTGATCACCGGCGCGTTCACGATGGTGTCTGAAGCCACCCATCTGAACTGGATGCCGCATCTTCAGGTCCGTTACCCGGCCCGTACCCGCGGCCAGCTGTACATTCCTGTGGTCAATGCGGTGCTTTGCGTTTCCACGCTGTTGGTTTTGGCGCTATTCCGTGATTCCGAGCATATTTCCGCGGCGTATGGTCTGGCGTTGACCATCACCATGATCACTACCACCATTCTGCTTGCCGTCTACATCTGGCATTCGGGGCGTCGTATCGGAGCGGTCGTATTCACCGTGCTGTTCCTTGCGATCCAATTCATGTTCTTCTTCGCTTCCATGGCGAAGTTCCTGCATGGTGGTTGGTTCACGATGCTGCTTACCTTCGCGATTCTGCTGGTTATGTACACGTGGAACGAAGGCACGAAGCTGGAACGTGCGCAGCGTCGCCATATGCAGCCCGCCGAATGCCTACCGGTGCTGAAGCGGTTGCATGATGACGATACGATTCCGTATTTTGCCGACAATATCGTCTATCTCACGTCGGATCCGGAGACGAAGCGTATCGATACCGATATCTTCTTCTCGATTTTCGCCGACCATCCAAAACGTGCCCGCGCTTGGTGGGCTGTTTCCGTCGAGACTGCCGATGAGCCGTTCACCCGCGAGTATTCGGTTGAGAATTTCGGTACGGATTATATGTTCCGTGTTCGCATTCGGCTTGGTTTCAAGGTTTCTCAGTCGATTCCAGCTTACATTCATCAGATCATGAACGATTTGTCGAAGTCGGGGGATCTGCCGAGGCAGGAAAGCCGCTATCCGAAGCTTGATGCTGATCCGAATATCGGTCCGATTCGATATGTGCTGATACACAAGGCGCTTATGCCTGAGTCGAAGGTGTCGCAGCGTGGCGCGATTTCTTTGGAAGTCAAGTATGCGATTCGTCATTTTGCGGGATCTCCGGTCAAATGGTTCGGCCTTGCGCCTTACAATCCGCTGATTGAGATACAGCCGCTGTTCCTCGCGACTCAGCGTCCTCCGCGGCTAAAGCGTGTGTGAAACAAGCCGTGAAACGGGCTGCGCGACGATGGCGATCGTATCTGCCATCGTCGCGCAGCCCGTTTTCGTAGGGCATTTTGTAGGTTTTTGCATGGTCTTATCTCGAAGAATCGTTGGAATCACGCTGTTTTTCGCACGCTATAAGCAATGTCGATAGCCATATGCGCGCGTTGCATTACAAGCCCTGTAGAGTAATCAACCATGTGCAGATTACTTGGATTCGCGGCAGCCGGAAGCAACACCAGTCTCAATGGCGTGCTCGGCATGCAGGCCGTACGCGATTTCCGGAATCTGAGCGAAATCCACAACGATGGCTGGGGCTCCGCGCTGGTCACCGTGCCGAGCGAGTCGCCGTACCTGCGTGACGGTGGCGCTCCCACCCCGGAAACCGGCACCGCCGTCTACAAGAACACGATCGCAGCCCGACATGATCCGATTTTCGACGAGCTTGCGAACACTCCGGCTCGTGGAGGCCTGTGGCACCTGCGTTTGGCCAGCTCGAACCTGCCGCTGATTCTCGAAAACCAGCAGCCGTTCTACGCCAACGGATTGAGCTTCATCCACAATGGCGATATTTCCGACGATCAGGGTCGCAACATCATCACCAACCGCGCGTTCCCGGTCGATCCCAACATCGTGCAGTCCACTGGCGGACGTTCCGATTCCGCCATTTTCTTCGCAGTGATCCTGCAGTACATCGGTTTTGGTTTCGCACTCGATGAGGCGGTCGCGCAGGCGGTGCGTGAACTGCGCAAAAGCTATCCGAAGTCCAGCTACAACTGCATGATCCAGAGCCAAGACCAATTCATCGCTCTGTGCGCGGCCGGTCGTGAGGTCACGTCCAAGCGCATTGTGGAAATCTATGACCAGTACGGCCGTGGCGACCAGGCGCATGACTATCGTGTGATGCGCTATCGTACGCTCGGTGAATCCGAAGCGGATCAGGCTGCAGGCCAGCCGAAGGGCGTGGTTGTGGCCAGCTCCGGTTTCGATCAGTGTGCCGAAGATGGCTGGACTCGTTTGGAAAACAATCAGATGATCGTTGCTTCCAACCGTACCGGCGCATTCCGTGTGCGTTCCATCTGAAATCCGTAATCTGAAATCCGTATTTCGGATTTTTTCGGCTGAAACTTTCATCGGGGATTTCCAGTTTTTTTCGACCGGATTCAGCATGCGGCAATCGTCATACAGCGCCTAAGATAGGCGGTATGACAACCGGATATATTCCTACACTCGCCCAAGTTGACGAACTGCATCGAAAAATCGCGCAATCGCAAGCCGCATACGATTTGATTCACGGACATTGCGTAGTCGTCGCCGACATCGCACGTCGCATGGCACGCAGGCAGAATGCACTGTTCACCCGCCGCTGCACACTACCGGACGATGCCCCTGAAAAAGCGGGCGATTTCGGCCTTAGGCTTACGCAAGACGGCAATGGAAGCGAATCGTTCGGTATGCTTCGCATCCCCTCCATTCCATCATCGGACGGGCTTACGGGCGGGACCGTTCCGCCGAGGCTGATCGACGAGCATCTGGTGGTGATCGGTGGTCTGCTGCATGATATCGGCACGTATTTTCTGCTCAAGCAAGACGGTTCCGACGGTGGACCGCTGAAATTCGACGGTCCGAATTACGTGCGGCATGGGCTTAAAGGCTACGAATATTTGTTGAATGAGGGTGTTGACGAGTCTATCGCGCAGTTCGCGCGCAACCACACCGGTGTGGGACTCACCAAAGAAGCGGTGGAATCGCAAGGATTGCCATTGCCTCCGGCCGACTATGTGCCCATGAATCTTGAGCAGGAAGTGGTGATGGTGGCCGACAAGTACAACAGCAAGTCGATTCCGCCGAAGTTCCTGACGGCCGAAGCCTATGCGCGCAAGGCGGCCCGTTTCGGCGAAAGTAACAGGCGCGAATGGCTGCGGCTGCTCGAACGATACGGCGTGCTTGACGTCACGCCGCTCGCCGAGCAGTACCACATGCGTATCGTCGAGTAGGGCAGACCGTTTCCAGAACACGCAAGCCCTTTGGAATTTGGCTAAAACCAGAATTCCAAAGGGCTTACCTATGGGCGCACGAAAGAGTCTATGTTCGTGCGCCCGTTGCACTAGGCGGCTAGTCGAGTTCCACGCTGTGCTCCATCGCATCGGCGATCTCCGGATTGGTGGTCACCACGATGATGGCGCGCTTGCGGTCGGCATCGCGCTTGAACTTCTTCAACAGATCCAACACCACGGCCGCATCGTCGGCATCCAATCCAGCGGTCGGCTCGTCGGCGATGATCACTTCAGCCTCGCAGCTCAGCGCACGAGCGATGGCCACGCGGCGCTGGTTCAGTTCGCTTACTTCGCCGACTGCCAGGCCGGACGTCACTTCGTCGAAGCCCACGCGCTTGAGCAGTTCGCGGGCGATCACAGGCTTCGGCTTGAGGAAGTTGCGGTTCGACGCATCCATGGCGTACAGTACATTGCTTTCCGCGTCGAGATCGGGGCGGAAAGCGAAACGTTGCGGAATGAATCCGATGCGGTGTCCCAACATTTCGACCGGTTCGACGTCGCTCAGGTTGGTGCTTTTGTGCATCACGTTGCCGCGGTCCGTGCGTACCATGCCGACCATGGTGGCCAGCAACGCCTGATGCTGTTCGCGATCCTCCGCGTCCACGAGCACCGCATGCGTGGCGCCCGCATGGAACGACAGCGATAGGTCGTCGAGAATATTGCGGCCGGTCTTGCGATTGGTCACGGTCACATGATCGAGTGCGAACGTCGGATTCGCTTTGAAGAAAAACGCATCCTTCTTGCGATGATGCTTGATTTCGCGGTCGAGCTGTGAGGAGACGCTGGTTGCGGAATCGGCTTTCACCATTTTATGCGATTCCAGCACGGTCGGTTCGTCGGAAGAACGCAAGGCAAGCGTTTCCTTCATCTGATTCGCATTGTTGGCGACCACATTCGAACCATCCGCAGTATCAGCAGCAGTTGCAGCGTCATCTGCAACTTCGGTGGTATCTGCATTATCTGCAGATACCACAGCATCGCCGTCGGCAGCTACTGCAGTATCGCCATCGTTTACATCGTCGGAAATTTCCGCGCCGTCAGATGCGGCAATTTCGATATCTGCATTGTCATCGTCGTATACCACCGCAAAATCGATGGATTCAATGGAATCAGCGGAAGATGCGTCAGCTGCAATATCGTCAGTCGCAACATCATCGACGGTCTCGTTTGATGCGGTCTCGGCAGTCTCGTCGACCACGGTCTCGTCGAGGTTCTCGTTCTTATCATTCATGTTGTCGCTCATGCCTTCACCTCCGAGCGTTCCTCAAACAGTTGGTTCAGGTTGAAGCAGGCCACGCGCGCGAATGCCACGATGCCAAGCACCAGGCATGCGCCCAAGCCGTACCAGATCACGTTCCACACCGAAGCGGACGTCATCGACACAGCCTGCCCGCCGGCCCATGCGGTGCCGATCGGCTTCGCCAACAGCGCGCCCGCAACCAAACCGACAATCCAACCCGGAACCGTCATCATGAACGTTTCCAGCATGAACTGCCATCCCAAACGGCCCTTGGTCACACCTGTGATCATCGCCATGCCGATCTCATCGCGGCGGCCGCCAATCGCAGCACATGCAATCAATGCCAGCAAAGCGATGCCACCGACAATCGTCACGGCAATCAGCATGATGCGCGCTGCCGAAGCGGCGGAATCAAGCGGCTCGATCGACTTCTTGTAAGCGGTAAGCGACGGCGAGGTGATCTCGTACGTCTTCGTGTCCAACTTGGCCTTCTTCACCAAGCGCACGAACGTGTTGTAGGTGGAAGGATTCGCCAGCGAGAAGATGATATTCAGATTCGGAATGGCCCATCCCGTGGCCTCCGTCGTGTCAAGCCCGTTCTTGGCGAAGTTGATATACGTCGTGTAGATCACGTTCTCACGATTGTCCTTTGCGTATTTCGCGTCGGAACCGTTGCCCTCAGGCACGTCGCTGTCGTATTCGTAAATGCCGCGCACGGTGAACGTGTATGTGTCGGAAGCCTTCGACGGATTGCCGACCGTCACCTTGTCGCCGACCTTGAGATTGTTCTTATCGGCCAGCGCCTGCGAAATGAGCACGCCGTCGCTCTGCGTCTTATAGCTCAGATGCTTGCCTTTGACTACCTTGTAGTAGCCGTAGTCGTTGATTTTCGCGGCGTCCAACGTGTAGAACGCCTGCAGGGTCAGGTTGCCGCCGGTCTTGTCTTCGCTGGTGTCGTTTTTCGCGGCGATCGCCTGCAACGACTTGCTTTCGCGCACCGGCACCGATGTTGCCAACGTGTAATTGAAGGTCACGTTGTTGCTCTGTGCGGCCGTTGCATACGTGCTGTACTTTTCCCACGTCAAATACTTGTCGGTATAGCTGGAATCGGCACCGTCGCGCTTGGCTTGTGTTTGCGCGTTCGGCCGAATCACCGCCGTGGCTTTTTGCGACTGGTATGTTTCATTATTGGCGGTGTCGTCGGCTCGAATCACTGCCAAGTCCACGGCAGCCGAGAAAGACACCAGTAGTGCGAGTAGGGCGATCAGCGCGGTGCGCCATTTGACGCGACCAAGCGCCGCCCATGCGTTCTTGAGAACGAACATGCGGTACTTCTCCAGTTCTCTGTTATAGCGCGCCGGCGCATGCCGACGTCAGCGTTGGCCGGGACGCGCGCTCCGCAGCAAGGCAGGCCCGTAGCGCATGATGCGTCCCGTGCAATCATCTTGGGCTTCCAACGTGATTGTTTTCTTGCGCAACACTGTTATACCCCTGCATGAAGTCTGAATGATTCCTGAAAAGTGATTCCAGAGAATAAGCGTTGAGCATGGTTGCGGCACTCGCTACGATGGAATCGATGACTTCCGAACAGATTACGAATACCGGTTCCGTGTCGGGCGATTGTGGCTCGGCTCAGGCTCGTGCGCGAACTTATGTGCAGGCTTATGTGCAGACTCAGGCTCGGCAGAATGGCTCGGCCAAGGATGGTTCGGCTACGAATGGTCCAGCCAGGAATGATTCGGCCAAGGGCGGTCCGTCCGGGCGGAAACATGGCCTGCAGCGGTGCCACGCGATGCTGCGTCCTGCATCGCGTCACGCGTTATTGCCGTGGCTTACGTCGATTATCGGCGTCGCGTCCGCACTATGCCTGGTGATTGCGTGGTTCCCCTCCACGGTGTGGAATACGCCGATCGTCAGCAGCGATGCCCCCGCGCATTACTATTTCATTCACCGTCTGCTTGACGAGGGATTGGGGGCGGCTCTGCATTTGTGGCCGCATGATTCGTTTTATCCGCCGTTGTTTCACGTCTGTGCTTACCTTGTGATTAAGATCGCGGCGCTGTTCGGCGTGCAATGTTCGATCTACGCGGCATTCAATATCACGTGGATCATTGCTTCGGGCGTGATTTTCCCTGCCGGAATGCTGGTATTATGCAGGTATTTCCTGCAACGTTGGAATCGCGGTAATCCAATTTCCAATCCAATTTCACGTATTTCTCAAGCATCGTCTACGCCTGAATCGTCGTCCGTATCTGAATCGTCGAATGTTTCAAATCAGCAGGTATCGTCAGCTGTGAATCGGCAATATAACGTCACTTTCGACGCTACTTTCGTTCTGCGGAATCTGATTGGACTGTTCGTGCCCGTGCTTGCCGTCAGCTCGGTGTGCCACCCGTACGGACTGCTGAATGCCGGTCCGCTGATCGCATTCGGTTTCGCCACGTCGCTGCTGCCGTTCCTCATCGCCGCCACATTGCGCTTGTTCGATGCGATCGCCGCGCGCGAGCATATAGCAAAATGGCTTGCGATCGCTGCTGTCGCAGGCGTGGTTTGCCTCGTTGCGCACCCGCGTATCGCATTCACGTATGCTCTGATTCTGGTGCCGTTCATTGTGCTGCGCTTGCCGTGGAAGCTGATTCTTGGCGCGTTCATTGCCATGTGCGTCGGTGCGGTGGCGTTTGTGGCGTTGATGCTGACGTCGTTCAAATCGGACCGTTGGGCGAATCCCGCTTCCTGGTTCCATAGCCATCAGCCGTCCAAGAATTTGTGGGAGTCGATTTCGTTCTGTCTCACGGATGGGCTTGACGGTTTTCCTGCGATTCTGTTCGCACTGTTGCTGATTGCGGGAACTGCGGCCGCTTTCGTTTGCGCTTCCCGCCGCGCGGCTGCGCGTGCTTCGGATTCGTTTTCGTCGGCTGCTTCCACTGTGGTTCCCGTGGCTTCTGCTGATGTCGATGTTGATGCTTCGACTTCTGATATTGCGGTTTCCGCCGCTGATTCCCCGGTTTCCGTTTCCTGTCCGCCACCTGCGTCGCACTCCAACGCCACTGATGCCGCGTCCGCGTCGTCCGAATCATCTCGACTTCGTCGCAACGATCGCCTGCGTGACGTGATTGCGTTTACGGCCGCATTCCTGCTGGTCGCGCTGGTGTATGTGTGCACGGTCACGCTGGTCGGCGCGTTGCCGAATATCATCAGCGCTCCGTGGTATCGCGATGAAAACCGTATTATGACCATGCTTCCGCTGGTCACGCTGCCGCTGCTTGTCATTGGAATCAACGCTCTTGCCGAATGCGTTTCCGCGTGCGCCGCATCCGCTTCTTTCGCTCCTTCTGCATCGTCCTTTTCCACGAAGAATAGTGCTTCTTCCGTTCCTTCCCTTTCTTCTGCGTCTGCTGTTTCTTCCGTGAAGAACGCTTCTTTCGCTTCCAATTGGATCGTCCTAATCGCCGTATTCCTTGTGATTGCGATACTTGCGGTTTCCGCGCAGATCGTATGCCCATCGCGTTCCGCGGCTCGCGACACGATCATCGCGCATTCCAGTCTGAACCAAAGCGACCCCAACGAGCAGCTCACCGAGCAAAAGATCGCTGTGCTGCGCAAGGTCACGGAACGTACGGGCACCCAGGCCACCATCATTTCCGATCCGTTGAACGGTTCGATGTATGCGGAGACGCTGTTCGACGCGAACATGTTGTATCCGATCATCAATGCGCGCACCGATGTGCCATCCGCTCCGTTCGGCAAAGTGGAGACCGCGTTTGCTTCCGGCGATGCGCAGCAGGTGCTCGGCACGGTATGTCCGCTGACCGACGCTCCGGAATACTTCCTTACGATGGGCGACCAGGCGCAGAGTCTGCAGTCATTCCCGTATCGCGCCCAGTACGATTCCTTCCACAATGAGGAATTGATTGATACGTATGTGGACGGCGGCACGTTGGTGAAGGTTGCCGATTATTCGCAATACGGCCAGGGTTGGGCCCTCTACCGTTTCGGTTGCACCGATTAATCGATTTTTGGCTGCGCTGCCTTGTTCTGCCGTCGCTTGCACGCGCATATGCAAAACCGCACTTTCGATCAGTTGGGATCTGAATGTGTTCAGGACAACGATCGGCGGTGCGGTTTCGTTTATCTGCTTTCTTCTGTTTCTCCTATTTCAGCTTTCAGCTGGGAGGTTTTCTCGGATGGGTTGGCTTGGGGGATGGGCCGTAAACGGATAGTGTGGTTGCGACACGCCAGGATGTTGACCTGTAGCGAGGTATGTTGAGGTTTTTCCAGCGGGATTGTGCTGTGAAATGGTGCTCATCA
>ERZ894180.1725-NODE-1725-length-12475-cov-10.436795_pt1 | contig 12475 bp, 14 predicted proteins | sample MGYA00380278_ERZ894180 | MGnify/ENA primary metagenome ERZ894180 (study PRJEB32331, sample SAMN06328450) | human gut metagenome | biome: human gut microbiome; feature: stool | host: Homo sapiens | collected 2013-02-24 ...
GAAACAAGCGTTGTAAATCTATATTTTATTGAGAAATTAAAATCGTTGGACAGTTAAATTATATTTAAATCATTATGGAATAGAAAAATATAAAGAATATAATTTACGGGAGTATTTTTATGCTAGACAAACAAGCAAAAAACCAACGCATTTTATCAATCTACGTCCGCCTGTGCGAAGGAAAAACAATACATAAAGCGGCGGAAGCGGAATATTTTGGTGTGGATGCGAGATCTATCCAAAGAGATATAGACGATATTAGGGCATTTCTGGGTGACCGTCAGACGAAGAAAGGGACGGACAATAGAAATATTGTATATGACCGGATTAAGAAAGGATATATTCTTACCGGTGCAGAAGGATTAATGATGACAAACAGTGAGATTCTGGCTGTGAGCAAGATACTGTTGGAGAGCCGTGCATTTACGAAAAAAGAGATTGATGTCATATTGGAAAAGTTAGTAAATGGCTGTGCACCGCTCAAGAATATGCAGTTGGTAAATGAACTGATTTCGAATGAAAAGTATCATTACGTGGAACTGCATCATAAAGAATATATACAGGACAAGCTGTGGCATATCGGAGTAGATATCAAAGAACATAATCTGATGGAGATGCAATATTTAAAAGCGGATACCTCACAGGAAGCTGTAAAAAGAGTCATAGAACCGGTAGCATTACTTTTTTCGGAATATTATTTTTATCTGAATGCATTTATTGTTGAGAAAGATGAAGCAGGTAAGTATGTACATAAATATGACTATCCGGCAATTTTTCGAATTGACCGCATTGAATCTTATAAAGATACCGGGGAAAAATTCCGGATAACATATGCCGACAGGTTCGAAGAAGGAGAATTCCGGAAACGAATCCAATTCATGTACGCGGGCCGATTAATGAATATCCGGCTTCGGTATACCGGGAAGAGTCCGGAAGCAATTTTGGACAGACTTCCAACTGCCAGAATTACCGGAAAAGATAAGGAAGGCTGTCTGATAGAGGCAGAGGTATACGGTAATGGAATTATAATGTGGCTGTTAAGCCAGGGGGCTCAGATTGAGGTCTTGGAACCAGAACCATTACGAAAGAAGATGAAAGAAACCATAAAAAAAATGGCAGAGAAGTATCAGTAATTTGTAAGAGGAAGAGCATGGATAATATAATAAAAAAGCGAAGTATTTTAGAATTCATTGATTCGTCTGATATCTGTGAATTTCATAGGAATACCGTATTTGCACCAGAAGAACAGGCAGTTTTGATCGTGAATTCTAATAAACGGTCGATAGAAGAAAAAGCAGCTGCGTTAGAATATTTATTAGAAACATATCCAGATTATGATGCGCCTTTATACGGAGATGGCTGGGGCAGGAATTTCAGGGAACTTACGCAGAATACTCTGAAAAAGTGGAAGATGCTGCTGGCGGCGAGACAGGAACAGGATGGATATGTATATATGGCGGAATTTCTCGAAAAGAATACAGCTTTTTGCCATAAAGGCTATGGGAATCTATATACAGATTATAATAAGGCATATGAGTTCCTGCAGAAAGAAAAGCAGACATATCTGGATGAAGGATGGGATAGGGAGACCTATGGTCTGATAAAGCGGATGAAGCTGAATCCGGAGCCGGATCAGAACGATAATCGATATGGCGAATATTATTTTAATTCGGAAAATGAACTGGTCAGAATGGAAGGTTTTTTTGATGAATTAGAAGAGCTGACTTTATGGGATGAGTTAGAAAATGCCAGTTTCTTTTTGAATCTGCCATTTAAGGCGGGAGATATTGTCAAAGTAGAGTCGTTGTGCAATCCGACGTATTATGGAGTCTTTACAGGCAGATGGGACAAACCATCCTATCCGGGTACGATAGAGATGACATGTAGTTTAGATGTGTATGCTTCGGGGAGTGATATGTTTGATTATACAGATAATACACCGATATTGGGCATGACATTATGTAAAGAAGAGGAATTGCCGGAAGAGGAAGCACCGCTGAAGTTGCTGAGTCAGGTTTATACAGGTGAAATGGATATCTGTTCCTTGCTGATGTACTATGGAAGAAAAGAGATGGGAAAAGCACTTGAAAAGTAATTATGTAGAAAGAGGTCCGATTGGACCTCTTTCGCATATCAACACCTATTCCGCCAAAAAATACTGACAACGATTCCAATAATACTCCTGTTCTTTCCGAAACAGCGCAATCAATGCAGTTACATTCTGTGATTGCCGGTACAGTTTTAATGCATCCAGATATTCGGGCCGGTTAGAATCCTCGATGATAAATGGCGCGATACCGTGATACAGGCATTCCCGGAAGAGAATCATACGTCCGGTTCGCCCGTTTCCATCTTGGAAAGGATGGATGTTTTCATATCGTGCATGAAAACTGGCAAGTATATCAAGAGAAATTTCCTGATCATTGTACCAGGCCAATAATTTGTCCATTTCATTAGAAACCTGACTTGGAAGTAAGAACGGTTGTAGTACTTGTGTTTTCATGGATTCTGGTATTTTTTACCGGAACAATGTCCGGAGTGAATAATATATAGTGCCAATCGATAAATTGAGCATCCTAATCACAATTGTTTTTTCCCGAATTGTTTTTAAAGAAAAACTGACACCGAAATCTGTTGCAGGAATTGTGCTGATTACATTGGGAACAGTCCTGCTGGCAATGATATAGCAAGAATATATGGGATTGACATAAAAGAAAGATTGCATTATAATCGTTCTAAAAAGAACGATAAAGGAAAAGGGAAATGTATTTCTGGGATAAGCATAAAACAATTACAAGTTATTATGAACTGCTTTCTGGTAAGGTATGTGATAAATATGAATTAACACAGATGGAATATGATATACTTATGTTTCTGTATAACAATCCGCAGAACAATACTGCAGCGGAAATAGTAAAGATTAGAAAATCAACAAAATCTCATGTGTCAACTTCGCTGAAAAATTTGGAGAATAAAAAACTTATTGAAAGAAAACAAAGTGAAGAAAATAAAAAGCACGTTGAGATTTTTTTGCTGGATAAAGCAGAGTTGATTGTTGAAGAAGGAATAAACGCACAAAAGCAGTTTGCACAAAATGTGTTAAGTGGATTGACAGAAGAAGAAAAGGATATGTGTCTACGTGTATTTAATAAGATCTGTAATAATGCAGAAGAACATTTAAGAGGAGAATGCAAATGAAAACGAAATTCTGTGTAAGAAAAAAACATTGCTGCTGATAACAGGGGTTAATGCTGCACGGTTGGGAGTGATATCATATTTTTACCAGAAATTATTTGTTTTATAGTCAGTTGATGGAAAAGGAGCAGAATTTATAATGAAAGAGAACAATTACAAACCACAGATTCCAAATGTGATGGAAGCAATATTCGATACAGTGTATTTGCTTTTTGATCTGGTTGCCGCAATTTTATTTTTTATATTCTCACAGGGAAATGTGTTATTTATTCTTTATGGAATATTGACATTGACACTTTGCGGAGGCGATGCATTTCATCTGGTACCGAGAATTATCCGGGCAGTACATGGAAGTAATGATAAAATAAAGAGGCAGTTAGGAATCGGACTTCAGGTATCATCCATAACAATGACCGTATTTTATATTATTTTGATGTATATCTGGAAATTTACGTTTACAGAACTTAAAATACCAGTAATAATTGAAGCTGTCATATGGATATCAGCGATTGTCAGAATTGTGATATGTATGCTTCCGCAGAATAACTGGTGTACAGATGAAGGAAATATGAAATTATCGGTTATCAGAAATGCAGTCTTTGCTGTGACTGGTATAGGGGTAATTATCTTATATCTCATTTCGGGAAATACTTATGGATATCATATGACAAGGATGGTTGCGGCTATCATTATTTCTTTTGGATGTTATCTTCCGGTAACTTTATTCAGTAAAACAAAACCAAAAGTCGGACTGTTAATGATTCCAAAGACCTGTGCATATATGTGGGTGATCGCAATGGGACTTCAGCTTTTATTTTAAAGGCACCGTTGGTTCCGTGGCTGGGATATACAGGCGTTATTATCTGTGAACCGATTGTGTGGTTTATCATGGTAATCCCGCTTCTGATCCGGATATTCCGGATGCCGGTTCTTCGAACAGCGAAAAAGGCATAAGAAAATCAGATGTTGTATATGCAGATAACGATATGTAGATGAGGACAGAAAGGAAATAATGTATATATGGAAATACAGATTCTAAATATAATCCAGAACTTAAGAACAGACATCGGCGATACGATCGTCCCTTTTATCACAAAACTTGGTGATGCAGGAATGATATGGATCTGCCTGACGATAGTTCTTCTGATCATTCCGAAGACAAGAAAGACAGGGGTGATCATGATGGCGGCATTGCTGGTGGATGTGCTGCTCTGCAATGTGTTCATAAAGAATCTGGTGGCAAGAACCAGACCATTCGATGTCAATACAACAGTACAATTACTGGTCGCAAAGCCGCGGGATTACTCTTTCCCGTCGGGGCACACGGCGGCTTCATTTGCTTCGGTTACGGCATTGTATCTTGCCGGAGAGAAGAAGATGTGGAAAGCGGCTCTTGTACTTGCGGTTCTGATCGCATTATCAAGATTGTACCTGTATGTGCATTATCCAACGGACATCATTGGTGGTGTAGTATTCGGAAGCCTTTCCGGATATCTGGGCTATAAGATTGTGGAATGGATACAGAAGAAAAAGATAAAATAGAGATAGAAAAAAAGAGCAGGGCAGGCAGCATTATGCTGTCTGCCTTGCTCTTTTACTGACTACCAGTGCGATACAGAAGATCGCAGCGGCAAAAAGTAACTGGATTCCATAGTTGCGGTATAAGAGTTGTCTCTGTGCCTGAGTGAGAACAGCAGAGTTATTCAGCAGATTGTTACTGATCTCATACCAGTAGACCGGAAGGAAATGAGCCACAGTTTTCACGCCTTTTCCCATGATATCAAGTGGAACGAATACGCCGCATAGGAAGCTCATGCCAAGTGTGACAACATTTACGAGGGCGGTCAGGATATCTTCTTTGGTGATAAATGTACCAAGAAGGAAGGAAAGCGCAAGTCCGACCAGAAGCAGGGTCAAGCTGTTTAGCATATAATATGGCATCTTTGGCGACTGGAAAAATGCTTTCCGGTAAAAGAAGAAAGCAGGGATCCATGTTGTGAACAGCCAGACTGAGCATCCGACTGCCAGATATCCCAGTGCAAGCTGCAGGTTCTGGCTTCTGATGGATACAGCCGAGCAAAGGATTCGCTTTTGCAAATCCGGCTGATGGAATGCGATCATGATCAGTCCCATTACATAGCACAGTATGGAGATTAACACATATGGCAGATACTGATACATGTAACCATAACCCGGCGTCTTTTCAGAAGAAGCAGATTTTAACATCGTAACATGAGAAGAACTGTCTGCATGTTTCAGAATATATGCAGCTGCCTCTTTATCGGAATACCCACTGTCTGTCAGGACGCGTGCCTGATTCAGATAGGTGTTGATCTGTTGATCGACGTAGTACCCGTCTGTGCTTCCGGGGATCTTGGATACCGGCAATGCCTGATGCTCACGGAGGCAGGAGGCTTTAAAATCTTTCGGAATGGTCACGATATAAGAGACATTCCGGTTAAAGAGTGCGTCCTGGAGTTTCGCAGTGTCATCCGGCATTTGCCTGATGGTATGATACTGTGATAGATATGTGGAAAGCCCTTTGGAAAGCACGCCCCCGTCATGATCTACCACACCTACAGTGAGTGCTTGGGCATGGAACCCGGTGCCGGAAGTATTGCTGTCGCTGCCGGAGGCAAGGATTCCGATCGTAAGGAAGATTGCCAGATACATGAATACCATCAGGAGATTGCGTTTGGTTATGATTAAAAATCCTTTAAATACTGTCATAACGTTCCCTCCTTATCATGAGAAATGAGAAGCTGATGCAAAGCAGGCACATGATTACAAGAATCAGGATACACCTGCGGTAGCGGACAGCATCATCATAGACACTGAGGCAGTAGAATGCATCACTTAAGACACTGGCAGGATTGATCCGGTTGATGACCGGGCAGTGCTGTTCGATCACATTTTTCATTCCACCAAACATCAGGCCTGCAAGAAAACTCGGTAACAGTGTAACGAGGACACCGATTCCGGATTTAACACTGTAGGACAGTTTGCCGGCGCATCCGATCAGGATTCCGAGACAGATACCGATCAGGGTTCCCATAAATGTAATGAGAAGAAGTTTCGGAATGTCATGCCCAAGGCTGATATGAAGTACCTGGGTAAGGTAAAGCTCCAGGATCAGGATGTTGACGAAATGAATACTTTCCAGTACTAGCAGATCGCCGAGAATCAGGGAAAGTTTGTGGGTCGGTGTGATGCTGCGCCGTTCTCCGAGTGCACTTAAGTTCGCCTGAAGCTGAACCGTGGAATGGATGCTTAAGTAGACTCCGCTTAAGCAGGCAAATGCAATCAGTGCGAGAAAATAAGTCAGTGTCGGATCTAAGGAATGTCCGCCTAAGGACTTTTCTTTCACCAGTGTCTGGTAGTCGTTCAGGGATGAAAGGGCGTCCGAAAGCTTTTCCGGATGCTGTGTGGCAATATCCCGGATCATGTCAGCATTCTTTTCATAGCTGTCCAGAAGGGAAGACAGAATGCTCTGGTTAATGCCATTGGAAGCAATGGTAAGGGAAGGAACCGACTTCACGTAATAGATGCCGGATATTTCCTCCCGCCGGAGCGCTTTTTTGGCAGCTTTTTCTGTCTTGTAAGAATGGATATCAATCATGTCCTGATCCGTTTCATTCAGAAATGTCAGGAAAGATGCTGCATTTGCGGAACTGCTGTCTACTGTGACGATGGCAACAGGAACCGCTTCCCAGTCAGTCTCTCCGATTCCTGCAAGACCGGTATTTCCAAAGGACACATAGAACAGGGTTCCAAGGATGAGTGGAAATGCGAGAGCCCAGAACATGATAGAGCGGGAACGTATTGTCTGTAAGAACTGATATTTTAATAAATGTAACATAAAGTGTCCCTCCTTTAATCCCTGAGTTCTTTTCCTGTGATCTCAAGGAAGACATCATTGAGAGTCGGAAGCTCGGAGAAGACGCGTCCGAATGGAATGTCCTGTTCCTGCAGGTAATTCAGTACCCGGATCAGATTGTGTTTTGCACCGCTGCAGCGTAGGATCATTGTCTGATCTTGGTATGATAAGTCAAATACATGTGAAAGGGAGCGGATATCTGCCAGGTTGTTTTTCGTTAACGCAACCGCTTCGATCGTGATCGTCTCACCGGTCTTGATCATTTTTTTTAGTTCTTCGGTTGTGCCGGAAGCAAGTACACGGCCATGATCAATGATCGCGATACGGGTACAGATCTGTTCGACCTCTTCCATGTAGTGGGAAGTGTAGATAATAGTTGATCCCTGGCGGTTGAGCTCTACGATTCCTTCCAGAATCTTGTTGCGGCTCTGAGGATCTACAGCAACGGTCGGTTCATCCATGATGATGAGTCTGGGCTTATGGACAATGCCGCATGCGATATTCAGTCTTCGTAGAAGTCCGCCGGAGAGTTTCTTAGGGCGCATCTTACGGAAATCGGACAGACCGGTGAATGCGATGGCTTCTTCCACGAGTTCTTTTCGTTTTTGTTTGTCTCTGATATAGAGTCCGCAGAAATAATCGATGTTTTCATAGACGGACATCTGCTCGAAGACGGCAACGTTCTGCATGACAACACCGATATCCTGCTTGATATCGTAGCTGTCCGGCTTCATATCCTTTCCAAAGATCGTGATCGTTCCTTTGTCATATTTTAACAGTGCGAGCAAGCAGTTGATGGCGGTGGTTTTACCGGAACCGTTTGGTCCGAGCAGTCCGAAGATCTCGCCTTCTTCGATGTCGAGTGACAGGTGGTCAAGCGCTAACAGATTACCGTAACGTTTTACCAGATTTTCTATATGTACAAGCATAAGATTACCTCCTTGATGAATGTATGTTGGTACTGCAGAAGAAATGGAAGATTACTTTCTGCGGTCATGACATTTGTTACTTGTAGTATAGCGTATGACTGATTATAATGGTAGTGTCATAGGTCATAAATTGAATGTGACAATGTAATATAGGAGCAGAGAAAAAATAAATGAAAGAAAAAAATAAATATACAAAAACAATCAACAGGAAGCAATTCTACCGGAATGTATTCGCTCTGGTCATCCCGATCGCAATCCAGAATCTGATCAATGTCGGAGTTACGGCGACGGACGTGATCATGCTTGGAAAAGTCGGAGAAAAAGTATTATCCGGAGCATCCCTTGCAGGACAGATCCAGTATATCATGACACTGATCTTTTACGGAGTGACCTCTGGAGCAACGGTTCTGACGGCGCAGTACTGGGGGAAGAAAGACACCAGAACGATAGAGAAAGTCCTGGGTATGGGATTAAGTGCCGGACTCATCGTTGCGGTAGTATTCGCAGGAGCAGCCCTTGGCATGCCGGAGACACTGATGCGGATCTATACCTCTGATCCGGAAGTTATTGCAGAAGGAGTAAAGTATTTAAGAATCGTAGGATTTTCCTATGTGTTCATGGCGGTGACACAGGTGTATCTGAATATTATGCGCAGTATCGAGAGGGTTATGGTGGCTACATTTATTTATCTGATTTCATTGCTGATGAATATTGTGGTAAATGCGGTTCTGATCTTCGGACTATTTGGATTCCCGGTAATGGGAGTAAGGGGTGCGGCAATCGGTACGCTGTGTGCCAGAGCAGCCGAGACAGTGATGGTTCTCGTTTATGCCATCTTCCGAAATAAAGTAGTAAGGATCCGGCTTAAAGATATGGTGAAGATCGATAAGGTTCTGTTAAAAGATTTCGCAGTTTATTCTATGCCGGTGGTATTAAATGAACTAATGTGGGGACTGGGAACGTCGGCGAATACGGCGGTGATCGGGCATCTTGGAAGCGCAGCAGTGGCAGCTAACTCGGTTGCGCAGGTGGCAAGACAGCTTGCAACAGTCGTAACATTCGGGATTTCCCATGCAACGGCGATTTATCTCGGCAAGACGATCGGGGAAGGCAAGATGGAACTGGCAAAGGCATACGGAAAACGTTTCGTGTGGTTAAGTCTGATTCTTGGAATCTTGGGTGGTGTGCTGATACTGATCTCGGCACCAATCGCCAATGCGAATCTGGCACTGACCGGACCGGCAAAGAATTACTTAAGTTTCATGTTCTTCGTTATGTCGTATTTTACTGTGGCACAGGCATTTAATACCACAATGGTAGTGGGGGTATTCCGTGCAGGCGGGGATACGAAATTCGGATTGATCATGGATGTATCGACGATGTGGGGATTCTCCATTTTACTCGGGGCAGTGGCGGCATTTATTTTGCATGCCAGTGTGCCGGTCGTATATGTTATACTGATGAGTGATGAACTGATCAAAGTACCGATTACTTTAAAGCGGTATTTGACATACAAGTGGCTGAGAGATGTCACAAGGGAACAAAAAGAACTGGAGGAAATGTAAAATGATCGTATTAAGCAAGGAGCAGATCGAAGAAATGGTCGATCCGGATCAGATGATGGATCAGATTGAAGAGGCATACCGGATCTATGGATCAGGCGAGTTCTATATGCCGCCAAGACCAACGGTAGAACATGAAAATAAGCAGCTCATGTATATGCCATGTTACACAAAGGATATCATAGGGACAAAGATCCTGTCGATTTTCCCGGAGAATTCTAAACTGGGATTGCCGTCGATAGATGGTATCGTGTTACTGAATGATTATACGACAGGCGCGCCGCTTGCTGTTATGGACGGGCAATCGGTAACGGCATGGAGAACCGGAGCTGTCGGCGGTGTGGGGATCCGCCATCTGTCAAGAAAAGACTGTCGCACCGTAGGAATCATTGGAGCAGGAATGCAGGGATTCCATCAGGCTGTGTATGCATGTGCGGCAAGAGATATCCATACCGTATATGTGTTCAACCACAGTGACCGTGATCTGACAGATTATCTGGAAAGACTGAAAAAAGCTATTGATAAGGAAGGCGTAAAGGTAGTACAATGTAAAGCAGTGGAAGAGCTTGTACGAAACAGTGATATCATCTGTACAACAACTCCTTCTACCACACCTGTTCTTCCGGATGACAAAGAACTTCTGAGAGGAAAATGCATCATTGCGATCGGCTCTTATATGCCGGAGATGAGGGAAATCCCGGATGCAGTACTGGATCTGGTGGACAATGTATACATTGAACTGCCATACGCATGTGAGGAAAGCGGAGATCTAAGCCAGCCTCTGGCAAGTGGAAAACTTACAAAAGACCGGGTAAAACTGATGCATGAATATCTCGTATCGGGGGAAAAAGAGATCAAAGAAGGTCAGACAACATATTTCAAATCAGTTGGAATGGGATTATTTGATGTGTGTATCGCACAGAAATTATATGAAGTAGCAAAGGAGAAATAACATTATGAAAATCGTAGCAACAGAAAAAGCACCAAAGGCACTTGGACCATACTCACAGGGATATGTACACAACGGAGTACTGTATACAGCAGGACAGATCGCAATCAATCCGGAAGTGAATGATGTAGAAGCAACTACAATTGAAGCACAGACAGAGCAGGTATGTAAGAACTTAGGAGAGGTCTTAAAAGAAGCTGGAACATCATTTGACAAGGTATTAAAGACAACATGCTTCCTTGCAGATATGAGTGACTTTGCAGCATTCAACGAAGTATATGGAAAATACTTTACATCAAAACCGGCAAGAAGCTGTGTTGCAGTAAAGACACTTCCAAAGGGAGTTCTGTGTGAAGTAGAACTTATTGCGGCTGTAGAGGAGTAAGATAAATGGCAGAAGAACAAAAAACAGGCTGCAGCCCGTCCGATTGTGCGGGCTGTTCCCATGCAGGTGAATGCGGAAGCAAACCGCAGAGTCTGATCAAACCGGAAAATAAAAAATCACACATCAACCATGTGATCGCAGTTGTCAGCGGAAAAGGCGGCGTTGGAAAATCTATGGTTACCGCATCGCTTGCAAGGCTGATGAGAGAACAGGGATTTTCTGTAGGTATCATGGACGCAGATATCACAGGTCCATCCATTCCGAAGATGTATGGAATCCATGAAAAAGCAAAAGGGGATGGAGAAAATATTTTCCCATGTGAGGCAAAGGATGGAACGAAGATCATGTCCATCAACCTTTTACTTCCGGAAGAAGATGATCCGGTTATCTGGAGAGGTCCGGTCATCTCAGGTGTTGTCACACAGTTCTGGACAGATGTTGCATGGGGAGAACTGGATTATCTCTTCGTAGACATGCCACCGGGAACCGGTGATGTACCGCTTACCGTATTCCAGTCCCTTCCGGTAGAAGGCATCGTGATCGTAACTTCTCCGCAGGATCTGGTACGCATGATCGTAAAGAAAGCTTACAACATGGCAGGACAGATGGATATCCCGGTACTCGGAATCGTCGAGAACTACAGTTATCTGGTATGTCCGGACTGCGGACGTAAGATCTCCGTATTCGGCGAGAGCCACATCGACGAAGTGGCAGAAGAACTCGGCGTTCCGGTCATCGGTAAGATGCCGATTGATGCAAGTCTTGCAGAGGCAGTGGAGAATGAGAACTTTGCAGAAGTAAGCAATGATTATCTTGCGGAAGCAGTGAATAAACTTTAGAAGATACCATAGAAGTAATCTTTCAGGTAAAAGGACAGAGGCAGACAAAAAACACTTTTGAGAAGAAAGTATTTTTTGCCTGCTTTTTTAATGCTTAAAATGGGGAATGGGCATGAAAAGCAGGCAGATTCCGAAGGCGGTAAAACAAAAATGAACAGAATCGAAGATGTAACAGATTACATCACAGAATGTGACAAAGAAGTTGGGGAAGCACTCGAAGAACTCGAAGGCGGCGCAGTGCATGTGGTGCCGAGGAAGAAAAAATATATTTGGGATTTAATTCAGGAAGGCTGTGGATACCCGAACCGGAATAAAGCTTGGAAAGGCGTTCCTGCTCAGGTTCCATCGGCGGGTCAATTCTAAAGGGGCAAAATTCTGCTAAAAGCAGGCTTTCAAAATTTGAAACTCGGCATACGCCTCAGACAGTCAAATTTTGAAAACCTAACGCAGAATTTTACCCCTTTAGAATTACCAACGCCTCTTTCACATTCACTGGAACGCCTTTCCAAGTTTTATTCCGTGTGTATCAAATGCCTTACGAATGAAATGGCAAATGCGTAACCGTAGTGGCCTCCACCGGGTTACACTTCCGGGCATTTCATTTATTAACATCCACTGCCAGTCATGACTTGAAGGAAACAATAGCTAAGGATTATTGTGAATGTGGAATGCCACTAGAAACAGTTAGAGAGTCAGAAGCACCGTTAAAGGAACGAAGCGAACGTGTTTGAGGCGAACG
>ERZ894180.1746-NODE-1746-length-12295-cov-7.578350_pt1 | contig 12295 bp, 8 predicted proteins | sample MGYA00380278_ERZ894180 | MGnify/ENA primary metagenome ERZ894180 (study PRJEB32331, sample SAMN06328450) | human gut metagenome | biome: human gut microbiome; feature: stool | host: Homo sapiens | collected 2013-02-24 ...
CGGGACAACTTCGGACGCGTTCGTCTGCTCCGATCAGACCCATACGACAAACATCCGCCGTGTGGAAAAAGAGGATGCAGGGAAGGGCGTGACGAAAGAGAAAGATTATCGGGATGTGGACGGACTGATCACAAACGTGCCCGGGCTGATACTTGGCACGTTTTATGCGGACTGTGTGCCGCTTTTGTTTGTCGATCCGGTGCATCATGCGATCGGCTGTTCTCATTCCGGGTGGCGGGGGACAGTCGGTGAGATGGGAAAAAAGACAGTCGAAGCGATGCGCGAGGCGTATGGAAGCCGTCCGGAGGATATTTTTGCGGCGATTGGGCCGTCGATCTGTCAGGACTGCTATGAAGTCGGAAAAGATGTGGCAGAACCTTTTGAAAAGCTCTTTTCTCAGGAGAGATATCAGGACGTTTCCCTGAAAAATATACTGACCGAAAAGGTCAATGGAAAATATCAGCTGGACCTGTGGCGTGCCAATGAAGCAATTTTGCTTGGCGCAGGGATTTTAAAGGAGCATCTGTCGATGACGGACATTTGCACCTGCTGCAATCCGAGCTATCTGTTTTCTCATCGGGCGAGCAAGGGAAAACGCGGAAATCTGGCGGCGTTTCTGATGCTGAAGCAATAGAATGCGCGTAAAAACGGCTGCTGCCGGTAAAATCTTTATAAAATATTAAGAATATCCCGGACAGCAGATTCAGATTTTTCTGATTTAATAGAGAGAAAGCAGAAAATGGAGAGTAGTGTGAAAAATAAGCGTGATCGCTTATTTTTCACACAGCTATTTGTGCCGCAGGCGACACAAAGTAGCCAGGATCGCAGAGACGAACTGGATGTTCGTCTCGCGGTTCCTTCGGCGCAAAGCGCCTGCGGAATGGAGGGTATTATGACAAATATTCTGGTATGTGACGATGATAAAGAGATTGTGGAAGCAATCGAAATTTATCTGGCGCAGGAGGGTTACAATGTCATCAAGGCATATGACGGGGAGCAGGCGATCCGGGCGTTAAAAGAAAACGACATTCAGCTTTTGATTATCGATATTATGATGCCGAAGCTGGACGGAATCCATGCGACGCTCAAAATCCGGGAATACAGCAGCATTCCGATTATTATCCTGTCGGCAAAATCCGAGGACGCGGACAAGATTCTGGGGCTGAACATCGGCGCGGATGACTATGTGACAAAACCGTTTAATCCGCTTGAGCTCGTTGCGCGGGTGAAGTCGCAGCTGCGCCGCTATACGAAGCTGGGAAATTTAAACACGGACAATAATGCAGTGTTCCGCGCTGGCGGACTCGTGATCAACGACGAGACCAAAGAGGTTACGGTGGACGGGGAGTCAGTCAAGCTGACACCGATTGAATACAATATTCTGTTGCTTCTGGTGCGCAATCAGGGGCGTGTTTTTTCGATTAATCAGATCTATGAAAGCATCTGGGAAGAAGAGGCAATCGGTGCGGACAATACAGTGGCTGTCCATATCCGGCACATCCGGGAAAAGATTGAGATTAACCCGAAGGAGCCCCGTTATCTGAAGGTTGTCTGGGGTGTCGGATACAAGATCGAGAAGCAGCCGTGACGAAAAAAGCCGGAAAGGAGTACGGGCTCATGAAAAAGAAATGGGTCATTGGAAAGAAGGACAGAAGAGTGCTGCTCATTTTTCAGAAAGTGCTGGCAGCGGCTTTTGCGGCAATTTTTGTCGGGCTTGCCTGCAATAGTTCGGTCAGCGTGGAGAGAAACGGCAGGCTGTATGAACAGCAGATCAATCTGCTTGAAAACAGTAATTCGTTTGAAAATTCCGATCTGTTCACGGACATTCTGTCCGAAGAAATCCGGGGAGTGACGCGGCTTTCTGTCATCCGAAGCCAGTTAGAAACGGACGGAACTTATAACGGACAAAAGCAGATCGATATCGCGGAATTTGCCCACAGGCAGGAAGATGTCCGTGACACGACGGCAACGGCGTCTTTTTATCTGGATGATCTGGTCAAATGGGGAAATTATGGCTTCGTGACGGAAAAGGTTTTTGCGACGAAGGCACAGCTGGACGCTTATTTCAAAGGGGATTCCAGCGTTTTTTCCGGTCAGGAGGGGCTGAGCGGGAACGACTGGAACGGGGAAACGGCAACCCTGAATGTGTTGCAGAAGCTGGATCAGAAACGGCAGAAGCAGTCGCTTTCGATGCAGATGATTCAGGAGCTTCCGTCCAGCCGGGAAGAATATCAGAAAAAGTGCGAGGAGCTGGGACTGAATTATTCGGATGCAGATGGGATGGAGCTGGATCTTTTGGTGCCCCGGTATCTGTCTGCAGAGGGAAAGGACCTGGCGCAATATGCGTCCGACACAGACGAATACATTCAGCTGCGGGATGATTTAAAGACGACGTCGAAGGAACTTTTTTATAATTTTTCCGAATATTCGGCGTACAAAGACAGTTACGGTCTGGACGCGTCAAATATCCGATATTGTTACCGGATGGATCAGGATGGCGAAGTCCATTATTATACGAATCTGAAGGACGATTTTACAGATAAAAAATTAGACGAAATCACAAGGCAGTTCGAAGAATATGGCAGATATCTGTGCTATAATGCGGATCGGGCGGAGCTTTTGACGAATACGGAGATTGCTGCGGAGGAGCTTAGACAGGAGCTGTCCTCCTATCAGTATGCCTTTGGCGATAATACGCGGGTATGGCTGGCAGTTGATACGACGTATCCGGCACAGGACAGTTTTGCAACCGCGCGTGCGGCGTACCACAGAGTCGTTCCTTATTATGGTTATCTGGCTGCAGTCGGCATGTTATTTCTGGTGGTTTCTGTCTGGCTGCTGCTTCGGGTAACTCGGTATGAAGGGCGTGTCCGCAAAGAGGGCGGCGGTTATCAGATTGAATTAAGGATTCGGGACACGGTGCTGACGGAGCCGTTTGTGGCGGCAGGAATTTTGATGATGGGTATGATCCTTGGCGTCAGCTGGCTTTTGTATCTGCTTGCGCAGACGACGTTGTCGGATGTGACGCATGCGGTGTGGTTCCCGTTTGCAGTGGGCGTTGTTGCCTTTTTGCTGGACGATGTGTTTTTATTTTTCTATTTGAGTCTTGTCAGACGGGCGAGAGCGCATACACTGTGGAGCAATTCCATGCTGCGGCTGATTTTCAGTCGGATTGGAAACGGCGTGCTGCACCTTTATGACAACGGGCACATTCTGGTCAGGAGTCTGCTTCCGTTTTTACTGTTGCTTGCGGGCAACCTGATTCTGGGCGGCTGCGGTGTTGTAGGAATTTTGATTGCGGCTGTAATCGATATCATTGCGATTCTGATGCTGTACAGTTCGAAAAAGGATCAGCAGCAGATTGTGGACACTGCGGTTCGATTGGGGCACGGCGATCTGGATCTGAAGGTCGATCTTTCCGACATGCACGGAGAAAACCGGGAGCTGGCAGAAGCGGTCAACGGCATCGGAGACGGCATCAAGACGGCGGTTGAAAAGAGCATGAAGGACGAACGGTTAAAAGCCGATCTGATTACGAATGTTTCTCATGATATCAAAACGCCGCTGACGTCGATTATCAACTTTGTGAACCTGTTAAAGCGCGAGCAGATCGACAATGAGCGCGCGAAAGGCTATATTCAGGTGTTGGATGCGAAGTCCCAGCGCTTGAAGCAGCTGACGGACGATCTGGTGGAAGCGTCCAAGATCACGTCCGGCAATATTTCTTTGCAGATGGAGCGACTGGATTTCAAGGAACTCGTCAAGCAGACCTGCGGGGAGTTCGATGACAAATTAAAGGAAAAATGCCTGGAAATGATCGTCAGTTTGCCGCCGGAGCCGGTTTATATCGAAGCCGATCCGAGAAGAATCTGGCGCGTGGTGGAGAATTTGTTTTCCAATGTTTGCAAGTATGCGCTGGAAGGCACGCGGGTCTATCTGGAAATCCGCAGAGTCAGACAGGATGATAGGGAAATCGCGGTATTTACAATGAAAAATATTTCCGCGCAGGCGTTGAACATCCGTGCCGAGGAGCTGACGGAACGGTTTATCCGCGGCGATATTTCCAGAAGTACGGAGGGCAGCGGACTGGGACTGTCGATTGCACAGAACCTGACGACGCTGCAGAAGGGAACGTTTGAAATCTATCTGGACGGCGACCTGTTCAAGGTACAGATCGGATTTTCCTGTCTGGACGTACCGCAGCCGGAGATAGAAATACAGATGAGGTAAGCCTTACAGGATGAATACAGAAAACGTATGGAAGTCCGGTTTGCAGGCGGCGAAGCTTTTGAGCGGCAGCCGCCTGCAGATCGTATTTTTATTAAAAAAAGAGCCGATGTCCGAAAAACAGTTGGCGGGATGTATGGACGAAGACGAGCAGGGCGTGGGGGCAGAGCTTTGTGTGCTGCAGGCTGTCGGGCTGGTGTCCGCAGAAAAAGAGGGCACGGCGGCAATCGTTGTGTCCGCAGACGGAAAGCCGGGAGGAATGGAAGACCCGTCGGATACCGATGTATTCGGGATGCTTCAGGAGAGAGCCCATCGGACAGACGATGTTCGTTTCCATTTGACAGAGCTTGGCGAGGAGTTGCTGCCGCTGTGCAGGGAACTGGAACGTTTTGGACGTTTGTATGAGGCTGCGAAAGACCTGGTCCCGGAGCTTATGGGTGGGAACGATATCCCCTGGGCAGAATCTGACGGGACTGCAGCAGGCAGCACAGATGCAGGTTCCCCACAAAATACGGAAGACGATTTTAACAATCTGCCTGCGAAAAAAGCTTCTGCAAAGGACAGGCATGGTTTTTATCAGGCGGACAATGCGTTTGTTTTTTTCAATCCGCACTGTGAATTTGAGGACTGGTATTTTTATGGCGAAACCGCAGGGGAGATGACAGAGCTGTACCTGATTACGGATCCGGAATATCAGCTGTTTTTGGCGGCATTGAAAAACGCCGGTTCTGCGCCAAAAGATCAGGCGATGTTAAAGCTTCATTTTTCACAAAAAACAGCTGATTTAAACTGGGAAGGGGAGATTGCCTATCAGTTGGCGGAGGACACGCTGATCGGGATTGCAGTTCCGATGGAGTGAAGGGAAAGAGACGGCAGTTCATGCTCTGGAAGCGGAGAAGGGTTTATGCAGAGTTGACGGACTATGTCAAATTGTCCAGAAGAATGTTAAGAGAACTGGAAAGATGCTGAATTTTGACTGAATTTATTGTGCAAAGTATCAATTATGCTTACTCGAAAAATGCATTATAATGTCAAAAGAGAATATGAGAGGAGGGAACGAAAATGGCACCGCATATATTGGCAGTTCTGATTTTCGTAGTGATGTTTGTCCTGATTGTCATGGACAAGATCGAGCGGCAGTATGTGTCCCTTGGCTGTGGACTTTTGATGATCGTACTGGTGCTTGGACTGGGCATGCACAGTAAGGATGCGATTGTGGAAACGCTGAATGTGAAAAGCATCTTTCAGGCAAGCTTCTGGTACATGGCAGCGGAAGGAGAGGCATCTTCATCCGGAATTAACTGGTCTACCATCATTTTCATTTTAGGTATGATGATCATGGTAGAGGGAATGGGAAAGGCAGGATTTTTCCGCTGGCTCTGTCTGGAGATCGCAAAGCTGGTAAAATATCGCACGATTCCGGTATTTATCACGTTTATGCTGATGTCTTTTGTACTGGCGATGTTCATCGACAGTATTACAGTCATCCTGTTTTTGGCGGCAGTTACGCTGGAGCTGGCGCAGACGCTCAAGTGTAATCCGGTTCCGATTATTCTGTCGGAAATTTTCTGTGCGAACCTTGGCGGTTCGGCAACGATGTGTGGAGACCCGCCCAACATTATCATCGGCACATCCCTGGGATATACCTTCGGTGAATTTATTTCCAACACCGGCTTTATCGCTCTGATATCGCTTATTGTCATCGTGATTTATTTTTACTTATGCTTCCATAAGGAACTGGCCGGACAGGGTGCAGCGGTTCAGATTACTTCTTATCCCGATCCGAAGGAAGCGATTACAGATAAAGGTGAGTTTGCAAAGAGCTGTGTCATTTTCCTGCTGGCAGTTGTCCTTTTGGTAACCCATGCGCAGACGGGGCTGACCGTTGCGTTTATCGGTACGTTTATTGCGATTTTGACACTTGTGACACAGTATAAGGATGCAAAAGAGCTGCTTTCCAAAGTAGACTATAAGACGCTTTTATTCTTTATTGGTCTGTTTGTTGTAGTCGGCGGATTGGAGCAGACGGGCGTACTGGAAGAAATCGCCGGTCTGATCAGTAAATTGAGCGGCTCCAACGGCATGCTGATGTGCGCGATTATTCTCTGGATATCCGCAATTGCAAGTGCATTTGTTGACAATATTCCGTTTGCTGCGACGATGATTCCGGTCATCCAGACGCTGTCGGCGCTGCAGGGCATAGATTTGACTACGCTGGCGTGGACACTTTCCATGGGAACCGATATCGGCGGCAGCGCAACACCGATTGGCGCATCTGCAAACGTTGTTGGAATTTCCGTCGCGACCAAGCAAGGCTATCCGGTTGGATGGGGATATTACTGTAAATATGCGGCACCTGCGACGATCATTGTCATTTCGATTTCGATGGTTTGCATTTTCCTGAGATATTTCTAAAAGCAGAATCCTGTTTTGCCGGAGGGAGTTTTTTGCCTGCGGAAAACGGAATTCTCCGAAACGAAAAATATAAGGGGTAACGGAGGGGTATGTGTATGAAGAAACAGCTGATTATTTCTGTAGGACGGGAATTTGGAAGCGGCGGTCATGTGATTGCGGAGACTCTGGCAAAAAGGTTTGATCTGCCTTTGTACGACAGCAATATTCTGGAATCTATTGCGCAGGAGAGAAACGTAGACGCCAAAACGCTGCACCGTTATGATGAAGTGCCCAGAAACATCCTGTTTTCCAGAAGGGTAAGGGAGTATTCGACCTCTGCAGAAGAAAATATCGCGCAGATGCAGTTCGAGTATCTGAAGAAAAAAGCAGATGAAGGAGAATCCTTTGTCGTTGTAGGACGCTGTTCGGAGACAAAACTTGCAGGAACCCCAGGATTGATCACGATTTTCGTGCTGGGTGATATTCCGGTCAAGACTGCGCGTATTATGAAGCTTCACAACCTGACGGAGAAAGAAGCGAAGAATATGATCGAAAAGCAGGATCGCCAGCGTAAGATGTACCACAACTATTACGTAAAGGGAAAATGGGGAGATTCCCGTAATTATGATCTGAGCATCAACAGCAGCCGGATGGGGATTGAAAAGACGGCTGATTTCCTGGAAAGTTATATTAGAGAGCGGATCGCAGAACCCGTTCAAGAAGCCTGAGACGATCTGAAAAACGTCCGGTAGAATGCAGATGGGAAAATTCCCAAGGCATTTTGCCGGACGTTTTTATTTACGCGTGCAACGAGCCAAAGTCCGTGCTTGCACGAGACCTTGGCGACTGCCGCGATAACTTGAGAAACTCGCGGAGCGTGTTTCTCATAGTTCGTGACAATAGAAGATCCGCGAAACGTGCATTCTATTGTTTTGTTCTTTTTCGAGTCTTTTGCTTTGCTGCATCCTTTAGGGTAACAGCGTTTCCACGGACGGAAATATTGCCCATGCTGCGTAAGAAGCTGGACAGGCGGCTGTAGCCGTAATCCTTTAGGTCAAAGTCCGGATGCTTCTTTTTCAGGCAGTCGTAGATGACAGAGAGATTATCTACACTGCCGCCGCTTTTCTCAATGAGATCCGTTACTTCCTTCTGCATTTCGGAAACATTGTTTATTTCGCGGACTTTCACATAATAAGAGGAATTTTCTTTCACCAGCTCGAGCTTGGCGCATTTGTCCTGAATAAATGTTAAGAGCTTGGTATATCCGTAGTTGCGGACATCGAAATCGGTGAATTTGCTGTTTAAACGGCTGCCGATTTCTCCCATATAGGTGAGTTTCCCTTTGTTTTCATTATCGTTGATGACAGAAATGATGGCTTCTTCGATATCAGCGATCGGGGTGACTGCATTCGCTTTGACGCTGCGGTCGGAGGAAAAGTCTTCATGCAGTTCGGCGGTCTGACTTTCGGAAAGGGTAACACTTGCTTCAAAAATCAGATTCAGATGGATGAATTTGTTGCACGCTTTTGTGAGGGCAGCAGGGGTTTTGGATTCTCCCATACCAATCACGTACATATTGGCTTCCCGCAGGCGCATGGCGAGCCGGGTAAAATCGCTGTCGCTGGTGACGAGACAGAAACCGTCTACATTGCCGGAATAGAGGATGTCCATCGCGTCGATGACCATCGTCATGTCGGAAGAATTTTTGCCCGAGGTATAGTTAAACTGCTGAATCGGTGTGATGGAATTCTCCAGAAGAATATTTTCACTCCAGCCGTTATTTTTTGTCCAGTTACCGTAGATGCGGCGATAAGTGGCAAAGCCGTAGGTTTCGATTTCATTAAAAATGATAGATGCATATCTGGAACTGACGTTTTCTGAATCGATCAGTACTGCGATCTGCATTTTGGATTCATTCTGGTCCATGTATGACACTCCCGTTTTTCTTTCAGTATAACTCGTCCGGAGGTGTTTTGCAAAGGAGTTTTCCGTGTCCTTTTTAAAACGATAGATTTTGCTGTTTTCCTGCAAATTTTCGATTTTGAAATGCAAGTTATCCCTTTTCAGATAAGAGCAAATCAGATATAATAAGTATAAGCTGTAAAACGGAAAAGGAATACAAAAGAGCAGCGAAAGGGAGATTTTGATATGGAGACATCACTTTTTCAGATCAGGCAGAGAGAGAGTTTTGGGTTTTCCGCAGAGAATCCAACAGGAACCAGAGAAGGCGGCACGCATGCAAAGGACTGCGAAAAATTGCGTCCCTGTATCGACATTGAGCCGGGAGAAACGGTTGTTTTATGCGATACCGACGGACCGGGTATGATTACGCATATCTGGTTTACCGGCTATGTGGGACATTCCTTTGTGATGAGAATCTATTGGGATAATGAGGAGTTCCCTTCGGTAGAAGCACCGATTTCCGCATTTTTCGGATGTGCTTATGATGAGAATTTCAAGGACAGGGATGGAAAGTATGTTGTATTGAACGCTGCGACGATGCTGACTGCACCGGGACGCGGCTATAACAGCTACTGGGAGATGCCTTTTTACAAGCATTGTAAAATTACAATGGAAAACAGAGGAGAGCAGAAGCAGACGCTGTTTTATATGATTTCCGGCTGGCACGGGGAAATTCCGGAGGACAGCGGATATTTCCATGCAGTTTACAGACAGGAGCATCCGGTGCAGAAAGGACGTTCCTATACTGTGCTGGACAACGTTGAGGGTCCCGGAATGTTTGCCGGTGTATGTTTTTCCTCCGGCATGAATGGCAACAACACCTGCTGGGTAGAAGGCGAGATCAAGATGTATATTGATGGTGCGAAATACCCTTCCATGAATTATACCGGTACGGAGGATTATTTCTGCGGATCTTACGGGTTTGGAAATGATATTATTTTGAACAAATATCAGACCTTCTCCGGATTGTATACCGGATTATATGCGATCCTTGGCGATAACGAAGAGTTTTACAACCAGCAGCAGCGCTTTTTGCTTTACCGCTTCCATGTAAAAGATCCGGTTTATTTTTCGAAGAATTTTAAGATGACAATGGACAATCTTGGCTGGACAGGACCGAGATACGATGATTATACCTCTGTGGCGTTCTGGTATCAGCAAAAGCCCGGAAAACTGCCGTTTGAGCTTCCTGCAGATGCAGAGATGGTGATGAAGTAAACTCTGACTGATTTTGGAACGTAGTGGACAGCAAACAATAGAATGCACGCTCTGCGAGCATTCTATTGTCATGAACAAAAAAGAGCGAACCATTCTGCACCTTGCAGTGGTTCGCTCTTTTCTTGTACACTTTTATAAATAAGATTCGCGCTTGTTGTATTTTTCCAGGATTGTCCGGATCTTCTCGGTAGGAGTCAGGACGTTGGACATGGAAACATCGTGGTTCATGAAGTCGATGATTGATGCCAGGAACTTGCTCATGTCCGCTTCGATGTAGTAAGGGCGGGAGAGCAGCTCGGGAATCTGGTAGGTGAGGTTGGTGGTGATTACCTTGTCGAACCATCCCTTTTCATAGGCTTCATCGAATGCAGCCATGCCGTCTGTGAACAGACCGAAGGTCGTACAGATGAAGACACGTCTTGCATTCATTTCCTTTAACTGACGGGCGGTATCAAGCATACTTCCGCCGGAGGAAATCATATCATCGACGATCACAATATCCTTGCCGTCAATATTATCTCCTAAGAATTCATGTGCAACGATGGGATTTTTGCCATTTACGATCACGGAATAATCGCGGCGCTTATAAAACATACCGATGTTGACGCCGAGCACATTTGCAAAATAAGTGGTACGGTCGAGTGCGCCTTCATCCGGGCTGATAACCATCATATGATCCTTGTCGATGATGAGATCCGGCACGTTGTCGAGCAGGGCACGCATGAACTGATACGGAGGGGTAAAGTTATCGAAGCCGCACAGAGGGGTTGCGTTCTGTACTCTGGGGTCGTGCGCATCGAAGGTGATAAAGTTGGTAACGCCCATTTCAGCGAGCTCTGTCAGTGCATAGGCACAGTCCAAAGATTCACGGCCGCTTCTTTTGTGCTGACGGCCTTCATACAGGAAGGGCATAATGACATTGATTCTCTTTGCCTTACCTTCTACAGCGGCAATCATTCTTTTTAAGTCCTGATAATGGTCATCGGGAGACATATGGTTGGTATAGCCGTTTAAAGAATAGGTCAGGCTATGGTTGCAGACATCGACCAGAAGATAGAGGTCGGTACCGCGGACGGATTCGTGTAGTTCACCCTTGCCTTCCCCACTGCCGAAACGTGGGCAGCTGGCGTCAACCAGATAGTTGTTTTCGATATAGCCGCGGAATGCAGGATCGTCATGTACGGTCTTGCGCATATTTCTGCGGAATGTTACGAGATAATCATTGACATTTCTGCCGAGCTTCTCTGCGGAGTTTAACGCAATGATTTTCAGAGGGCCAACGGGAAGTGCATTTTCCAGTTCGCGTAAATTAGGCATTTGATTTTCCTCCATTATATCCTGATGGAATTCATCAGACAGTACATTTACCTTTCATTTATATCATCCGCCTGTTGGCGCGTCAAGAAATTTCTCGTGACAGAGCGGGATTTTTCTAGTAAAATAGGAAGGTACAGGAATTGGATTCAAAAAAAGAAGAATTTCCGATCAGAAAGCATGCAGGAGTAGGATAGTTCATGAAGAAGCAAAAAGGGCATTTGATTAAAACTGTAAAACCGGACAGCATCGCAGAGGAGATGGGGATAGAACCCGGAGATCGCCTGCTGGAGATCAACGGTGAAACGGTAGAAGATATTTTTGATTATCAATATATGATCGAGGAAGAGTATGTGGAGGTGCTGATCGCCAAGCCGTCCGGGGAAGAATGGCTGTTGGAGATCGATAAGGATTACGCGGAGGATCTGGGGGTCGAGTTTGAAAACGGACTGATGGACGATTACCGTTCCTGCAGCAATAAATGTATTTTCTGTTTCATCGACCAGATGCCGAAGGGAATGCGGGAAACACTGTATTTTAAAGATGACGATTCGCGTCTTTCCTTTTTGCAGGGCAACTATGTGACGCTGACAAACATGTCTGACAAGGATGTGGAACGTGTGATCAAATATCATATGTCTCCGATCAATATTTCCTTTCAGACCACAAATCCGGAGCTGCGCTGCATGATGCTGCACAACCGTTTTGCAGGCGACGCGCTCAAAAAGGTCGATCGCTTTTACGAGGCGGGCATCGAGATGAACGGTCAGATCGTTTTATGTAAGGGAGTCAACGACGGTGCAGAGCTGGAACGCAGCATTTCCGATATGTCGAAATATTTGCCGCATCTGCGCAGCGTGTCGGTTGTGCCGGTTGGACTGTCGAAATACCGGGAGGGGCTGTATCCTCTGGAGCCCTTTACAAAAGAAGAAGCGCAGCAGGTGCTTGCGACGATCCACAAATGGCAGGAAAAGCTTTTTCCCGAGTACGGTCTGCATTTTATCCATGCCAGCGACGAATGGTATATCCTGGCGGAAGAGGAGATTCCGGACGAGGATAACTACGATGGGTATCTGCAGCTGGAAAACGGTGTCGGCATGATACGGCTTTTGCTGGAAGAATTTGAAGATTCCCTGCGGCAGCTTCGAAAAAGCGGCGCGATGGAGCGCTGGAATCACAG
>ERZ894180.1748-NODE-1748-length-12283-cov-15.120461_pt1 | contig 12283 bp, 8 predicted proteins | sample MGYA00380278_ERZ894180 | MGnify/ENA primary metagenome ERZ894180 (study PRJEB32331, sample SAMN06328450) | human gut metagenome | biome: human gut microbiome; feature: stool | host: Homo sapiens | collected 2013-02-24 ...
TCAGCTACTAATGCTTCTTTTATTTTTTAGTTATACAAATTCTGCAAAGTTAAGGAAAGTATCATAATTGATATGTCAAGTTACGATTGTTATAAGATATATATTACAATTGCATTTTTGCTTACATGATGTAAAGTTGACATATTTTGCACATGCACCATATTCATTCTTTTTTGACATTTTATCAATTTTATAATTTTTCTTGACCTTTTAACTGTTAAATGTTACGTTTCTTTTAGAATGTGATTCTTTAAAAACATACGCATTTCTATTAAAAGTATGTTCGGTCCCATAACTAAAGGTTTTGAGGAATATCTATATGTTTTTAACTTATAAACAAAAATGGTGTAAACTTTTAAAGACAAAGTTTTACCAATAAAAAATAGAAAGTTTTATATTTTAACAGTGCTCATATAAAGAGATAAAGAGTTTTTAGAATTATATTGTCTAAAAACTCTTTTAGTTTCTGTTAAATTATTCTTGATAAAGGAATCTAATGTTTTTTTGCGTTCTTGTTAGGAGAAATCATCGCGTTTTCCATATACAAAATCTTAGGTTTATTTAAGATGTGCATAAATGATAACTCATCTGTGGCATCATCAATTGCATTGTGTGATTCTATATAATAAGGATTATTAGAGATTAACTTGTACAATGCTTCAAAACTATAATTTGATTTAAGTCTACCAGTCTTACAATATTCTAATGTATCTGGTAAATAGTCATTATGTTGTTTGTAAGCTGCAATTTTCATTATATCAAACCATTTATATTCGTTTAATTCTGGTAAGCATCTCATGTCGAAGTTTGCATTGTATGCAAATATATTCTTTATATTGTATTTCTTTAGTAAGTTTATTAATTCGTTAATATTTGTTGATCTAATACCATTTGTGCAGTTAATATCTTTGCTTTTTGGTTGAAATAATTGGCCATAGTATAAACTTGGCTTCTGACATTCAGGAGAAAATATAAAATAATGGTTTTCGATAATACTAAAATTATCCCATTCACTAATTACTATACCTAATGAAATGATTTCGTTATCAAAGTTTGTTTCTACATCTATGACAGAAAAGAAATCACTGTTCGGATTAATTATATCCGTCGTATTTTTCTTTTCGGCCTTTTTGAAAGTTGTATTGGATATAAGTTCATCAAATTTTAAGTCGATTGAAGATTTAGTTAATGTTAAATATGTTAATTGTTTTAATTTTTCTTTATCTGGAATTTTAATAGAAAACATTTCATTCTTCTTAACATTCCACAAGATTCCTTGTTCAAGATTTAAGCCAATCATATACATAGCACATTGCAAAAAGTGTTCTGGGGTTAATTCGTCAACAAATTTCAATTCGTATACAACATTGTCTTTTATAACATCACAAATGCCACTTAAATTGATTTTTGTTCTTTCTTGAAAAGAGAGATCAAATGAACAATTTTCTTGGACAATCTCATCTTTTGAAAATACATTGCTTAACCTATTAACGATTAGATTTTCCTCTTCTTGGTTGATAAATGGTATTTGGACTTGATCAATATATCGATTTTTCTTAGTCTGTAGATAGGTCAAATACAGAATCTTTTTATTGAGTGAAGTATTCTTTATAGATCGGTCGTAATATTCCTTTTCGTATTTATATTGTTTTTCTGATTTAAATGAAAGAATACAATTAATTTCCTTTTCGATATCATAGTGATTAAAAAAGCATACTTCTTGATATACTCCTATACAAGGTGATAAATCTATAAGTCCATCTGTATTTTTAATTTTAATGTTTGTATGATCAGAAACAGAAATTTTGTTTGTTATTAAAGACGAAAAGCATTTTCTCACAGATTCTTTGTGCTTATAAGCAAATGCATCAGAAATAATAAATCTAAAATCTTCAGTGTTTTCTTTTTTTAAGTTGTAATATTTCAATCTCATAAAAGGTTTGATATTATCGCTAGCAAAGATTATGTGAGATTTATCACGACTAAGAGCAACCATAAATATGTTTTTTAATATATCTTGTTTTTGTGATGGTCGACTTGATCTATTAAGCCAATTATCTATTGTATAATCGAAGATAACACAAATTGGTCGTTCTAGCCCTTTAGAACTATCGTATGTAGTAAAAATGGCACTATCTTTTAAAGTAAATCGTGTGTTGGAGTCATTTTCTTTGATACTTGCATAAACTGAATTTTTGTTGAATTTTTTTGGCTTGATTGATTCTAATTTATTTAATACTTCGTTCATTGATTCGCTATTATTATTTCCTAAACATAATATATCAGATGGATTTTTTTTCGAAAGGTATCTAATTACTGCTTTTGTGTCCATGATGTTGATATCACATTTATTATTTACTCCATGTATTTCTTTATTCCAAATACGACCAAGATAATTTGCGTATTTTTCAGGTAATCTGAAACATGTAGTGAATTTCAAAGTTGTATAATTTCCTAAAAAGTCTTTTATAAACTCTATTGCATCTAATACAGTGTCATCATAAATTTTTTGTTGCATATCTCCAACGGCAATAATTTGTATAGATTTATTATTTTCTTTTATCCACTCCAAAAGTGTTGCTAGTTCTTCATTGATGTCTTGGTATTCATCTATGATTAAAACGTCAAAATGTTCTATAAAGGGTTTTACTCTATTAAATTCAGTAATGATTTCTGTCACAGAAGTTCGGATACCCATTTTATATAAAACAGTAGATGCGTAACCATGATAATTTTGCACTAAGACATTGTCATTTTTTATCTTTTTTTGTGCATCTATTTTTAGCAAACGATTATAGGTTAAATATAAAATATTATAATTTGCAGGAAATCTATTGCATAGTTTCTGTATTGAAGTCGTTTTCCCGCTTCCTACGCAAGCATCAACTAAAATGTTGTTTCCTGAAAGTGCAGTTTCTATAAATCTATTTTGTTCTTTTGTTAATACGATTTGGCTTTTATTTTTATATTTCTTTTTCTTATAAGGTTTCATATGATAATCTCCGATATTTTAAAAATATAACTTTAGTATATCAGAAACCACAACTCTTGTAGATATTGCTTTTTATGAAACTATAGGTCTAAAAATTTTAATTTTTAATCTGTTTTAGCTTCTTATATTTCTGAGCACTTTTTTTATGTTTTATGGTAAAATTGATACGGTGATTAAAAATTATGAGTAACTCAATATTAGATACATTAAATGAAAATCAAAGAACGGCTGCAACGACAATTAACGAACATGTTCGTATTATTGCGGGAGCAGGTAGTGGAAAAACACGTGTCTTAATGGCACGTATTGTTTATTTGGTCCAAGATTGTGGGATTTATCCAAATCGTATCTTGGCCATTACATTTACAAATAAAGCAGCAAATGAAATGAAAACTCGATTAACTGCACAACTAGGCAGTATGGCAAGTGTGGTGCGTATTTCAACAATTCACTCTTTATGTGTAAGAATGCTTAGAGAAGATGCTGACTTGATTGGATATCCAAAAACATTCGCAATTATGGATCCAGAAGATCAAAAGGCCATCTTAAAACCAATTTATAAAACATTAGAAGTCGATAAAACAACGATTTCTTATAATCGTGCACTTGGTGCTATTAGTGCTTATAAGACAAACTATATTGATCCACAAATGGCCGCAAATATGGCTATGGATGATGTAAGTATTACTTTAGCTAAAATCTATGCAGGATACGAAGCACGTCGTAATGAAATGAAAGCTATGGATTTTGATGATTTATTATTAGAAGGACATCGCTTATTAAATAGTGTTTCTTCTGTTCGAGAAAAATGGCAAAATCGTTTAGATTACATTCATGTAGATGAATTCCAGGATGTGGACCCTATCCAGTATGGAATCATCAAGCTATTAACAGGTAAAAATACACACTTATGTGTTGTAGGAGATCCAGACCAGACAATCTATACTTGGCGTGGAGCAAGTGTTGATATTATCTTGAAATTTAATAAAGATTTTGAACCTTGTAAAACAGTCATCTTGAATGAAAACTATCGTTCAACACAACCGATTCTAGATGCAAGTAATGCGGTTATTAAATACAATAAGGAACGTATTGATAAAGATTTATATACAAAACTTCCTGGTGATGAAAAGATCACAATGTTTGAAGGAAAAGAAGACAGTGAAGAACCTATCTTTGTAGCTCGTCAAATCAATGAAAAACATAAAAAAGGTTTGGAATATAAAGATATGGCGATTCTTTATCGTTCAAACTATTCTTCACGTGCATTTGAAAGAATTTTTAAATCCGTAGGTATTCCATATGTGATTTATGGTGGAATTCGCTTCTATGAACGACAAGAAATCAAAGATGCGCTATGTTATTTAAGATTATGTACAAACCGTAACGAAGAAGATCCAGACCAAATGGCATTAGATTTAGCCGTACTACGTGTGATCAATGTGCCTAGACGTGGTATTGGTGCACGTACAATTGAAAATCTTCAAAAACAAGCCGCTCAAAGACACATGAATCTATATGATGTCATGAAAGATCCAATTGGATTAAGTACAGCAGTTACCAAGAAATGTGAAATGTTTGTAGATTTAATTGAAGATTTACGTGAAAATAGAGAACATTATGCCTTAGAAGATTTCTTAGACTATGTATTAGATACAACAGGCTATATTTCGATGTTGAAAGAAGATCGCGAAAGTGGTCAAGATCGTATTGATAACTTAAAAGAATTAAAAGAAGACATTGCCCAAAGTATGATCGAAGATCCGGAGATGACTTTAGAATCTTATTTACAAGACATTGCCTTATTTACAGATAAAACACAAGAAACAAGTGAAAATACAGTAAGCTTAATGACAGTGCATGCCGCAAAAGGATTAGAGTTTGATACAGTATTCTTAGTTAACTTTAATGATGGCGTGTTCCCAAGTTCAAGAGCTTGTGATGAAGGTGGCATGAAAGCTTTAGAAGAAGAAAGAAGACTTCTATATGTTGCGATGACGCGCGCTAAAAAAACACTATACATTACATGGAATACAGGCTTTAGTTATATGCAGGATGCGTTTAAAACACCAAGTCGTTTTAGAGCTGAAATCCCAATGGAATATATTGTCCAAGAAGAAAAAGAAAAAGCACCAAAACAACCAAAAGTCGTTGTTTCTCAATCCTTGACAGGAAGACCATCTAAGCTTGGTGCGAATAAAAAGAAAGTGCGTTTACGTAAAGGGGATGCCGTTGAACATACAATTTATGGTCAGGGTGTTGTACTTGAAATTCGTGGAGATGTCGCAACGATTGCCTTTGGTCATACAATTGGTGTGAAAAAATTAAATGCAGCACATCCTTCTATAAAGAAAGCCTAGGTGAGTATGATGGATGAAAAGGCAAGAATTTTAGAATTACGTAAAGAATTAGAAAAGTATTCTATCGAATATTATGTATATGACAATCCAAGCATAACCGATCAAGAATACGATCGTTTAATGCAGGAATTAATGGCATTGGAAGAAAAATATCCAGAAATGTTTGATGCGACAAGTCCTAGTCAAAGAATCATTGGCTCTGTACTTGATGGCTTTGAAAAAGTGACACATGATACGCAGATGCTTTCTTTGTCAAATGTTTTTAATAAAGAAGAAATTGAAGAATTTGTTCAAAGAATCTCAGAAAGTGTTTCCAACCCAGAATTTGTCGTAGAATGCAAATACGACGGACTGGCGATGGCTTTACTTTATGATGATGGAAACTTTACTAGAGCCGTGACAAGAGGGGATGGAATTGTTGGAGAAGATGTTTCAAATAATGTGAAAACCATTCTTTCCATACCTATGCATATTCCTGAAATGCGTCATGTTGAAGTTCGTGGTGAAGTCTATATGCCTAAGGCTAGCTTTGAACAATTAAATAAAAGACAAGAAGAAAAAGGCTTGGCCCCTTTTGCGAATCCAAGAAATGCAGCTGCAGGAAGCATTCGTCAATTGGATTCAAGCGTATGTGCTAGCCGTAAATTAGATGCCTATTGGTATTATTTCCAGAATGCTTCCGATTTTGCTGTACAAACACAAGAAGAAGCATTGCAAGCAATGTCTAAGATGCATTTTAGAACCAATCCATTGCGAAAAGTTTGTACAACTGTTGAGCAGATTTGGCAATTTATTCAAGAAATTCAAGAAAAACGTGAGGATCTGCCATATGAAATCGATGGTATGGTCATTAAATTAAATAATTTAGCGGATCAAAGAAGGCTTGGAAGTACTGCGAAGGTTCCACGTTATGCGACAGCCTACAAATTTCCAGCACAAGAAGTATTGACACGATTAAAAGACATTGTGATTACAGTAGGGCGTACAGGGAAAATTACACCGAATGCCGTATTAGAACCAGTACGTGTTGCTGGAACTACAGTGAGTGCTGCTCAACTTCATAATGAAGATATGATTGTCAATAAAGATCTTCGTATTGGTGATATTGTTGTTGTTCGAAAGGCTGGAGAAATTATTCCAGAAGTGGTAACAAGCGTTCCTGAAAGAAGAGATGGAACACAAGTGCCATACAAGTTTCCAACGACTTGTCCAATTTGTGGTTCCCATTTAGTGCGATTACCTGATGAAGCAGCACACTATTGTATCAATCAAGATTGTCCAGCTCGTGTTGTTGAAAGTATGATTCATTTTGCTTCAAGAGATGCGATGAATATTGATACTTTAGGCGATAAAAAAATTGAACAGCTCCATGAATGGGGCTATTTGAATTCGATTGAAGATATCTATTTTCTAGATCGTTATTATGATGAATTGATCGAAAAGCCAGGCTATCAAAAAAAGTCTGTGGATAAGCTTTTGGAATCGATTGAAAAAAGTAAGAAACAACCATTAGGTGTTATTTTATATGGTTTAGGAATTCGCCAAGTTGGTAAAAAAGCCGCAATGATCTTGGCTGAGCAATTTGGAGATATTGATACTTTAATGCATGCTTGTGTTGATGAATTAGTTTTGATTCATGATATTGGTTTGATTACAGCTTCAAGTGTTGTGGCATTCTTTAAGGAAGAAAAGAATCTTCATTTAATTGATGTATTAAAACAGGCTGGATGTAATTTCAAGCAAGAAAAGAAACAGGTCGTTGAAAGTCGATTCACAAATAAAACATGTGTTTTAACGGGTACATTAGAACATTATACGCGTAATGAGGCAAAAGCTATTTTAGAATCATTAGGAGCGAATGTTTCTGGCTCTGTATCCAAAAAGACGGATTATGTTATTTATGGTACGGCTGCAGGATCTAAGCTTACAAAGGCACAAAGCTTAGGCGTTATGACAATGAGTGAAGAAGAATTTGTACAGGAGGTAGAAAATGCGAAAGAGTAAATTATTGATTGGTTTATTGGCAATGAGTTTATGCGCTTGTTCTACCGGTAATAAAAATCAGGCAAATGCCTTAGATGAAGATTCATATCAGGCTATTTTGCCTTATGAAGCAAGTGATACAAGAAGTAAACATGTTGGTTTGATCAACGATACAGATTTGCGTGTTGAAATGGAAAGTGGATTGATGGATCTTTCGAAGAAATATTTTTCCACTTCTTCTGTAGGTTATAAGACACACCAATTCTTAGATTATGACGAATTAGATGCGACAGACGGATCTAGAGGATTACTTGGAACGGTTCGTGATGGCAATCCCAATGGTCTAAATCCAAGTGCAGATGAAGAATTTGATACGGGAAATGGAATTGTTACAAATGCGACAATTCTAGTGGATATTTATGAATTAGATTGGTATACCAACGATACATTAAAAGGTATTTCATTGGGTCTAGTCGTCAATGGAAACTTAAATGCATCCGATGGATCGAGTGTAGATATTACGGATGAAAAGATGCAAAATTATTTGGAAGTGACTTTTTCTAAATTAGCATCTTATATGCATGAGCGTTTTAATGAAATTAATAAAAATATTCCTATCTATATAGCGGCCTATAAATTGGATGATACAAATGCCACAGATAAGGGTGGCTATGTATATGAAGGTTATTATAAGGGTGGACAAGGAAATTTTACATCTTTAACACAAGAATGGGTCTTGGTTCCAAGTTCTCGCTTTACAGAATTGGATGCAACGGCCGCGGATGAATTTACAACCTTTAAAGAAGAGATAGCGAACGTTTTACCAGACAACACGTTTGTGACGGGAGAAGCGAAGTTCGAATCGAAAAAACTAAGAAAATTAAATTTGACAATTACAGCACACGGAAAAACAGCTGGAGAAGTTTTAGCTATCATTGAATATGCGAAAGATCAAATGAGTACATTTGAAACGAAGAAGTGTGACTATTTGATTACCATTCTAAATGATGATACAGTGTATGCATTAATAGAAAGAAAATCTGGTTCAAGTGAATGTAATGTGATCAGTAAGATATAGGAGGAGAATATGGAAAAGTTCAGTACAGAATATTTTCACAAATTAGCAAACGACTTAAAGTTTGATTTGAGTGACGAAGAAATCGAAGAATTGAAAAAAGATTTTGTTGCCGTCGAGAAGCAAGTATCCCTTTTTGAAAAAGTGGACACCCAAGGGGTAGAACCTATGGTCTATCCTTTTGAAACACCTACAGTCTTCTTAAGAGAAGATGTTGTAAGTGATGTATTAACGCAAGAAGAAGCATTAAAAAATGTTAAAGATGCTCGTATGGGACATGTTCACGTTCCAAAGGTGGTGAAGTAAGATGGAAATTTCAAATTGTGTAAATAAAAATGTGGCTATTGAAAAAATCAATGCCGTACAACCAAAGTTAAATGCGGTTGTAACTATGATCGATGAAGATGTGAACACAAATGCAGGAAAGCTTGCTGGTGTTCCAGTCGCATTGAAAGATAACATTTCTACTTGTGGTATTAAAACTACGGCAAGCAGTCGTATTTTAGATAACTATGTTCCTGTTTATGATGCGACAATCGTAAAGAAATTAAGAGAAGCTGGTGCTGATTTTGTATGTAAAGCAAGTATGGATGAGCTTGGTATGGGTGGAACCAATAAAAATGCCTATACAGGAGCTGTACATAATCCTTACGATCTAGACCGTATTCCAGGAGGATCTAGTGGAGGATGTGCTGCTTTAGTTGCCGCAGGATGTGTACCTTTGGCAATCGGTACAGATACAGGTGATAGTGTTCGAAAACCGGCAGCATATTGTGGTGTTGTTGGTGTAAAACCAACTTATGGACGTATTTCACGTTATGGAATTATTCCTTATGCAAGTTCTTTGGATCACGTTGGATATTTTACGACAAATGTAAAAGATGCAGCTTTAGCTTTAGAAGTTTTGGCAGGTCGTGATGACCATGATATGACTTCAAGCTACAAAGAAGTTGGTGAATATTCGAAATTATTGAATAGTGATCTTACAAATAAAACAATTGGTGTATTTAAAACTGTTTTCGATGAAGTTGAAAATGAAGAGTTAAAAGCGCAATTTAATGCCTTAGTTTCTAAATTAGAAGAAAAAGGGGCAAAAATTGTCAATGTTGAAATGCCGAAAGAATACATGGAATTGATTGCCCCTGTTTATAAAACAATTGCGAATGCAGAAGCAACGGCCAACCATTCAAATTTAGATGGTATTCGTTTTGGTATGCGTGAAGAAGGTCAAGATTTAGAAGAGGTCATGACAAATACACGTACAAAAGGGTTCTCAAGTTATGTTCGTGCTCGTTTTGTGATTGGCTCTTATTCTTTATTTGAAGAAAACCAAGATCGTTCATTTAGAAAAGCACAAAAGATTCGTCGTTTAATTGTTCAAGCTTATGCGAAGATGTTTGAAGAATGTGATGCTGTATTAAGTGTTGCAGCACCAACAATTGCACCATTGATCCATGAAAGTTCAAATGTTCGTTTTGGTGTATCTAGTTTTGCCGAAGAGCATATGCAACTACAAAATTTCTCTGGTTATCCAAGTATTACACTTCCTTTAGGTAAAGTTGATTCTATGCCTGTAGCTGTGAATTTAACTTGTAAGCCATTTGAAGAACAAAAAATGTTTGATGTGTCAAGTGCTATTGAAGAGTGCACTGGTTTAAAAGGACAATGTGTGGAGGGATAGGAATGAATTATTTTGTAACAATCGGTATTGAAATTCACTGTGAATTAAAGACAAACACAAAAATGTTTTCAGGTGCTCCCGTTCGTTTTGGAGAAACGGCAAATACATGTACAAGCGTTGTTGATTTAGGACATCCTGGATGTTTACCTTGTGTAAATAAAGAGGCAGTAGCTTTAGCTATTAAGGCATGTACAGCTATGCATTGTGATCTAGAAACATTGGTTCGTTTTGACCGTAAAAACTATTATTATTCAGATCTTCCTAAGGGATTTCAAATTACACAACAATTCCATCCAATCGGAACAAATGGTTATGTAGAAATTGATGTAGATGGCAAAAAGAAACAAATTCGTATCGAACGTATTCATATGGAAGAGGATACCGCAAAACAGTTCCATAAAGAGACAGGTACTTATATTGATTTCAACCGTGCGGGTACGCCATTGATTGAAATTGTATCTAAGCCAGATATGCATAGCGCAAAAGAAGCAGCGGCTTATGTAGAAACCTTACGTAAAAACCTTCTATATTTGAATGTCAGTGACGTTAAGATGGAAGAGGGAAGTATGCGTTGTGATGTCAATATTTCGTTGAGTAAAGATAAAGATACTTTAGGAACAAAGACAGAAATCAAGAACTTGAACTCGATTGCGAATGTACAAAAGGCAGTTCAAGCTGAAATTGAACGTCAAAGTGCCTTGTTAGATGCAGGTGAAAAAGTAGAACAGGCGACTCGTCGTTATGATGAAGCACAAAAAACTACAATTCTAATGCGTAAAAAAGAAGGAAATGTTGACTATAAATATTTCCCAGAACCAAATATTTTCCCAATCCAATTAGATCTTGACTGGGTTAAATCCATTCAAGATAACTTAGAAGAGCTTCCAGATGCACGTTTAGCACGTTTCATGAAAGATTATGAACTTGGTGAATATGATGCGAGTGTATTAGTTTCAGATCGTGAAATGGCGGATTTCTTTGAAGAAGTATTGAAATCTACAAAATTTGCGAAAAAAGCATGTAACTGGGTGATTGGGGATGTTTCAGCTTATTTAAATAAAAATAATTTAAGCTTCAAAAATATTCCTTGTTCAAGTGAAAACTTAGCTAGTTTGATCAATGTTATTGAGGCTGGTGAAATTAGTGGTAAACAAGGTAAAGTCGTCTTTGAAGAAGTTATGCAAGGAAAAGATCCTAAGAAAGTCATCGAAGAAAAAGGAATGAAACAAGTGAGTGATGATGGTGCTATTTTGGCAATCGTCAATAGTGTTTTAGATGCCAACCCTCAATCTATTGAAGATTTTAAAAATGGTAAGGATCGTGCTGTAGGATTCTTGGTTGGACAGGTCATGAAGGCAAGTCGTGGACAGGCAAATCCTAAGCGTACAAACGAATTGATTCAAGAAGAGTTAAAGAAAAGATAAAAGTCTGATTCATTCAGACTTTTAATGTTTTTATATCCTGTGGTATAATAATAATGTTGTTAGGAGGTTTTTTATGGCCAAGATGAAACGTAAAAGAGTTGCTTCCAATAAATCTAAAGGACAAGGACATAAACTTGTATGGTTTACGTTAATTATAATTATGATTCCGGTTGTGATTGTGGGTTATGTATTATTGACGAGTATAGGTGGGCAAAATCATCCTGTTGAAGGAAGCCGCTTTTCTAAAACAGACTTAGATCCAGCTATTACGGATGATAATATTTCATCATTAGAGAGTGCACTTTCCAATATTGAAAATGTAGATAAAGTAAGTGTAAACCTATTGAGTGCTACACTTAGAGTACATATTGATTTGGTAGATAGTGCTACGGATGATGTGGCAAGTGCAGCTATTGATAGTGCTTATAATATTGTGAATGAGCAACTTCCAATTGATACATATTTTACAAACAAAGATGGATCAAAAATGTATGATTTAGAAATTGATTCTTATAATTATTTAATTGATGATACACATACTGCGGATGGTTGGACATATTTAAAATTGACAAAGACAGGTGCAAGTAGTGGTCCTATAACAGACAATATGACAGCCGCTAAAGATGCAGAGCTTTCAAATCAATTAAAAGCAGCAAGTGAACAAATTCAACAGAATAACGCAAATGCACAAAATGAAGAGGATGGACAATAAGCCAATGTCATTAAGTTAAGACAATTCTTAAATTTATGAGTCTTACCTATAAATAG
>ERZ894180.1755-NODE-1755-length-12262-cov-51.745802_pt1 | contig 12262 bp, 3 predicted proteins | sample MGYA00380278_ERZ894180 | MGnify/ENA primary metagenome ERZ894180 (study PRJEB32331, sample SAMN06328450) | human gut metagenome | biome: human gut microbiome; feature: stool | host: Homo sapiens | collected 2013-02-24 ...
ACGACTTCAAGCAATGCCAAAGAGGTCCAGGAAACCATCGACCGGCTGACCGAGCGCAACGAGACCTTGCAGACGGCTATCGAGGACCTGACGGAGGAGATCAAGGCGAGCAAGGGTACAAAGTCCGTGGCCGCCTACCGGGATGCCTACAGGCTCCAGCAGGAGACGAACTCGAACTATCTGGACATGGCCATGTCGCAGGCCGGTTATCACGGTTCGCATCACAGCTGGAATTATTACTGGGGCGGTTTCTCACAGGAACAGATTGACCGTTTGAGCGGTCAGATCGGGCGTAGCTGGAACGGTGACATCTGGAACCTAAGTCCGGAGGAGATGAAGAAGTTGCGCAGTAACGTGGACATGTGGACGCAGATCCAGGATACCGGCAAGGGCGGATATGGAGGTCGTCTGACCGAGAAGCTGGATGACTATATCGACCAGGCGGGCAAGCTGGAGGAACTTACCGACCAGCTGTATGAAGGTCTCACCGGTATTTCCTTCGACAGCATGTACAGCAGTTTCGTGGATAACCTGATGGATATGAAGTATGATGCCGCAGCCGCGGCGGAGGACATATCCGAGTATTTCATGCGTGCGATGCTGTCAAACAAGATCGGTGAGCTGTATTCCGACAAGCTGAAAGGCTGGTGGGAGAAATTCGGCAAGGCGATGGAAGACAATGACCTTACAGAAGCCGAGCGTAAGGCCCTCCAGGACGAGTACATGAAGTATGTCGAGGAAGCCGTCGCTCTTCGTGACAATCTTGCCGCGGCCACCGGGTACGATAACTCGGGCGGTACGAGCCAGAGCGCCAAAACCGGCGGTTTTTCAGCCATGACACAGGACCAGGGTACAAAACTGGACGGCATGTTCACCAGCGGGTTGCAACACTGGTCGAGCATCGATGAGAAGATGGAGAGCGTCATCGACAAGATGAACACCGCCGAGGGGCATCTTGCCCGTATCGAGGAGAACACCGGCACGAGCGCGTCGCACCTTGGCAAAATAGAGGAAGAGATTCGTAAAATCAATCGTGACGGAGTAAAATGCAAATGATATGGAAAAGATATTAGGCGGTCTGGTACTTGTCAACGGTACCGACATCTGGAGTACATACGGGGTGTTCCTCGTTGAGGACAAGCGCGGCGGGATGGATAACCTGACCGCCATCCTGACCCCGAGCAAGACGAAAACGGACACGGCTGTGAATATCCGGGAGGAGGACGGGGAGAAATATTCCTCCGTGCTGACGCCCAGGAACGAGGCCCGTGACGTGACGCTTCATTTCGCCCTGTTTGGCAAAACGCAGGCCGGCTGGCTGAAGAAGTATTTCGAGTTCATCAATTTCCTGAAGAAAGGCCGTGACGGGTGGCTTGAGATTTCCTTTCCCCAACTTGCCCTGACTCTCCGTGTGAAATATACGGATTGCAGCAAGTTCCAGCCTCTGACCTATCTCTGGAAGGAAGGCGTGCACGCCGGCAAGTTCAAGGTGAAGTTCCGGGAACCTGTCCCGATCATATAAATGTGATTCAAACCCTATTCAAACGACGTTTAAACAAGATACAGACATGCTGACCATCTATGACAGCAACGGCAACAGACGGACCGATATCGAGGCGGGCGACAGCTCCACCCAGGTGAAGGAGGTGCAGGGTGACAATGTCCTGACACTCTCTTTCACGCATTACGAATATATCGCCCTGGACGTGAATGACCGGGTGGACTTTGAGGGTGAGCGCTACTGGCTGACCGAACGGTACACCCCGAAGCAGAAGAGCGGCCAGGAGTGGGTATATGATTTGAAGTTTTACGGTATCGAGAGCCTGGTGAGACGTTTTCTTGTGCTGGAGACCACCGACGGGAACACCGAGCCTGTGTTCACGCTGACAGCGACTCCGCGTGAACACGTGGCCATGATCGTGAAGTGTATCAATGACGGAATGAACCACACCACCGACTGGAAAGTGGGGCGGGTGGACGGTACGGACCTTATCGTCATCGATTACGAGGGGAAGTACTGCAACGAAGCCCTGAAAGAGATAGCCGAAGCGGTCGGCGGGCAGGCTGAATGGTGGGTGGAAGGCCAGACCGTGAACGTGTGCCGGTGTGAGCATGGCGAGGAAATAACGCTGGGCTACGGGAAGGGACTGACCGGAATCGAACGCGACACGACGGGTACCGACAATTTTTATACCCGGTTGTTCCCGGTAGGCAGCACGCGGAACATAGATCCGTCAAAATACGGGCATAGCCGCCTGATGCTTCCGGGGGGCAGGCAATATGTCGAGATACATACGGAGGAGTACGGCATCTATGACCGTTACGAGCAAGACGCCTTCAGCGGCATTTATCCCCGCAGGATCGGGGCTGTCAGCAGTGTGCGCAGCGAAGATGTGAAAGATGACGACGGCAACCCTTTCACGGTCTATTATTTCAGGGACGACAGCCTGAACTTCGATCCGAACGATTACGAGCTGCCCGACGAGACCAAACGTGTATCGTTCCAGGACGGTGACCTTTCCGGACTGGGGCAGGGTGAGGACCACTATTTCGAGGTGAATTTCAACAGTGCCACCCGTGAGTTCGAGATTATTACGATATGGCCCTATGATGATGACACGCAACTCCCCGGCGGCAAACTTATTCCGAAATCCGGTGACCGTTATATTCTCTGGAATATCCGTATGCCGGACGAATATTACCCGCTTGCCGAGGAGGAGTTTCTTACGGCGGTGGAACAGTTCAATACCGAACACTGGCAGGATCTTGCCGTTTACAAGGCCCCGACCGACCATGTGTGGATTGAGGAGAACGGTGTTTCCCTGTCCGTAGGCCGTCGTGTGAGACTTGAAAGCGAGGAGTATTTCCCCGAAACCGGTTATCGCAGCAGCCGTATCACGAAAATTACCCGGAAAGTGAACCAACCCGGGGAGATGGACATCGAGATCAGCGATGCCCTGCATAGTGGTGCGTTTGAACGGGTGAATGACAGTATCGGGGAACTGAAAAACTATACGAAGTCAAAGGCGGAGGGTGCCGCGCTTCCTGACATTATCCGTAGCTGGGACAAGACACTGCCTACGGACAACAATCTTTTTTCCGCGCGGAGAAGCCAGGCGGAACACATCAGCAAAAAAAAGAATGACCGTGCAAAGGGGAAGATCACCTTCGAAGCGGGAGCCTCTTTCGGACAGGAGGATAATGCGGGTATTGATGACAAGGGCAATGCCGGGCTGCTGACCCTTGTTGTGCGTGAGCTTCTTCGCAGTCCGAAATTCGTGGACGGTCTTTTCGGTGAGGGCTGGCGGCTCTGGATGGAGGACGCTTTGTCCCATCTGACCATCGACAAGCTGACGGTACGCCAGGTCATGGTAGTATTGGAGCTGCTTATCGAGAAGGTACGCAGCGTCGGCGGCCAGCTTTGTGTCAGTGCCGCCAACGGGAAAATAAAGACCGCTGTTCTTGAGGGCGGTTACTGGAGGATCACTTTCGAGCAGGAGAACACTTTCGTGGCCCATGACCTCATGCGCTGCCAGACCTTCAGCGGCGGGAATTTGAAAAGCTATTGGGTTGAGGTGGCCGGCGTGGAGGGTGGTTCCATCCTCGTGGGCGAGGACGAGTTCGGCGCTTCTCTTCCGGAGTCTGGTGACGAGTGCGTGCTGATGGGCAACACGGAGAATCCGTTGCGCCAGAACCTGATCCTGATCTCCGCCACCGAGGACGGGCAGCCCCGTGTGGACGTGATGGACGTGGTGAAGGCGAAGAACTTCACCGGCTGCCTGCGTGCCCGTTTGGGCAACCTTGACGGTATCAGTGATGACTGGTTCCCTTCAGACAACCAGCCTCACGGTGATGGCCTGTACAGCGACAACGCCTACCTGCGTGGTACGTTCCTTCTGGTAACGGGCGAGGATATCAAGACGAAGTTCGAGATAGTCGAGGGGAAAATCGTCAGTTCCGTCACCGCCCTGCGGAATGACTTCGCCACCGAGCGCGGCTACCTGAATAACCCCGCCTTTGATAACGGCCTTATGAAGTGGAACACGGAGAACGAGACCGTGTTCTTCCTTGTGGGCAACCGGTGGATCTGGGCGAACGGTAACGTCTTGACGAGGAAGGGTGACAGCGCGAGCGTGACCGAGGATGACGGCCGTACGGTTGTCCGGATTCGTAACAAGTACATCCTCCAGAAACGTGAGAACCTGAAAAGTATTCCCTCCATGCCTGAAAATGACAGTGGGGAGAAGGAAGCCGTCCCGGTGTTCCTGACTTTCTTTTACCGCTGTGCCAAGGCCGGCACGCTGCGTGTGGAGTTTGTGGGTGTGGATAAGACAGGCTTTGCCAATTTCAACAGCATGGAGGTGGAGGAAGAACTGTCCGCGACCGACGGGTACGTACAGTACACCTGTAGCGGACTCTGGAACGGTACAGGTGATTTTAAATTGAGTTTTACCGGTGATATTTACCTGTATATGCTCATATTGAGCACCGACCGTGTGGAATCCCTGACACACCGTTATAAAACCCTTTTCGAGCAGTCGGAGCGTCTGGTAAAGATTTCGGCGGCGGTGTTCGACAAAGACGAGAACCTGCTGGAAGAGACCGGCCTGATGGTTACTTCCAAATATTCCGGGTTGTATGCCATTGACGGTGATGGAAATTTGAAATCCCTTGTAGGTGTTGGGGGTGACGGCGTAAAAATCAAGGGCGATAATATCACGTTGGAGGGACTTGTTACGGCTAATGATAATTTCAAGATTCTGGAAGACGGTAGTATTGAGACGCGCAACGCCAAGATTTATGGTACAGTGTATGCCTATGAGGGTAAAATCGGCGGTTTTACGATTGATTCCGGACGGTTGTACTGGAAAGCCGGTGATTATTTCGGCAATGATTCCCGCAGTCTGAAACTTGGTGTCTCACAAACGGACATGGAGGGTATTGTGGATGTGTCCTTTAATGCCGCCACGCAGGGACGCTTCGGTGTCAAGGCCGTAGGCTCGAATCTGGGTGGTGCCGCTATCTATGCCTCCAGCAAGTCCTCTGGTCAAAGCTATCCTATCAGTGCCAATACTTATGCCGGCTATTTTGACGGTGGTGTGCATGTGAACGGGGCGGTGTATTGTGGTGATATCCTGTCGAACAATTACGGTACGGGATGGAGCTTGGCCAGCGATGGGACATACAGTTACCGAAAGGGTGTTTCAGGTACCTTCCGGTGGGCTGTAAAGAGTGATTTTATAACTTATAACTATACCCTTGAGGTTGTTAATGGAATTGTCGTTAAGATGACATATATCTAAAAATAAAGGATATGAAAGTAAATTTTAATGTGTATTTTAAGGATTTCGACGGTAGCGTGCTGTTGATTGATAAGAAACCCCAGTGTATGGGAGTCATAGTCTCCCAGTGCCTGTTCAACGGTACCGGTTTCCGTCCGAGCGGTAATATTCAGACGGATAATGAAAGGAAATTACATGCTTACAGTCTTTGCATGAGGATTATGGGTTCCGATGCGGATGTGGATCTGACATCGGAGGATGCGGTTTTGATAAAGGAAGCTGTCACCGGTCTTACTCCGGGCTGTTATTCCCAAATAGTGAAACAGATAGAAGGGTAATGGAGGATTAGCCATGACAAATGCGGAAAAACAGGAGATCCTGAACGCTATCAAGGCCGAGAGCCAGAGCGTTGATGAACTTGTGGAGGTCAGCTCCCTTGACAATATCAAAAGTCTCCCCGCCCTTCGCGGCAGTGAGCTGGTGAGTGCTCCGCTTACCCTTTTGCGTAAACCGGCCGATGATGCCGCTGCCACGGCGAATGCGTCTGCCACGAAAGCGGATAATGCTGCGGCTTTGGCGAATAAAGCTGCGGGTATGGCGTCTGATGCGGCCGGTACCGCCAATCAGGCTGCTGAAACTGCAAATTCCGCTGCGGCAGCGGCATCCGCGGCTGCGAAACAGGCGGAGGATGCCGCCGCCGGTGTGAACGATGGTTTGGTCGGTGGCATGACGGCCGTCCCTGATGAGGAGAACGACACGGTGAAACTCACCCTGCTGGGGAAGACCGGGACGGAGATTGCCTCCGTTGATATTCCCGGTGGTACGGGCGGTGGCGGTAACACGTATAATGTGACGGCGGAAGTCCCTTTGGAGAGCGGTTATTATGTCCTTTCCTCCGCGATTGGTGCCGTGGATGAGAAATACCGTTACAAGGGTCGTTGCATCACCTATGAAGTCTCGCAGGGCAAATGGGAGACCAAACAGTTCGTGGGGACAAGTCTGTCGAGCTGGGAGCAGGAGGCGAGCTGGGAGGACTTCGGCGGTGCCGGAACGATGAAAAGCCTGACAGTGAACGGCGAGAAGAAAGTTCCCGACAGCGAGGGCAACGTGGATCTGACCATCGACAAGCTGGAAGTGGACGAGAGCCTGGATGCTGACAGTACCAATCCCGTCCAGAACAAGACCGTCGCCGCCAAATTCCAGGAGGTGGAAGCCGGTACCGTGTTCGGCATGAGCGCGGAAGTGAGCGACGACGAGAGCAGTGTCCGCCTTGCGCTGACCAACAAGAGCGGGGCGGAGATCGCGAGCGTTGACATCCCGGCCGGCAGCGGTGGCGGCGGTGAGTCCTCCACCACCAAGATCGTGCTGCTTGCCGAGACCGACAAGAAAACCGTGAAGGAAGGCGGAGCGGTGAAACTTACCTATACCTATGACCACCAGGTTGCCGGCGGTGATGACAAGGGTAGCAGTACCGGACAGAAAGCGACCGTCACCATCCAGGTGAAGCGCGGGACGACCACCACTTATTCCTCCTCGCTGAAGGAAGTGAGCAAGGGTACCTATACCCTTGACCTGACCAAATACCTGCTGGTGGGCACGAGCGACATCTACGTCATTGCCGAGACTACCGATCCCACCACGGGCAAGGCGCAGAAGAAGCAGGCGTACGTGAGCGTGAAGAGCGTCACCCTGTCCCTTTCCTGCGGTTACAACCTGGCGGCCACCATCCAGAACGGCGGTTACGGTACCTATGATTCCGCGAGTATACCCTACGCCGTGAGCGGTACCGGCACGAAAACCGTCAGCCTGTACGTGGACGGTGTACAGCAGAACGCGCATACGGTCACCCGCAGCGGCACGACGAACGGCAGTTTCGAGGTTTCCATGACCGGCCTGTCCGTGGGGCGGCATACCGCCCAGCTGGTGGCCGAGATGGAAACTGACGACCTCACGCTGAAAAGCGAGAGCATCCATATCGACCTGCTGAAGGCCGGAACCGGCGCGCCCTTCATCGGTTTGAAGCTCATTCATGCCGACGGGCATGTCCTCGGACGGGACGAGCATCTGGAGCCGGTCCTTGAAGCCGGCCGCTACGAGAAGCTCACTTTCGACTGGGTGGCCTATGATCCCGACCGTGTGCCCGCTGAAGTGGAGTTCTGGAAAAACGGCGTCAAGAGCAGTACCGTGAGCGCTCCCCGCAGCATGATGACCTACAGTAACCGGTTTACCGAGGAAGGCACGCAGACGCTTGTCCTGAAAGCCGGTCCGACCGGGTACACTTTGCGCATCGACGTGGGTGAGAGCGGTATCGATATCAGCGAGGCCACCTACGGCCTGGCGGTCAAGCTTGACGCGGCGGGCCGCAGCAACGGGGAGAGTAACCCCGGAACATGGGAGTCGAACGGCGTGGAGACCACGTTCGAGGGTTTTGACTGGAGCAGCAACGGCTGGACGGGTGAGGCGCTGAAGCTGACCAACGGTGCGAAAGCCGTCATCGGCTACCGGCCCTTTGCCACCGATGTGAAAAGTACGGGGCTGACCATTGAACTGACCCTCCGGGTAAGCAATCCCACTGACAGCGATACCGCAGTTGTGGACTGTCTCGACAGTGGCAAGGGGCTTTATATCACCCCTTCGGAAGCGAGTTTCAAGACCGGTGAGAAAGTGTCCTATACCAACGAGGACGACGAGCTGGTGGAGCGTGAGATCAAGCTGGGCACGAATTATGTGGAAGACCGGTGGATCAAGGTGGCCCTCATGGTGGGTACCCGCAATGAGAGCCGTCTGATGGAGCTTTATGTGGACGGCAACCGTACCGGTGCCGACATCTACGACAACGCCTTCAGCTTCCGCCAGGACAATCCGAAATATATCACCATTGACAGCGCCGGGGCGGACGTGGAGGTAAAGAGCGTGCGTATCTATACCCGTCGGTTGAGTGACGACGAGGAACTGGAGAACCGGATGGTGGACAGTGCGGACGGTGAGGAGATGATCGCGCTGTACGAGGAGAACGATATCCTGGGTGATACCGACACTGTGGATATGGACAAGCTGCGTGCCAAAGGCAAGGGGGTGCTGCGTATCGTGCGCCAGAACAAGCTCGATGACGTGTATGCCGAGAACAACAAGAAGACGGACTTTTCGGCGGATATCTTCTATTACTCCCCTTTCGGATCCGAATACGACTTCGTGCTCCGTGACTGTTATATCCGTATTCAGGGTACCAGTTCCACGAAATATCCGAGCAAGAACATCCGTATCTATATCAGCAAGGGCGGCACGAACCTTAGCTTCACCGTTGGCGGCAAGGAGCAGGCGGAAAAGAAATATCCCGTCCGTCCCGGTGGCATCGCCATGAACCTGATCTGTCTGAAGAGTGATTATTCCGACTCGTCCATGTCGCTGAACACAGGCGGTGCCAAACTGTTCAACGACGTGCTGAAGGAGATGGGGCTTCTCACCCCTCCGCAGCGTTACCAGTACGAGACGGGCGGCAGCGATTTGAACGCGGTCACCGTGCGTACCGCTATCGACGGTGTGCCTATCGACGTGTTTGTGGCGGCTGCGGAGGACGGCGAGAACAACTATGTGGGGCAATACAACTTCAACAACGAGAAAAGCAAGAGCGGCGACCTGTTCGGCCTTAGTGGCGTGGAGGGTTACGATCCTGCCTGTCCCCTCACTCTGGAAATGCTGAACAATACCGAGGCCATGTGCCTTTTCAAGACCACAAGTGACGCTCATCTGGAGGAGGTGTTTGATGCCGGTGCCGAGACCAACGTTCCGGATGATGTGAAATGGGCGGGCCTTGACGAGTCGCAGCGTACGGCCGTGAAACGGCTGTACGCATGGATACGCTCGTGTGTTCCGGACGGTGCGACGAGCGCCGACCTCTCCACTTTTAAGAGCGAGAAGTTCAGGGACGAGATAAGTGACTATTTCGACAAGGCTTTCCTGCTGACGTATTACCTCTGGACGGACTATTTCCTTGCCGTTGACCAGCGTGCGAAGAACATGATGCTGCGCACGTGGGACGGCCTGATATGGTACATCACCTACTACGACGGTGATACCCAGATGGGAAAACGTAACGACTGTTTCCTGGTGTATGACTACACCACCGACCGCGACACTTATGACGCCGAGGCCGGGAAATATGCCTTTGAAGGCCGTGACAGCTGGCTTTGGAACCTCGTTCTGGCCAACCTGGACGCTGACCTGAAGACACAGGCGCAGGCTCTTCGCGGTGTACTTACCACCAGCCGTGTCCTGGACATGCTGAACGTGGAGCAGGCGGGCAACTGGTGCGACCGTGCCTATAACAAGAGCGGCGAGCTGAAGTACATCCTGCCCGCCACGCAGGAGATGTACGGCAAGGTGTGGCCGTTCATCTACGCCCTTCAGGGCAGTAACCGTGCGCACCGTGAATATTTCGTGCGTAATCGTTTCGCCCTTCTGGATGCCAAGTACGGCACGAGCAATTTCACCAGTGACAACATCGACCTCTATCTGGCACGTACGGCTGCTGACACCCCCGACGTGCTGAAGATTACGGCCAACGAGGTTTATGCTTTCGGCTACGGTACGAACAACAGCCCGAATATAGGGAATACCGGCATCATCAAGAAAGATGCGGCTGCGAGTCTTTCCATCACCGGTGCCTATACGGTGAACGATCCCTTGAGGGTTTATGGCGCGAGCCGTATGAAGGTGCTGGATATGAGCGGGGCCGCCGACCACCTGAAAAACGCTTTCGACCTAGGCAAATGTACCGTGCTGCGCGAACTGAACCTTCAAAGTTCCGGCAACGGCAGTACCGGCTGGTGGTTGAACATCGGCAACTGCAAGCAGCTACGTAAACTCAACCTTCGTAACCAGGCACAGGCGAAAACCGGGGGAAGTACCAGTACCGAGCTGGATTTGAGTGCGCAGACCAAGCTGGAAGAACTTGAGGCCCGCGGTACGCAGGTGCAGAGCGTGGTGCTTGCCAAGGGTTCTCCCGTGACGCTGCTCCACCTTCCCGGTACACTGACCAGCCTCCGTCTGGAATATCTGGGCAGACTGACCACCGGCGGGCTGACATTGGAAAGCTACAGCAAGGTGAAGACCTTCATCTTTGACAGTTGTCCAGGTATTGACTGGGAAACCCTGCTGGGCCGTTGCACGGGTGTGGAACGTATCAGGGTAACCGGTATTGACCGCGAGGATGACGGTACGTGGCTGAATAAGTTTGTCGGGATGGGCGGTGTGGATTCCGATGGCAACACTACGGACACGTGCGCCTTGGTGGGTACGGTACAGCTCACGCGCTACATTGATGACGATACGTACAGCGCTCTGAAGGCGCACTTCCCGGAACTGAATATCCGGCAGCCGGAATACACGATGATCGAGTTCGACGACGAGGTATCGGATGACGCGAACGTGAGCAACCTTGACAACGGTACCGGCTACAAGTATGACAACGCGTATGAGGTGAGCGGTCATATTTCCGCCATCCTGAAGCAGCGTCACCGTGTACTTGCTAAAGTGACTAAAAAAGCGACGACGCGGGGTGTGAACATGGCGAACGTTGATACCACGGTGAACAACCTGGACGGTGAGATGACCTACTACCCGCTGGACGACACGGACAGCAACAAGTACGCCGACGGCACGGCTGCCAGACTGGACGGCACTGAAGGTGACTGGATGATGTACGAGCCCTTCTTCTGGAGCAAGGGTATCAATGATTACCTGAACGGCAAGCATTACTCCTGTTACAGCAGTAACGGTTCGGATAACATGCCTTCCGTTCCGGATGCTGACGTCCTTACGCTTGACGACATTAAGGGCACGAGTGGCGGTTATCTTTCCGGTCGTAAGATCATGAGCGGAAAGGATACGCTTTCGAACAGCTACAGTACTGACAGTACGTATTCGGTATGCAAGGTGAACGTGGACGGTTACAAGCGTGTGCGTTTCCCGAGCGTTCCCGGTACAAGCCTTGTCGGAAGCATTTTCACAGACGATTCCGGCACGGTCATCAGTTCAATCGTCGTCCCTACCTTGAGCAACAAGTTCGAGGCCGGTATGTACCTGATTGCCGATGTTCCGGAGGGTGCCACTGCTCTTCACTTCTCCATTCTGAACACGGCAGAGTTCGATAAGGTTGTCCTTTCTAACAGTGACAGGATCGAGGATATGGAACCCGAATGGGTGCCTAATGACGAGCACTTGTGTGCCGTTGTGGGCAGCAGTGTTGTCGGTTCCAAACTTCGCGCCTGCATTACCGGCGGGAGCACTACGGCGAGCATGACCTGGGCTGATTTCCACTATTACAGTGTCCAGCGCGGTATGCAGCAGATTGATGCCCTTATGCACTCTCGCATCGCGAATCTTTTCTACGCGAAGTACGGTCGTCGTGACAGCCAGGAACAATGCGGCGCGGGCTCTCACACGAACAACCGTACTACGGGTGGTACTGCCAGCCGCGGGATGACGGACACGATCGGCTATGAGGAAGCCTCCTCCATCAACCCTAATGTGACGAACAGCCTGATAGAAAACTCCGTCCACCAGTATGCGTGGTACCGTGAGAAGGATGACTACGGCGGGGCCACGGTTACGCAGGTGAATAATATTTGCTGCCTTGGCTACGAGGACATCTATGGTCATAAATATGACATGATGGACGGCGTGGACCTTCCTAATGACACGGGCAATTCCGGGAAGTGGCGCATCTGGATGCCTGACGGCAGTACCCGCCTGGTTAAGGGTTCCGTGAGTTCCGGTATCTGGATTACCGCCGTGGCGCATGGCAAATATATGGACGTGATTCCGGTGGGTTCCGTTTCGGGTTCCTCCTCGACAAATTACTGCGACATCTACTACATATCCACTGCCTCCGGCCGTGTGGTCTATCGTGGCAGCGGCAGCGCGTACCCGAGTGGCGGTGTTTCGATGTCGTATGCGAGCAACGATTCCTCGAATGCGTA
>ERZ894180.1759-NODE-1759-length-12246-cov-6.600033_pt1 | contig 12246 bp, 7 predicted proteins | sample MGYA00380278_ERZ894180 | MGnify/ENA primary metagenome ERZ894180 (study PRJEB32331, sample SAMN06328450) | human gut metagenome | biome: human gut microbiome; feature: stool | host: Homo sapiens | collected 2013-02-24 ...
ATTGGTAGCCTACCGAGTGGTGTATATCCGTTCGAGAACAGTCTGACAAGTGTAGGTACAGTGCCTACTTCCTTAAGAAACAGAAAACTGAAATGGGAGACTACTGAACAGTGGAACCTGGGTCTGGACTTGGGCTTCCTGGACGAACGTATCGGATTAACCGTAGACTGGTATCGTAAAACAACTCGTGACCTGTTGCTGAATACTGCGCTTCCCACCTCTTCCGGTTATTTCAGTGCCATGAAGAATGTAGGAAAGGTACGCAACCAAGGTATCGAGTTCACATTGAACACGACCAATATCAAGAACCGTCATTTCTCATGGACTACTAACTTTAATATTGCATTCAACAAGAACAAAGTTTTAGAATTGGCCGAAAACCAATCTTCTCTGTTGAGTGCAGCCAAATTTGACCAAAACTATAACTCCCAATACAGCTACATTGCCAAAGTGGGTTATCCGATGGGAATGATGTACGGATTCATCTACGAAGGTACATACAAATACGAAGATTTCGACAAAGTAGGTGATACATATACACTGAAACGCAATGTTCCGTATTTCTCTTCCGAAAGTAATACACAACCGGGTATGCCGAAATACGCAGACCTGAATGGTGACGGTATCATCGACGATAACGACCGCACTATGATCGGTAACGGTATGCCGAAACATACAGGCGGATTTACCAACAATTTCGAATACAAAGGATTTGACTTGAGCATCTTCTTCCAATGGTCGTATGGAAACGATGTATTGAATGCCAACCGCCTGTTCTTCGAGAACAGCAATAAAACACGTGACTTGAACCAATACGCAAGTTACGCAGACCGCTGGACACCGGAAAATCCGGAAAGTAATATTCCGAGAGCTACCGACTCCGGTTCTAACAAAGTGTTCTCTACACGTATTATCGAAGATGGTTCGTTCCTTCGTCTGAAGACCGTGTCTTTAGGATATACACTGCCGAAACAACTGACCAAGAAATGGAAGATAGACAATGCACGCGTATTCGTTGCCGGTCAGAATCTATGGACATGTACAGGGTATTCCGGTTACGACCCGGAAGTATCTATCCGTGAAGGCGCACTGACTCCGGGACTGGACTTCTCCGCTTATCCGAGAGCCTACTCTATCAGTTTTGGTATAAACTTAGGTTTCTAATCAATCATCCTTCAAACAATTACGTATATGAAAACAATAAAAATAATCATCATATCACTTCTTGTCGGACTTAACCTGACTTCCTGCGATTTCTTGGAAAAAGACCCGACATACACCACTCCTGAAAACTTCTTCAAAAATGAAGCGGACGCTACCTCTTGGCTGACAGGAACCTATGCCATTCTGGGACAAAGTTCCTTCTACGGAAATGAGTTCTTATACCTTGTAGGAGGTGACGATCTGGGACACTATGGTGGTGCCAACCGCGGACCTAACAAAAGTGGGTTGATCTGTAACAATGCCAACACAAGTGATCCGGCCGTTGCAGCATTGTGGTACACATTATACTCCGGCATCAACAGAGCCAATATTTTCCTGGAAAATATTGATGCAGTGCCCGATATGAACGACGATACCCGCAAGCAGTACAAAGCCGAAGCCCGTTTCTTACGCGCATTCTATTATTTTACTTTGGTAGAATGTTGGGGAGATGTACCTTTCAAGACTACTTCTACAGAAGATGCCTATAACCTCTCCATTCCACGTACGGACAAACAGACGATTTATGATTTTATCATCAAAGAGATGTATGGTTCTGCCGAGGATCTCAAATCTGCTCAAGATTTGAACTATTTACCGGGACGTGTTTCCAAATCGGCTGCTTGGGGAATGTTGGCGCGTGTATATATGTTCCGGGCCGGTGAACCTAAACGTGACAAGGAAGTGGGTTTGGCTAACAACACGACTAGTGCCGAGATTACAGAATATTTCAAAAAAGCAAGTTACTATGCACAGTTAGTCAAGAATGAGGGTCATTCACTAACTGCCAAATATTGGGACTTCTTTATCGACATTTGTTCTGATAAGTATAACACTGCTCTCAATAAGGATGGTGCCAAGGCTAATGAAAGTATTTGGGAAGTAGAATTTGCAGGTAACCGTTCAACGGATGTACGTGCAGAAGGTAGAATCGGTAATATCATTGGTATTCAGGGTAAAGATCTTTCTTCCAAAGCATCCATCACCGGTAAAGGTGACCCGGGTTATGCATACGCTTTTATCTGGAATACTCCTAAACTGCTCGAATTGTATGAAGCAAACGGTGACATTGACCGTTGCAACTGGAACATCGCTCCATTCACTTACACCCAGTCAGCAGGAGAAGGTACTCCGGTGGACGGTCGTGAATTTGTAAAGGGAAAAAGAGATGAAGTGGAACAACAATACTGGGATAAATCCTTCAGCTATGGTAAAACAGAGCCGGGGTCTACTTACGGTGATCGTGAATCGAAGAACGATGCCAATAAGAACCGCAACAGGGCTGCCGCCAAATATCGTAGAGAATATGAAGCAGACAAGAAGAGTAAAAACGATACTTCCATCAACTTCCCTCTTCTCCGTTACTCTGACATTCTGCTAATGATTGCAGAGGCAGAAAATGAAGTCAACCATGGCCCTAATGATTTGGCGTATGAATGTATCAATGCAGTAAGAGAACGTGCAGGAATCAAAAAACTTGCAGCAAATCTGGATGAAGAGAGCTTCCGCAAAGCTATCAAAGACGAACGTGCAATGGAACTCTGCTTCGAGTACACACGTCGTTTCGACCTGATCCGTTGGGGAGACTATTACAAACTGATGCAGGAACAAGTGGACAAGGCACAGGCTGACGAATCCTGGAAATTCGGAATCAATGTATATACTTACTTCAATATTCCGAAGTCTTACAATTATTTCCCGATTCCTGCCAATGAAATAGGATCAAACGGTGCTATCAAGACGAATAATCCGGGTTGGTAATTCTCTTAATAACTTTAAAAAGAAAAGGACATGAAAATAATATATAAAAGTTTGATGACTATCGCTTTTGCCGGACTATCCCTGGCTTCATGCGACAAGGAATTAAAAGAAGAAACAGCAATGGAAGTGGGTGTGGTGACAGACAGCAATGTCAGCTTCGATGGCAAAACTGTGACTGTAAAGAAAGGAAACCCTGTAACGTTCAGCTTCGATGGTGACCCTGATTTTATCAGTTTCTTCAGCGGTGAGATAGGGCACGAATACAAACACCGGAACAGAATTGAAATGCAACCGGAAGACGTAGAAAAATGTGAAATCAACTTCTCCGTAGTATATGACTATGGTAGTGCGAAAACCATCGAAGGTTCTACTCACATATTAATATCCGATCAATTCGAAGGAATTAGTGGCAACAATGTGGAAAAAGACAAAGAAGCAGTTACTAATTGCGAATGGACAGAACTTGTCAGCCAAGATGAGCTTCCTAAAGCAACCAAAGATACTAAAGACTATTCTTGTCCTTTAATATCTTACTTGGGTAAAGAAATCAGCATTGCTTTCCGCCTCAACCCTCTTGATAATAGCAGCACAATGCCTGTAATACATATTAAAGGCTTACAGCTTAATCTGGAGTTCAACAATGGAAAATCAACCACAATTAATGCAAAGAACTTCGAATTCTCGGCTTTAAATGTAACCTACAATTTAGATGATCTTTCAAAAAACAACACTCATCTTACCAAATTGAAGGAAGCATTAGGAAATAAAAACCTCACACTTGAAGAGATGAAAAGCGCAGAATATGCAGATAAAATAGCATATGCTACTGTAGACGGTAATATTCCTTATTTCTGGAGAATTAGCCAGCCAAGCGATTTCGTAACCAGTGGTGGAGCAGCAGGGTATACAAAAGGAGATACTTGGCTTATCTCCAATTCCATCCTCCTTAACGGTTCCTGCGATCCTGACGCTGGTGTAGCTATCAAGAATATCTCGCAATCGTTGGAGATATACTCACATACCTATGAAGAGGCCGGTACATATACCGCTACTTTCGTAGCCAACAATGCAAACTACGTCCATCAAGGTGGTCAAGTAGTACGTGAACTGACTATAAACGTTGTAGAATAAAAATATATCCCCCAATTTTTCTAACCTTCAATCATAGAAAACGTTTATAAAAATCAGACTTTAATCAATTTAACATCAGAAAGAGAGGGACCGCGAGGTTCCTCTCTTTTACTTTTTCTGTATCTTTGCACAAAAATAAAAATAATGCCAAAGACTCTTCCTATTCATTTTGCCCCATTACAAGGTTACACCGAAGTGTTTTACCGTAATGCTCATGCTGCCTGCTTCGGAGGTATAGATACTTATTATACCCCATTTGTACGACTCGAAAAAGGCGGATTCCGCCATAGAGATGTGCGAGGAATCGAACCCGGGAATAATCAGGTAGCCCATCTGATTCCCCAACTGATAGCCCCTTCTTTTGAAAAAGCAGAAAAAATCTTATCCCTATTCATTGAAAAGGGATATAAGGAAGTCGACATCAATATGGGATGTCCTTTTCCCATGCTGGCTAAACGCCACAATGGTTCCGGCATTCTTCCTTATCCCGAAGAAGTTCAGGCGTTACTTAGCCTGATTACAGAATATCCGCAAATAAGTTTCTCCATCAAAATGAGGTTGGGCTGGGAAGATCCGGAAGAATGTCTGAAACTGGCTCCGATTATCAATGAGCTACCCTTGCGACAAGTGGTTATGCACCCCCGCTTGGGAAAACAGCAATACAAAGGAGAAGTTGACCTTAAAGCGTTTGAGGCTTTTCAGAATGCCTGCAAGCATCCGCTCATCTATAATGGAGATATCAATAGTGTAGAAGATATTCACCGCATTCAGGAACAGTTTCCCGGACTAGCCGGAATGATGATAGGACGGGGATTACTTGCCAACCCGGCATTAGCTTTGGAGTATAGACAAAACCGTGCACTCGAGTTCGATGAAATGAGAGAAAAATTGCAATCTATGCACAAATGCGTATACAATCAATATGCAGAACAGTTGGAAGGAGGAGACGAACAACTTCTGAACAAAATGAAAACTTTCTGGGAATATTTAATGCCGCAAGCAGACAGAAAATTACTGAAAGCAATTCATAAAAGCACAAGTCTCAACAAATATAATCAGGCAATCCTTGCCTTTTTTAATCAACGATGAACTGATAACCAGTAATTTTACGTAATTTTGCGCCCGTTTACAAACATGCACATTATGAAAAAATACATTCTAATCTTTCTTTGTCTGATAACCGTATCAGGCAGTTTCGCACAAATGCAGGATTTCAAGTTCAAATTCTATGGACAGATTCGTACTGACTTCTATTATAATAGTCGTGCTAACGAAGAAACCGTAGACGGATTGTTTTATATGTATCCAAAAGACAAAGTGCGTGATCCGGAGGGGAACGATTTGAACTCAACACCCAACAGTAACTTCTATACTTTATATTCGCGCCTTGGAGTAGACGTTGCCGGTCCAAAACTGGGAACAGCCAAGACATCTGCCAAAGTAGAAGTCGACTTCCGCGGCACAGGCACTTCTTATTCGGTCATTCGCCTTCGTCATGCTTATTTGAATCTGGATTGGGGAAAATCAACTTTATTACTCGGACAGAACTGGCATCCCTTATTCGGAGATGTGTCTCCGCAGATTCTTAATCTCTCCGTAGGAGCACCGTTTCAGCCCTTCAGCCGTGCGCCACAAATTCGTTATCGCTATACAAACAAGAATTTCCAACTTACCGGAGCCGCAGTGTGGCAATCACAATATACTTCACAAGGACCGGAAGGGAAAACACATAAGTATCTGAAGCAAAGCTGTATTCCCGAATTTTATGTCGGAGCTGATTATAAGAATGGCGGTTTGCTGGCCGGCGTAGGCATTGAGTTGTTATCATTGAAACCACGTACGGAGTCTATAGTAAATACAGATAAATACAAGGTAGACGAACGCATCACAACTCTTTCATACGAAGCTCATGTGAAATACACCAACAAAGACTGGTTCATCGCTGCGAAGAGTGTATTAGGATCCAATCTGACACAAGCTTCCGGTTTGGGTGGATTCGGGATCAAGTCTGTCAACGAACAAACGGGAGAACAAGAATATACTCCGATACGTTTCTCCAGCTCTTGGTTCAACGTTGTCTACGGACAGAAATGGAAGCCGGGAATCTTCGTAGGCTATGCCAAGAATCTGGGAACAAGTGATGCACTATATGCTCCCAAAGGAAATGATGCAAAACTTTATGGAACAGGAACAGACCTTAACCAATTAGTTACGGCAGGAGCAGAACTGACCTACAATGTCCCCCACTGGAAATTCGGGTTGGAATATACATTAAGCTCTGCATGGTATGGTTCGCTCAATACGTCCAATGGGAAAATTCAAGATACCCATGCCGTATGTAACAACCGTATTGTTGCCGTTGCCATGTTTATGTTCTAACCTCTCTATACAATTATTTTAATTATATATCTGTCACCTGTCACCGATTGCTGCTTAACGGTTTGATTATTAACAATTAACACCGTGACAGCAATAGGTGACAGCAGTGTGACAACAATAATGCTGTCACCAGAAACAGATAAACTACATTTCACAACGCGGAGGTATTCACTCTGGAAGCTCCAGGCAATCCTATTTATTTCATGAATGCATTACCTTTGTTTCTCGTGGGGAAACTTTTAGTTTCAAGGCTTGAAACCAAAGGTTTCGTACCGGGAAACTAAAGTTTCAGCATTGGGAAACTGTAGTTTCAGCACCGAGAAACAATAGTTTCAACGACATGGAAACTATGGTTTCTCCAAGAGAAACTAGTGTTCCCTTATCAGGAAAAGCAAATGATCTCCTATTGTCTGACTTTTATCTCCTTAACTCCACTTCAAAGCTAGCACCATCTTTACAACTGAACTGCAAAACTGTTTGCTTCTTATCAGAAGAAATCACCTTGCAAAACGGAGTTTCTTCTACATTCCATTGCCCTTTTATCGTTACAGTCACAGGTATTTCACTACTGGCATTTTCAATCCATGGTCGTGAATAGATACTACGTTCGATGCGTTTCCCATCTTTATCAAACGCTTCATCGCTTGGACCGCGATACAAAGCCAAATCCGGTTGTGCCACCGTCAACTTAATCTTATCAGCAGATCCTTTATGAATCATAACCAGACAGGAAGTATCCACACGTTGTAATAAACTACCCGGCAATGTCGTTTCAGGAGTTTCAAACAACACATAAGAAATGATCTGTTCGGAAACGGACTCTACAATATGTGCATTCCGGTCTTGCTGTAATACCTTATAAGTGGGCTTCTTTGCAAATTTCTTCATCAGAGTTTCATTCGTCTGAGGCAGAACAGCGTATTCATAACTTCCGTTTTTCGGTGCCTTTCCATGATCTACAACCAAAGAAACCCAATCACCCTTTGTTTCCTTTCCTGTATTTTGCATTCGCGAGTATTGAGGAAAGTTCTTCTCAAACCGGATGGGAGTTGGAACATAATAACCCGTTCCCAAATGGTCCACCCATACTTTCTTATCTCCTTGATAATTTTTCCAATAATCATGCCCTGCTTTATCAGTAACTGCCAATTGGAAGATAGTCGTTTCTGTCGGGAACTCCGTATTTGTATTTTCAATATCCGAACCAAGACAGACAATCATTCCATCGATGAAATGGTAAGATTTACGTGCCCGATGTGATCCGTTATACTTATCATGCTCATGTAACTTCATTCCGAAATTACCATTCATCTTCTGTTGAGACAAACCACCGGCAAAAGCCTCGTCGGAGTAAAGCATCTCTTCCATTCCAGAGTAACTATCCACATTGAGCACCTTAGCCTGCAATTGCTCCAATGGCAAATGAATAGATGTCACTCCCGGAATACGGTTCCAGTCAAAACCTTCCTGCTGCCAGCCGCTAGTGGCGGGAGTTACTGTCTGTCCCGGTGCAGCAGTCAATATTTGCAAACTGCCGTGTGCCAGGTAGCGACCGTATAGATTTGCTCCCAGATAATGTTCTGCCGCCCATAGATAACGGGAATGTCCACGTGCCACAGCCGACCAATTGCTACGACGTTGAACAGAGACGCAACCATATCCCATCGCTATATTTCCCTGCGGGTCCGGCTCCGAACGGAAACCTTTCTCTATAAGAAGTTTTGCCACCTTACGTTCTTCAGTATTTGAAACCTTAGGTATATATTCAGGAGAGTCATTTTCAATACTTGGGTCTGAAATCAGACGGAGGTAAGAAGAAGCCATTTCACTATCATATTCCTCCTTTCCATCGGGAGAACCGGCTAAAGCCATCATAGCAAAATGCATAGGAACCAGTTTACCTTTTCCATCTGGATGACGACCGGACATGGAAAGAGGGAAGTTCAGCTTATTGCAATAGAAACGCATGGTCAACAGTACATTTTTCACTGTTTCATGAGCTAACTCGGAAACAGCAAATTCCGTCCGGCTGAAAAGATAGATCATATTGGTTGCTCCATCGAGTCCGCCCACAGCATAAGCCGGATAGTTATTTCGATGATGGAAAGCACCTCCGTCTACTTTAAACGAACCGGACAATCCCAATGCAGGACGGCAACCAAAATCAATCCAACGGGAGAAAGACCGGAGATATTGTAGTTTTTCCGGTGTATCTTCCATCATTAAAATGCTGGCAATGCGTCCGGTGGTCTGTGTATTGAAAGAGTCCATATCAATTCCATTGACTTCCGGTTTAGGGTATACTTCGTTAGTAATCGCATACCAGCGTAATGTCCGTTCGGCTTCCTGAAGTTTCCCGGTTTCCCTAAGCACATCTTTCATCAGAAAATATGCCAGGTACAGACCGCGAACACTATAGCCATAATGATGAATATTTCCCCAACAACTACCATAAGCTACCCCCTGATCGGTTATGTGATCGTACATTGCTAAGAACTTCTTCTTCATTTCTTCCCGAATCACCGGATTTGCCGCATTATTATATGCAACGGCAATTCTTTTCATCAGGTCGAAATAAGCACGCATTTCCACTCCCATTTTAGTCAGCATATCTTTATCCCAGTTCGGTATGATCCGTTCATAAGCTTCTGAAGCACGTACCATGTAGATAGGTACTCCCGATACTTGGCCGTTCTTGTAAGTTATCTGATAGAAATCATATTTCTTGCGGATGGTTTCTACTTCTTTATCTGTCGTTTTCCCTTTCGTGTAGATCATATCACGAAAACGCTTTTCCAACAGTTGCATTTCTGCTCTTTGCTTATCGTCTACAGGAGTCAATTCAATATCCGGTTTCAAAAGCGAGTGTTGATAGACAACCAGCCAATGGTTGGTGGTCCCGGCATTGACAAAAGGAACTTGCAGATCGGCCGTCTGTTGACGTGCATCAACCTTAGTAGCCGTAATCAAATGATCGATGAAAAGGCTTCCTTTTGAATTTGGAGCAATAATCCGGAGTTCATTCATGCCTTCTTCCGGTGTGCCTTGCATATCACGTTCATAGCAAACCCATGCGGCACGCCAACCACTGAAATTAATACCAAAAGGGAAAGATGTGCATCGTTTGCCGTCTTTCAGAAACTGAAACTCAATGGTCGCATCTTGGGGAACTTCATTATAAACCCACACAATAAAAGCCGAAAGATATAAATCCTTGCCGGTCGGATCTTTCTTCTCAAACTTCAGGTCTTTCTTGAGTTCCAATATTCCACCCGGTTCAAATGTCCATTCCAGCGAATGTTTTCCATCTTTATAATGCAGATCAGATACCGACAGGCGGGAATGAGTAGCGGTGATACAATCCGGTATTTGCGGTTCTTCAAAAGAAAACATCCGTTCATCTGTTACAACTTGAGCATGAAGGAATGCTGAGCACAAAAGAGAAAACAGAGTTGTCACTCCAAATTTAGTAAAAGGTTGTTTCATCATGGAAATATAGTCTTATTAGGTTTTCAGTATATAAGTCAAAGTATAGTCGCTTTAAAATCTGTAAAGAGTACGTGATTCTGCAAAAGACGTAAACCGAAGTGTCCGTCACCTTCACTACCCGCAAGGGTATAGCGGAACAACTCTTCATCATTCACAGAATAAGTTGTGATTCCCTTTTCCACTCGAATCCGAATCTCATACCACTGATTGGGGACGAGTAAATGAGAGGCATCGGTATATTCTTTCAATAAAGGTTTCACCTTGTCATCTGCCACTCCATAATATTCTCCTTTGTATCGACGGAAACGGGTCGTTGAATTATCATTTCCTCCGTATCCAACGTAGAAAAGGTTTAATGTGTTATAGTTTTTAAAGATGCCGTCACGCCACTGACTACGGGCAAAAAGATCATCAGGGTATTTAGGATCATTGGCAGCCCAGAAGCAGTTCAGATCACTCAAGCGGTCATACTTTCCACCTTGCATCACCATACAAATACGATAACTTATTTCATAATCGCCCGTCAATCGTTGCCGATACCACATAGTCAGTCCGTCCGGAACTATCAATTCTAATGTATCTGCACGTTCTATTATCTGCAAAGCATGGGATGCATCTTCTATTTTCCATTGCTGCACAAAGGAAGCTTTGTGTTGTGCCAAAAGCACCACACTATTTAAGAGAAAAAAAGTAATCAAACTGTAGCCTATAAAAAATCGCTTCGTCATTACGGTATTAGTTTAAAGATTATTCTTCCGAATACAAAGAAACCCCTCTTTTCGAAAAAAGAGGGGTTCAAATTGTACAAAATAACTCAAATAACGTATTGACTGATAATTTGCATTACCAATATCTTATAGTTTTTTCATCAACAAAGTTCTCATACCATTTCTGGTTTGAAGCACCCTTACTATCTACCCATTTAGTAAAATCAGGATATGCTTCTCTAAATGGTACACGTTCATAAGCATGACGTGTGCCAACCGGAAGTTTAACTCCCCAAGTGGAACCTTTGGTATTTGAATAATAAACATTTGCATCCAGTGTAGTGTCACCCGCAACCAATGCTTCATATTCTGCTTTGTAAGCAGAAGTCGGTGCATAACCCCTCATGTGTATTTCTTTACCACCGTTCACCTTAATAAAGAAATTCTGTCTATTAGTATCTAAAATCAACTCTCTAAATGCTGCAAGCTGAGCATCTCTTTCAGCTCCAGTTAATCCTTCTTTACCAATCAGTCTAACTTCAGCACGCAACATAGGTAGTCCTTCTCTTACTTTTCCTTGTGTTACCTGAAACATATCCTGATTATTATCCATCAAAGAAGTTAAACCATCCAGTGTAATAACAGTTCCTTCCGCTTGTGCTTTATCCACTGTCAATATTGCGAAACGCGGTTCTTTGCGAGTATCATTACTCCAATTCCAATTTTTATTTTCAACTTTCACTATATTTTTTGTAGAAAGTTCCTCTTTAGCTAAGTCTGTCATTGTTCCCTGACCACCTTTTAGTACAAGGCTTGCAGTAATCCGATCAACATACTCGCTTTTCAAACCATCCAGTACAACACCTAACACAGTCGGGTATATACCACCTACAGCACGAACATCCAAAGTCAACAACAATTCTTCTTTACCTCCTACAGTCTCCATCATCTGTTGACTATGACATTCAGTCACCTTCAAGTCATACTCGAATACAACATCGTTGAGATCTTCATCATACCATGAATCCAGTTGAATAGGCCAACCATCTTCGAACATCACCACACCTGTGTTATGATAGAAAAGATAGCCTTGGTCCGTTTCATTTGTCGGCTGCACTGCATCTTCAGGAAGCGCAAGAGTTACCGATGCCAGACGGTTTGTTTCAAAATTGAAACCAGTACTCTGATCTACACCACGACTAACAGGAGACAAAGCAAATTCTTTTGTAGCTTCTGTTCCCGAAACTGTATTGTATTTCATATACACTTTCTCGCAAGCAGCAGGAACATTCAACGTAAGAGTACGGGAATCTTTCACTAATACATCTCCCACAAGCAGGCTCGCTTCAGAACCACTTTTATCGGAATATACATTCACAAGTGTAGAAGCATTTACCGGGTCAACAGTTCCCGAACCATCGTTACCTTTTTCCAACTCATTATCAGAGCAGGAAGTAGTAACCAACATTGTCCCCATAAGGACATACACCAAACTTTTAATTTTCATCTTAATTTAATTTTTAAATTTATTGTTTGTTTTTGTTTCGCATGAGAACCTGGCTTATCACACTTATTT
>ERZ894180.1761-NODE-1761-length-12241-cov-10.501805_pt1 | contig 12241 bp, 7 predicted proteins | sample MGYA00380278_ERZ894180 | MGnify/ENA primary metagenome ERZ894180 (study PRJEB32331, sample SAMN06328450) | human gut metagenome | biome: human gut microbiome; feature: stool | host: Homo sapiens | collected 2013-02-24 ...
CAAGGTGCCGCCGAGGCTGGATCGGACCTGGATGCCGTGCAGATGAATGCCGATGCTGCTGCGCACATGGGCATCGCCGACGGCGAGATCGTCGAACTCGTGAGCGATATGGGCCGCGACCGCGTGCGCGTGGAGACGACGCCGTATCTGCATCCAGCGTGCATCTTCACCTCGGCCGCCCCCGGTGGGCGTTCGTTTGGCGCCGATGCCGGTGGCGCTCAAGCCTTGGGCGTGGGCCCGCTCGACCATACACCGTTGCGTTGGGACCCGTTGACGGGCGCCGCGCTCACTCAGGAAAACGCCGTTCGCGTGGAAAAGATCGCGGCGCGCGAGGATAATAGCGATTGATTGACTCAGCCGATCGAATTGGCTGATAGTTTGACGTTCGAACGATTGATTCACCTTTGGTTTTGAAAGGCCGCACATGAGCGATAGCCAGAACATGTCCGATGAGGTGCGCGCCCGCCTGCGCGCCATTCCTTCTGTCAACGAGCTGCTTGCCGAGTGGCCGGTAGTGAAGGCGGCGGGGGAGACCTGCGACGCGGTGGTGCATGCCGCTGTCACGGCCGAGCTTGACGAGGAGCGCGCTGCGATTCGTGCCGGTGCCGCTCCACGCTCTAAGCGCGAGCTGGCCTCGGCCGTCGAGTGGCGTGCCCACCGCTCTGCGCTGCCGAGCTTGCGCCCTGCCGTCAACGCCACGGGCGTGGTCATCCATACCAACTTGGGCCGCGCCCCGCTCGCGGAGTCGGCCGCCAAGGCCGTGGCCGAGGTCGCGCGCGGCTACAGCACGCTCGAGTACAGCGTGGACACCTGCTCGCGCGGGTCGCGCAAGGAGCACGCTGCACAGCTGATTCGCTCGCTTACCGGTGCCGAGGACGCGCTTGTGGTCAACAACAACGCCGCCGCGGTGCTGCTGGTGCTTGCCACCCATGCCGCGGGCAAAGAGGTTATCGTCAGCCGCGGCGAGCTTGTCGAGATTGGCGGCAGCTTTCGCATCCCCGATGTCATGGCGGCTTCGGGCGCCAAGCTTGTCGAGGTCGGCGCCACCAACCGCACGCATTTGGGCGACTACGAGCGCGCCATCACGACCGATACGGCGATGATCCTTAAGGTCCATCCCTCCAACTATCGTATCGAAGGTTTCCACGAGGAGGTAGGTTCTCGGGAGCTTGCCACCTTGGCCCACAAGCATGGCCTGCTGTTCTACGAGGACCAGGGCTCGGGCGCGCTTCTGCCCGACGACATCCTGGTGCGCGGCGGTGAGGAGCCCACGCCGGCTTCGGTCGCGGCGGGACTCGATATCGTATCGTGCTCGGGTGATAAGCTGCTGGGCGCCGCGCAGGCGGGCATTATCATGGGCCGCCGCGATCTGGTCCAGGCCTGTGGGTCGCATCCGCTTATGCGTGCCCTGCGTCCGGGTAAGCTCGCACTGGCGGCGCTCGAGGCTACACTGCGCATCTACATGGACGGTGCCGATGTGGCCCATCGCGACATTCCGGTCCTCAGCATGCTTACGCTTCCTCAGGCTCACCTGGAGCGTCGTGCGCGCAAGTTGCGCGATCTTATGGCGGCGGGGCTCGATAAGGCCGGTTGCCCGTGTGCTGTTGAGCTGGAGATCGTTGAGGAGGCGTCGACTCCCGGCGGCGGTTCGCTGCCTACCGTCGAGCTGCCGACGATGTGCGTTGCCGTACGCCTTGTTGACGAGCGCCTGACGGTCGACGCGCTCAAGCGCTCGCTTGTCCAGGACTTCGACACACCGGTCGTCACGCGCACCTCGCACGACCGCATTCTGTTTGATGTGCGCACGCTCGTTGGCGACCGCGATATCGAGACGGCGGCATCGACGCTCGTCGCGTGCGTTGAGAAGGCGATTGCTCGATGAGTGAGGTTCAAGCGCTGGTGGAGTGTCCCGTTATCGTTGGCACGGCGGGTCACGTCGACCACGGTAAGTCGGCACTGATCGAGGCACTGACCGGCAAGAATCCCGATCGCCTGGAGGTCGAGCGTCGCCGGGGCATGACGGTGGAGCTGGGTTTTGGCGAACTGGCACTGCCGAGCGGCAAGATCGTTGGCCTGGTCGACGTGCCGGGGCATGCGCACTATCTGCGCGCCATGGTGCAGGGCGCCACGGGCATTGATGTTGCCGTGTTGGTGGTATCGGCCGTCGAGGGCGTGATGCCACAGACCCGCGAGCACGTGCATGTGCTGGAGCTGCTGGGCGTCACACACATGGTGGTCGCGCTGACGATGTGCGACCTGGCCGATAGCGAGATGACCGAGCTTGCTGAGCTCGACGTCGATGATTTTTTGTCGGACACCGTGTTTGCGGGCGCGCCGATCGTGCCTGTGTCGTCCAAGACCGGCGCGGGAATCGATGACCTGCTGGCTGCGCTCGATGAGCAGGTGGCCGCTTGTTGGGATTCCTGCCGCGACCGTGCAAAGCGCACCGATGCCGCACCTCGACTGCCGATTGACCGCTGCTTTACGATCAAGGGCGTCGGTACCGTGGTGACGGGAACGTTGCACGATGCGCCCGTCGCGGTGGGCGACGAGCTGATGGCTTTGCCGTCGCGTACGGTCTGTCGTGTGCGTGGGATTCAGGTGCATGGCGATACGCCGCGGGCGTTGCCCGGTCAGCGTGTGGCGCTCAACCTGGTTGGCGACGGTGTCGCGGCACTTGACCGTGGCGAGATGCTGGGCGTGGCGGGCCGCTTTGGTCAGACGTTACGCTTTATGATGACGTTCACCTACCTGGGCCGCGAGGGCACCAAGCCGCGCGTGCTCGAGTCGGGCGCGCGTGTGCATGTGATGGCCGGCACGGCCGAGGTCGTCGGCCGCATCATGCTTTTGGAGGGCGAGGCCCCCATAGCGGTGGGCGAGACCCGTACCGTGCAGGTGCGCTTGGAGGAGCCGCTGCCGCTGTGTGCCGGAGACCATGCCGTGGTGCTGTCGTATTCGCCCGTTATGCTCATCGGCGGCGGGCGCGTACTGCTTTCGCGCTGCCGTCGCTCGCGCGAGCTTTCTGCCGGCGAGCGCGCACTGTTTGCGGCGCTTGAGGCCGGCGATACCGCGGGCGGTGTGGTCGCTTGGCTGGCGCTGCGGATGCTGCCAGTTACGGCGGTTGATGTTACCGACGCTTTGGATCTTGGTGTCGGCGAGGTCGATGCCGCACTGCGCGGGTTGGTGTCGCAGGGTTCTGTTCGCAAGCTTGCTGTGGGTGATGTGGACTACTTGGCGGACGCCGTGGTGCTCGACGCCGCGATGGATGCACTGGCGGCGACCCTGTCAGCCATGCACGCGGCGTCTCCCAAGGAGACGGGCTTTACGCCTGGCGCCGTTGCCCATGCTGCGTGGCCTGCCGCTGATGATGGCGTTGCCGCGGCCTTGATTGCCGAGGGCTGCTCGCGCGGCGTTTGTGCTGCCGAAGGCGCCGAGGTGTTCGACCCACACTCTGCAGCCGCCGCGGCGCGTGTGGTGCGCGATGCCTGCGAGCGTATCGTTGCCTTGCTGGATGAGGCCGGCCTCGATGCGCCGACGTTGCCCGAGGTGGGCGAGCAGCTGCAGCTCGATCGCGACACCATGACGCGTGCCCTGCGCGAGCTTTCGCTCAATCGCTCGATCGTTAAGGTCGAGCGCGACGTTGCCCTGTCCGCTGCCGCCGAGGCCCATGCGCGCGAGCTTGTTGCCGCCGCCATTGAGGCAGCCGGCGGTGCTGCCACCACGAGCGTGCTGCGCGAGGCCCTTGGCGTGTCGCGCAAACGTGCCATCAGCATCTTGGAGCACCTGGACGCCGTGCGCTTTACGGTGCTCGACAAGGAGGCCGGCGGCCTGCGCTCCCTGCGCTAGATCGGCTGCTCGGTTTGGTAAAATATCGCCGCACTTGGGAACGGATGGGCTCCGGTGGGCTCCGCGGTCCTCAAAACCGTTGCGAGGCGTGCAAAACGTCTTGGATGTGTTCGATTCACATACGTTCCCGCCATACGCTACCAGCGCTTTTGTGTTCGCGGTCTTGCTGCGTGCCGCAAAGGCGCTGTTTTGTTTTTGCATGGGTTTGCCGTGCCGCCCGCTTTATCGGCGACGGTATTTGGCTTCGTGTGCCGGGTTTTGAGCATGCCGATGGGGGTGGTTTGCCGTATGACTACCGTAAGACGGGCCAATCTTTCTTGTGTCGTCCAGGCGGGCGGGTTGTCGTCGCGCATGGGCTGCGATAAGGCGCGCATGGCGTTTTGCGGCGAGCCGCTCATCGAGCGCGTGCTGGGTCGGCTGGCGCCAGTTGCCGGCGAGTTAGTCGTGACGACGTCGCGTCCCAGCGAGCTTGCCTACCTTGAGGAGTGCGCGTTTGGCGGCTTGGTGCCGCGTGTGGTGGCGGACCTTGAAGGGTCGGCGGGCGCTATGCGCGGCATCGCGAGCTCGTTGGCCGCGGCCCGATTGCCGCTCGTGGCGATCGTCGCCTGCGATATGCCGTTTGTCTCGCCGGAACTCATCGGCGTGCTTGCCGATCATGTTGAGGCTGAGGCGCTCGATGTGTGCGTGCCGCGCGAGGAGCGGGGGATTGAGCCGCTTTGCGCCGTCTGGCGCCGTGACGCTTGTGCGCCGGTTGCCCAAGAGCTGCTCTCCTGCGACCGACAGCGCATTCGCTGCCTGATCAATCGCGTTCAGGCCGGTTATATTGATGAGCCGCAGATTGTTAAGGCCGCGGGCTCGACGCTCTGCTTCGAAAACGTCAATACGCCCGAGGAGTTTGCGGCGGCCGAGTTACTCGCCTAGACGATGGGAGTTGCCATGTCTCACGATATTTGTCCCGACACGGGAGAACCTTGCACTTGCGACGGGTCCGAACCCTGTACCTGCGGTTGCGGTGGCTGTGGACATACTGCGGAAGAGGAAGCGGCCGCCGCGGCGTATCGCGATGCACACCGCGAAGGCCCGTCCGGTGATGCTCTCGACCGCGAGCGCAAGATTATCGTGTCGTTTGACAGTACCTTCGATGTGATGGAATGCGAGCAGCTGTGCCTGGATGCCGGCGTGCCTGGGCGCATTATGCCTTTGCCCGGCTCAATTACCGCAGGTTGCGGTCTGTGCTGGGCCATGCCGTTCTCGGGCGATGCACTCGCCGCCTTCCGCGCTGCCACCGAAGGCCGCATAACCCCCGCCGACTACCATCAGCTCGTCCTCTAACCACCAACATCACCACAAAGGTGCCTGTCCCCAATGTGGTGGCTTGGAACACGTGGACGAAACAGGTTTGAAACACGGGTTTTGCACGTCAGGCACTCAAAAACGCTTTTACCTGCATCGTAATCAAAATGAAACATCTGCTCGTCGGCTTATGCGAAACTTTGCTGCAACAGTGCGATATTATCCATACTCGATAAAGTTCGCGGCGCATAGGGTGCCGCGACCAACATTTTCGTTTCCCATCATTGGAGGAAGCATGAGCTACACGCAGAAAGTTCTCGAAGAGCTCAAGGCCCGCTATCCCGAGCAGCCTGAGTTCATCCAGGCCGCGACCGAGATCCTCGGCACCATCCAGCCGGCGCTCGACGCCCACCCCGAGTACGAGGAGGCCGCCCTGCTGGAGCGCCTCGTCGAGCCCGAGCGCATCGTTATGTTCCGTGTTCCCTGGGTCGACGACCAGGGCAAGGTTCAGGTCAACCGCGGTTACCGCGTCGAGTTCAACTCTGCCATTGGACCCTACAAGGGCGGCCTGCGCTTTAACCCGACGGTCACCCTGGGTATGCTCAAGTTCCTGGGTCTGGAGCAGATCCTCAAGAACAGCCTGACCACCCTTCCCATGGGCGGCGGCAAGGGCGGCTCCGACTTTGATCCTAAGGGCAAGTCCAACAACGAGATCATGCACTTCTGCCAGTCCTTCATGACCGAGCTCTATCGCCACATTGGCCCCAACACCGACGTTCCCGCCGGCGACCTGGGCGTTGGCGGCCGCGAGGTTGCCTACCTGTTCGGTCAGTACAAGCGCTTGACCAACGAGTGGACCGGCGTCCTCACCGGCAAGGGTCTCTCCTTTGGCGGCTCGCTCGCCCGTACCGAGGCCACCGGCTACGGCCTGGTCTACTTTGTGGACGAGTACCTCAAGAGCCGCGGCGACTCCTTCGAGGGCAAGAACGTCGTCGTTCACGGCTCCGGTAACGTCGCTATCTACGCGGTCCAGAAGGTCGCCCAGCTCGGCGGCAATGTGCTCGCCTGCTCCGACACCCACGGCTGGGTCGAGGATCCCGACGGCATCGACTACACCGTGCTCGAGCACGTCTACAACAAGAAGCGCTCCGGCCACGACAAGGGCGTTACGCTCGCCATATACGTTGACGAGAAGCCCAACGCCGTGTGGCACGAGGGCGACGGCCGTGGCGTTTGGCAGCTGCCCTGCGACATCGCGCTGCCCTGCGCTCGCGAGAACACGCTGCTGCTCGAGGACGCCCAGGCGCTCGTCGCCAACGGCTGCAAGGTGGTCGGCGAGGGCGCGAACATGCCCACGACCATCGAGGCCACGACCTACTTCCAGGAGAACGGCGTCGCCTTTATGCCCGGTAAGGCTGCCAACGCCGGCGGCGTGCTCGTGTCCGGCCTGGAGATGAGCCAGAATGCCGAGCACCTGTCCTGGACCTTCGAGGAGGTCGACGGCAAGCTCGAGCAGCTCATGCGCGGCATGTTCCACAACGTGGACGACACCGCCAAGGAGTACGGCGAGGAGGGCAACTTCGTCATGGGCGCCAACATCGCCGGCTTCCTGAAGGTCGCCGACGCCATGCTCGCCCAGGGCGTCTGCTAAATCTTCGCTCGACATAGCATCGCGGAAGGCTCCCAGTCATCTTGGCTGGGAGCCTTTTTTGATCCGCATGCGACGGCGGAAATCGGATCATTTTGTCCCGACACGAGCTGTGCCCCCTCGTTTGGTACACTAAAAGGTACTGGACAAGTGAAGAGATGGGGGAGAACGTGCTCAAGTTCGGTACCTACGTCCGTGTTGGAAACGCGGCCGAAGCCTATGAGCTCTTACAGAAGAACCGCAACAACAAGATTGTGGGCGGCGGCATCTGGATGCGCCTGGGTTCGCGTCGCGTGGCGACGGCGATTGACCTTTCGGCCTGCGGACTCGATCAGATCGAGGAGACCGAGACCGAGTTTCGCATCGGTGCCATGTGTACCCTGCGCCAGCTCGAGCGTCATGCCGAGCTCAACGCGCTTGTCAACAATGTCTTTGAGTTTGCCGTCCACGATATCGTGGGCGTTCAGCTGCGCAACACCGCCACGGTGGGCGGCAGCATCTACGGTCGCTTTGGCTTCTCGGACGTGCTCTCGGCGTTCCTGGCGCTCGACTCCTATGTTGAGCTGACGGGTGCCGGCCGCGTGCCGCTCGCCGAGTTCGTGGACATGGGCTACGTGCGTGACGTGATCGAGCACGTCGTGGTCGTTAAGCACGATTACCGCGCGAGCTATGAGGCTGTGCGCAAGGCCGCGACCGACTTCCCCTCCTTAAACGTCACCGCCGCCTGGTGGGATAACACCTGGCATGTCACCGTGGGCGCCCGTCCTCTGCGCGCGACCCTGCTGCAGGGCGAGGCATGCGGCCTTACCGCCGAGCAGCCTTCCGAGGACGAGCTTCGCGCCCTGGCCGCATCCGTGCGTGCCCTGAGCTACGGCACCAACCTGTGGGGCTCGGCCGACTACCGCCGCCGCATCTCGGCCCCGCTGGCGATTCAGGCCGTGCGCCGCGCCGCCGGCATCGAGCTTTCGGCCGCGCTTGCCCACGAGCTCGAGGGCGTGCAGATTCCTAAGTTTGCCACGGACGAGTATTCCTGCCGCCGCGTGCCCGGCGTCGATTCTAGCGAGGTGCGCTAATGGCTGCCAAACTCATCGATCTTTCCTTTACGCTCAACGGCCGCAAGGTCAAGGTTCAGATTGCCCCCGACACCATGCTCTTTGCGCTGCTGCGCGAGCAAGGCTGCGCGTCGGTGCGCTGTGCCTGCGAAACCACCAACTGTGGCCTGTGCACGGTGTGGCTCGACGGCGACCCGGTGCTGAGCTGCTCGGTTCCCGCGGCCCGTGTTGAGGGTCGCACCATCACCACGCTTGAGGGCCTTAAGGCCGAGTCCGAGGCTCTGGCCCGTGCGATGGCTGCCGAAGGCGCCGAGCAGTGCGGTTTTTGCGCCCCCGGCCTCATCATGAACGTGCTGGCGCTCGCCCGCTCCGCCAAGGAGGACCCGAGCCTCGTCGCCACGCGCGAGGAGCTCTCACGCCAGCTCGCCGGCAACCTGTGCCGCTGCAGCGGCTACGAGAGCCAGCTGCGCGCTATCGTGCGCTTCCTCGACGAGTCTGGTGTGCAGGTGGGCTTTGAGATGCCCGAGCTGCCGGTCAACGACACCAGCTGCGACGGTGTTTCGTACAAGCAGATCACCCACAAGCAGCCCAAGAAGGACTCGAAGGCCCTGCTCGAGGGCCGTCCCGTCTACACGGGCGACCTGGTGCCCGCCGGTGCGCTCATCGTCAAACTCAAGCGCAGCCCCTATGCCCGAGCCAAGATCCGCTCCATCGATACGTCGCGCGCCTTGAAGGTGCCCGGCGTGGTGGGCGTCTACACCTACGAGGACGTGCCCAAGCGCCGCTTTACCATCGCTGGCCAGAGCTATCCGCAGCCGAGTCCCTACGACCGCCTGATCCTCGAGAACCTCGTCCGTTACCAAAACGAGGAGGTGGCGATCGTCGCCGCCGAGACCGAGGAGGCCGCCGACAAGGCACTCAAGCTCATTAAGGTTGACTATGAGGTGCTCGAGCCGCTGCTTGACTTTACCAAGGCGCTCGATAATGACATCGTGGTCCACCCCGAGGGCGACGTGACCTTTATGTTCCCGCAGGGCGGCGACGTCCCGCGCAACTTGGTATGCAGCGGTACCAGCGACTTTGGCGACTTGGACGAGGCCTTCGCCCAGAGCGACATCGTCTTTGAGCGCACCTACACCAGCCAAGCCACGCAGACCGCGCCCATGGAAACCTTCCGCGCCTTCGCGACGACCGACGCGTTTGGGCGTATCTCGGTGACCACCTCTACGCAGGTGCCCTTCCACGTGCGCCGCATGGTCGCGCAGTCGCTCGACATTCCGCAGTCGCAGGTGCAGGTCATCAAGCCGCGCATCGGCGGCGGTTTTGGCTCCAAGCAGACGGGCTGTTGCGAGATCTTCGTGGCGTTCGTCACCCAGCAGACCGGCCGTCCGAGCTACTGCTGCTACACCCGTGAGGAGACCATCACCGCGGGTAACTCGCGCCACCAGATGCAGATGACCGTTAAGCTGGGCGCCATGAACGACGGCACTATCACGGCCATCGATTTGCACACGCTGTCCAACGCCGGCGCGTATGGCGAGCATGCCACCACGACGATCGGCCTTTCGGGCCACAAGAGCCTGCCGATTTACAACCATGTGAAGGCGAGCCGCTTTAGCTGGGACGCCGTCTACACCAATACCAACCGCGGCGGCGCGTATCGCGGCTACGGTGCCACCCAGGGACAGTTTGCCGTGGAGAGCGCCGTCAACGAGCTCGCCGACATGCTGCACATGGACCCCGCCGACTTGCGCCTCAAGAATATGGTGCGCGAGGGCGAGATTATGCCGCAGTACTACAACGAGAAGCTCAACGCCTGCGCGCTCGACCGTTGCCTGCTGCGCGCGATGGACATGATCGGCTGGCGCGACAAGCCGCTGGCCGTCGACCTGGGCGATCGCGTGCGTGCTCTGGGCTGCGCGCTCACCATGCAGGGCTCGGGCATCTCCAACGTGGATATCGCCGGCATCGACATGCGCCTGGAAGAGGACGGCTTCATTACGATTTCGACCGGCGCCACCGACAACGGCATGGGCGTCGATACGATCCTGGCGCAGATTGCTGCCGAGGAGCTGGGCGTGGAGAGCTCGCTGATCGTGGTGCGCGGCGTGGACACCGACGTGTCGCCGTTCGACGCCGGCTCGTACGCGAGCTCGGGCACGTACGTGACAGGTCTGGCAGCCAAGAACGCCGCGACCGAGCTGCGTGAGAAAATCTGCGCCAAGGCCGCCCAGATGTGGGACGTAGACGCCGCCGATGTGGTCTTCGATGGCCAGTACGTGCGTCTGTCCGACGAGCGTGCCGCGCGCGAGCAGAACCGCTACCTCACGCTGCGCGACTTTGCCAACCTGTGCGTCAAGAACATCGCGGGCGGCGACGCGCTCACCTCGCATGCCTCTGCCTGCCTGCCTGTTTCGCCCCCGCCGTTTATGGCTGGCATTGCCGAGGTCGAGGTCGACAAGGCCACCGGCAAGGTGACTGTGGTGGACTACGCCGCGGCCGTCGACTGCGGCACCGTGATCAACGAGGCGCTCGCCCGCGTCCAGGCCGAGGGCGGCATTGCCCAGGGTATCGGCCACGCGCTCTACGAGATTGTCGAGCACGATGACCGCGGCCGCCTGCGCACCGGCAACTTTATGAGCTACAAGCTACCCACGCGACTGGATATCGGTAGCATCCGCGTGGCCTTTGAGCCGAGCTACGAGCCGACGGGCCCGTTTGGCGCCAAGTCGATCGGCGAGGTCGTCATCAACACGCCGCTCGCCGCCGTGGCCTCGGCCGTCGCACACGCCACTGGCCACCAGGTCCGCTCGCTGCCCATCACGCCGGAGAAAGCGCTGCTAGGGGAGTAGTGGGTCAGCGAGCAAGTCGTAATTGGCGGGGCGGGGCAACTCGCCCCGCCTTTCGCACTCGTGGTGAGGTCGTGAGCCTGTAAAAGGTGTGCGTGCGCTTGCCGTTCGTATCTGCTATCATTCCTAGTCTGTGCGCTCATGCGGGCGTGGCGGAATTGGTAGACGCGCCAGATTTAGGTTCTGGTGGGATTCCCGTGAAGGTTCGAGTCCTTTCGCCCGCACCAACGCACCCGCGTCGGCTTATGCCCTCGCGACACTTTGTTGCATAAAGGTACCAGCACCTCAGATAAGCTGGGCAGTATGAGGAGGAACGTGTTGAACATCACCGCTTCTGACGTCAAGGACGCCAAGCTCACCGCTACGGTCACCATCCCGGCCGCCGACGTCGACGCCGCGATCAAGAAGGCCTACAAGGACACCGCCAAGAAGTACCGCTTCCCGGGCTTCCGCGCTGGCAAGGCTCCCCGTCCGGTCATCGACTCCGCACTTGGCGCCGAGGCTACCCTCGCTCAGGCCACCAACGACCTGATCGCCGCCAACGAGCCCGCCGTCCTCAACGAGCTGGACATCGTCCCCACCAAGAACGGTGACTACAAGGAGCTCGACCTCGCCAAGGATCACGAGGACTACACCTACACCGTCGAGTTCTCCCTGCGTCCTGCTGCCGAGCTCTCCTCCTTCGACGCCGTCGAGATCGAGATGCCCCCCGCGGAGGTCACCGAGTCCGAGATCAACAACCAGGTTGAGATGCTCCTCAACTACCGTGCCACCTTCGAGGACGTTGAGGGTCGCGCCGTCGAGGCCGAGGACTACGTCACCGTCGACCTCAAGGCCGTCGAGAACGCCGACAGCTTTGCCGCCGAGGGCCGCATGCTCATCGCCGGTAGCGACAGCAACCCCAAGGAGTTCAACGAGGCCCTGATCGGCGCTAACGTTGACGACGTCAAGACCGTCACCTGGACCGACGAGGTCGAGGAGGGCGAGGAGGCCGAGACTCACACCGTCGAGGTCACCGTCAAGGGCATCAAGGTCCGCAACACCCCCGAGCTCACCGACGAGCTCGTCAAGTCCGACTTTGGCTTCGACAGCATCGAGGCCATGCGCGACGCCATCAAGATCGAGATCGAGCAGGACAAGGCTTCCCGCCTCCCGGCCGAGAAGGAGAACCGTTGCGTCTCCGCTCTCGCCGAGCGCCTGCAGCTCGACGAGATGGATGCCGACTACGAGCAGTCCGTCTTTGAGGAGCTTGGCCAGAACTTCCTGTCCAACCTCGCTGCCCGCGGCATGACGCTGGACACCTGGCTGCCCGCTTCCGGCCTGACCATGGAGCAGTTCATCGGCGACCTGCACAAGCAGGCCAACGACGTTGCCCGTGAGTCCCTGGCTCTGGACGCCCTCGCCCGCGAGCTCAAGATTGAGGTCACCGAGGACGACGTCAACGCTGAGTTCGAGAAGGCTGGCGTCAAGGACGTCGAGGCTTCCAAGGCCGAGTTCATCGCCGATGGCCGCATGCCTGCCGTCCGCGAGTCCATCCGTCGCTCCAAGGCCGT
>ERZ894180.1780-NODE-1780-length-12115-cov-6.786816_pt1 | contig 12115 bp, 10 predicted proteins | sample MGYA00380278_ERZ894180 | MGnify/ENA primary metagenome ERZ894180 (study PRJEB32331, sample SAMN06328450) | human gut metagenome | biome: human gut microbiome; feature: stool | host: Homo sapiens | collected 2013-02-24 ...
ATCCCGTACTGCCTGATGGGCGGTACGGCGCTTTCGGAGGGCATCGGAGAAATCTTGACAAAGCTGCCGGACGTCCCGAAGGCGAAGCTTGTGATCGCAAAGCCCGATCTGGATGTTTCGACGAAATTTGTCTATGAAAATCTGCACGCTGACAGCCTGCAATATCATCCCGACATCGACGGAATGGTTGCGAGCATCGAAAAAGGCGACCTTTGCGGCATCACAGACCGGATGGAAAATGTGCTTGAGACGGTTACCTGCAAGCACTATCCGGTGATCGAGCAGATGAAAGGAATTTTAAAGGAGCACGGTGCGGTCAATGCGCTGATGAGCGGCAGCGGCCCTACCGTATTTGGTATTTTTACAGACGATCAGAACGCAAAAGAGGCGTATGAGGCGATGCAGGAGGCAGGTCTTGCCAGACAGCTGTTCCTGACAGGATTTGCCGACGGCAGAGGGAGAGAAGAATGAAAGAATTTGAAGCAAATAACGAAAATGACTACCTGCCCCTGCGGGACGTGGTGTTCAATACGCTTCGGACGAGTATTCTGACCGGTGAGTTAAAGCCGGGGGAGCGCCTGATGGAAATTCATCTGGCGGATAAGCTCGGAGTGTCCCGGACGCCGATCCGCGAGGCGATCCGCAAGCTGGAGCTGGAGGGTCTCGTTACGATGATTCCAAGACGCGGCGCAGAGGTGGCGCAGATCACGGAAAAGAACCTGCGGGACGTTTTGGAGGTGCGCCGGGCGCTGGACGCGCTGGCGGTAGAGCTGGCATGCGAGCGCATCACGGAAGATGAGCTTGCAGAACTGAAAAAAGCGTGCGAGAACTTCGAACTGGAAACAAAGCGCGGCAACGCCAACCAGGTTGCACAGGCGGACGTGGAGCTGCACGATATTATTTTAAAGGCGAGCGGAAACGAGCGGCTGATGCAGATGATCAGTAAGCTTTCTCAGCAGATGTACCGCTACCGCCTGGAATATGTCAAGGACGAGGCAAACTACAAACGCCTGATCGCAGAGCACCGCGTGATCTACGAGGCGATCCGCGACCGCGACAGACAGACTGGAGCAGAGGCGATCAAAAACCATATTGACAATCAGGAAAAGGCTGTGATCCGGATGATTACATCGGCGTCCGGGAAGACAAAACGCTGACCGGGTGTATAACCGGCGCGCGGATGGGTATGCTCTTTCGAAACAGAGAAGGGAGAAAGAGTATGCAGAAGAAACCGCGCGCCGGTATTTTATTTTTGACAATTATGATGTTATGGGGGATAATATACCCACAGTATGCATTTACGGAAGAAATGTATGAGACAGTGCAAAGCGCTGACGCAGCGGATGGCAGCGACAAAACCGCTGTAGCTGCGGGCAGGGACTGCCTGCGGGATTACCGCCGGATTCTGACTGCGGCGCCTGGGGAGGTGTCGGTGCGCTTTGCAATCGTCGATCAGATAGAAGAGTGGTTTGGAGAAAAAGATGAAAACAGTACAGGATAAAAATTTGCTGGAAATGCCCATCGGCGTATTTGATTCCGGCATGGGCGGTCTGACTGTGATGCGTGAGATCATGCGTCAGATCCCCAATGAAAAGGTGATCTATTTTGGAGATACGGCGAGAGTTCCCTATGGAAGCAAGTCAAAGGAGACGGTGACACGCTTTTCCAGGCAGATTGTCCGTTTTTTGCAAAGCAAACAGGTCAAGGCAATTGTTGTCGCCTGCAATACGGCGAGCGCCTATGCGTTGAATGATCTGGAAAGGGAAATCGATATTCCAATCATCGGAGTGGTAAAGCCGGGCGCAAAGGTTGCAGCGGAGGTAACCCGCAACGGACAGGTCGGCGTCATTGCGACGGAAGGGACCATCAGCAGTAATATTTATACGACTTACATCCGCCAGCTTCGGCCGGAGGTACAGGTAACCGGCAAGGCGTGCCCACTGTTTGTGCCGCTGGTAGAAGAAGGACTCTGGCAGGATCCGGTGACGGACGAGATTGCAAAACGTTACTTAAGCAGCTTAATCGATACCGGAATCGACACTCTGATTCTTGGCTGCACCCATTATCCGCTGATCCGTTCCACGGTCGCAAAGGTGATGGGCGACCATGTGACACTGGTAAACCCGGCGTATGAGACGGCTCGGGAATTGAAAGAGCTTTTGATGGAAAAAGGGTTATTCAATCCGGTTCCGCCGCAGCTTGGGACAAATAAATACGAGTTTTTTGTCAGCGACGGCGCGGAGAAATTTGTCCATTTTGCCAATTCGATTATCAAATACGGCATTTTAGGCGCGAAAGTAATACAGATAGAGGATTATTGAGCATGACAAAGGATGTAGTGATATCCGTCCGCGGTCTGCAGGTGATGGACAACGAATCTGCAGAGGACATCGAGACGGTACAGCAGGGCGAATATTTTGAACGAAACGGCAGCATTTTTTTATTGTATGACGAATATTATGAGGGCTTTGACGAGCCGGTCAAAAATGTCATGAAAATCAGGGGAAACGAAATGACTCTGACCAAACGCGGCCTCATCAACGTTCAGATGAACTTTGAGGCGGGCAAAAAGAACCTGACCCGTTACCAGACGCCCTACGGTGTAATGATGATCGGGCTGGACACCAGCCGCGTCGTCTGCCTGCAGGAAGAAAAAAGCCTTGCGATAGAAATTGATTATACGCTGGAAGCAAACTACCAGTACGTTTCGGATTCCAAAATCCGGATCATGGTACGGGAGAGAAAACAGCAGGCATAAAATGAGCCCCTGCGTCGGCACGCATTCAACAGCGTGCTGTGCAGGGGCTTTTATTCATGACAATAGAATGCTGGCAGAGTGTGCATTCTATTGGTTCATAGGAAAATGCGTCCTATGAAATAAAAACGCTCCGCGAGGATGGCACTTGGCGCAGGGGTAGATGGTTGTCGAAGCAATCGCGCCTCGGCGCGAGAATGTGCAAGACACATTCTTTTTTAGAAAGAAAACCAATTGACAATCTGAAAAGATGCGCCTACAATATTTGCATATGCAAATATTGTAGGCGCATTTTTTTGCACACGCAAAAATTCGTCTGACCACGGAGGAAAGCAATCATGCTGAAGGAACTGTTTTCTTATATGAAGCAATACAAAAAATATGCCTGGATCAGTCTGGTCTGCATTGCGGTGGAATGTATCTTCGAGCTGGTTATTCCGTTGATTATGGCGGATATGGTGGATGTCGGAATCGCAAACGGGGATCAGGATTATATTCTGCATAAGGGACTGGTGATGATAGGCTGTGCAGGGCTGGCACTGATGCTGGGGATCTGCAGCGCACGGTTCTGCGCACTGTGCGGTCAGGGCTTTGGGGCGAATCTGCGGGAAGCAGAGTACCGCAAGCTGCAGAGCTATTCCTTTTCCAATATCGATCATTTTCAGGTGTCATCGCTGGTAACCCGCCTGACCAGTGATGTGACGGTGATCCAGAATTCGGTTTCAACGGGCATCCGTCCGCTGTGTCGTGCGCCGGTTATGCTGTTTATGGCTACAGGCTCGGCGTTTGTGATCAACGCGCGTCTGGCACTTGTTTTTTTGGTGGCGCTGCCGGTGTTAGGATTTTTGCTGTTTGAGATCGTCAGCCACGTCGGACCTTTGTATACAAAGATGCAGACCGGAATTGACAGGGTCAATCGTATTGTGCAGGAAAATCTGACGGCGGTGCGTGTCGTCCGTTCCTATGTCAGAGAGAATTACGAGCAGGCAAAGTTCGATGAAGCAAATCTTGCCCTTCGTACAGAATCCGAAAAAGCCTTCGGTTTATCTTCTATGAATATGGCAGCAATGCAGTTTGTCATGTATGGGACGATCCTGGCGATCCTGTGGTTTGGCGGCAGCTCTATCCGTACCGGAACTATGCAGGTTGGTGAGCTGACCGGATTTTTGAGCTATGTGCTGCAGATCCTAAACTCCCTGATGATGCTGTCGAACGTTTTTATGATGCTGACCCGTTCGATGGCGAGCGGAACCCGAATTCTCGAGGTTTTGAACGAAAAGGTGGAGATCACGGAGGAAAAGGCACGTCCGGTCAGCGTGAAAAAGGGCGCGATCCGTTTCGACCATGTATTTTTTCAGTACAGCAAAAACGCGGAGGAATATGTGCTTTCGGACATTTGTCTGAATCTGGAAGCCGGACAGACGATCGGAATTATCGGTCAGACTGGTGCAGCAAAATCGACCCTCGTGCAGCTGATTCCGCGCCTGTACGAGGCGACAAAGGGCTGTGTGTATGTAGACGACGTGCCGGTGCAGGAATATCCGCTGGAGCATCTGCGGGATGCGATCGCCATGGTGCTGCAGAAAAATACGCTGTTTTCCGGGACGGTACGAGACAATCTCCGCTGGGGTAAAGAGGACGCGACGCAGGAGGAAATCGACGAGGCGTGCCGGATCGCCTGTGTGGATGAATTTATCGACCGGCTGGATAACGGCTATGATACAGAGCTTGGACAGGGCGGTGTGAACGTGTCCGGAGGACAGAAGCAGCGGCTCTGCATTGCGCGCGCGATCTTAAAGCAACCGAAGGTACTGATTTTGGACGATTCGACGAGCGCAGTGGACACGGCAACGGAAGCAAAGATCCGGGAAGGCTTAAAAGCAAAGCTTCCGGAGATGACGAAAATTATTATCGCACAAAGGATTTCTTCTGTACGCAGCGCCGATCAGATTGTCATTTTGGACGATGGAAAAATAAACGCGGTCGGCACCCATGAGCAGTTGCTTGCAGAGAACCGGATTTATCAGGAAATTTATCATTCCCAACAGGAAGGAGGTGCTCTGTAATGGCAAAATATGTCGGCTATAAGCGCCCGAAAAATACGAAAAAAGCCATGAAAAATCTGCTGAGATATCTTGGATATCACAAGTGGCTGCTGCTTTTAGTTGCAGTTTTGGTTGCGATCAGCAGCGGTGTGAGCATTGCAGGCACTTATCTTATCCGCCCGGTCATCAATGATTACGCGATCCCGGGGGATATTCCGGGACTGATCCGGATGATGCTTGCGATGGGGATCCTGTATCTGTGCGGTGTGTGCGCGACCTTTGCCTATAACCGGCTGATGGTGCATACATCCCAGCAGGTAGTGACGGAAATCCGGAGAGATCTGTTTGCCCATATTCAGAAGCTGCCGCTGGCCTATTTTGATGCGCACACCCACGGGGAGCTGATGAGCCGTTTTACAAACGATGTCGATACAGTACAGGAAGCATTAAACGGCACGTTTTCCATGCTGATCCAGAGCTTTTTGATACTGACAGGAACCCTCAGCATGCTGTTTGTTTTGAGCGCGCGTCTGACGCTGATTGTATTGCTGTTTTTAGCAGCGAGCGGATTTTTTATCTGGTACAATGGAAAACGCAGTAAAAAATATTTCAACGCACAGCAGGAGGCACTGGCTGCAGTCAACGGCTTCGTGGAGGAAATGACTGCGGGGCAGAAGGTGGAGAAGGTATTCAATCATGAAAAGCAGGATCTTGAAGAATTTTTAGTGCGAAACGAAAAGCTGCGCAAAGCCTCTACCAACGCCCTGACCTGGTCCGGTATGCTGGTTCCGGTCAATGTCAGCATGTCCTACTTCAACTATGGAGTTTCTGCGGCAGCAGGCGGTATATTTGCACTGACCGGACACATGGATCTTGGAACCCTTGCCTCTTATCTGGTTTATGTGCGTCAGAGCGCGATGCCCTTAAACCAGTTTACGAACCAGTTCAACTTTCTTCTGGCAGCCCTCTCCGGTGCAGAGCGGATTTTTGACCTGATGGAGCAGGAGCCGGAAATCGACGAGGGAACGGTAACCCTTTGCCCGGTTGAGGTCAGGATGGATGGTTCCCTGAAGGAGGCAGAAGGCTATACCGGAAGCTTTGCCTGGAAGGATGCAGACAGCCTGACCTTATTGCAGGGCGATGTGCGTTTCGACCAGGTTGTATTCGGATATACGGAAGAACATAAAATATTAGATGGCATCAGTCTGTTTGCAAAGCCGGGACAGAAGATCGCCTTTGTCGGTTCGACAGGCGCAGGAAAGACAACGATTATTAACCTGATCAACCGATTTTACGAAATCCAGAGCGGGACGATCACCTACGACGGCATCGATATTCGCAGGATCAAAAAGGATGACTTGAGAAAATCGCTGTCGATGGTAATTCAGGATACTCATTTGTTTACCGGAACGATCGCGGAGAATATCCGTTACGGACGGCTCAATGCAACAGAGGACGAGGTCAGGGCGGCTGCGAAAATCGCGAATGCTGACTCCTTTATCCATCGTCTGCCCAAGGGGTATGACACGATACTGCACAGCGACGGCAGCAATCTATCCCAGGGACAGAGACAGCTGCTTGCGATTGCCCGGGCAGCAATTTCCCGACCGCCGGTGCTGATCCTGGATGAAGCCACCAGCTCCATCGACACGAGAACGGAGCGGCTGATCGAAAAAGGCATGGATCGCCTGATGGAAAACCGTACCGTTTTTGTCATCGCACATCGGCTTTCAACGGTGCGAAACTCAAAGGCAATTCTTGTGCTGGAAAAGGGCACGATCATCGAGCGCGGAGACCACGAGGAGCTGCTGGGGCAAAAGGGCCGCTACTATCAGCTGTATACCGGACAGTTTGAACTGGAGTAATGCCTACGGTGCTGGTTGCACGTGTTGCAGTTTCTCTGCGCGCACTTGACACAAACTCGACATGCGCAAAAAACGTGCGCAGAAATGAGGGAATCTATGGAAAAAGATATCAGACAGAGTCTGCAGGAGCATATTTTCAGACTGGAAAACCGGCGCAGGGAACTGATGCGTCCGGAATATTTACGGCTGGGGCTGACGATCGGGCAGGGACAGCCGCGGATTTTGATGTACCTTTTGACAGAAGACGGCTGCAGTCAGCGGGAAATTGCAGAGAACTGTCACCTCGATGTGACGACACTCTCGCGCACGCTGGACCGTCTGGCGGAAAAAGGGCTTTTGGAGCGGCGCATCAATCCACAATCGCGTCGGGAGTGCCAGATCTTTCTGACAGAGGAGGGAAGGAAGACGGCAGCAGAGGTCTGCAGCTGCTTTCGCGAAACGGAAAAAAAGATGTGCAGCGGGCTGACTGAAAAAGAACTGGAAGCGCTGGATGCCGGAATCTGCCGGATGCTGGAAAATTTGACCGAAGCCTGAAGAAAACTGGAATCTTAATAAAAAGTTTATACACATATCCGCCGCCAATGTTTTACAAGGCGGCGGATTTATGATATCCTGAGAGCAGATGCGAATTTAGGGCAATCGGAATGGATTGGAGCAGGATATGAGCGACAAACAGGATTTTTCGGAAATTGGAGACAGAATCAAGGATGCAGTACAGGATGCGGTAAATTCAGGTGACTTCGGACAACTAAACCATGTCATCAATGATTCCGTAAACGGAGCGCTGGATGAGGTGCGCTGGCAGGTCAATCAGGCACATGAACGGGTTTATAAGCGAACGGACAAAACCGTGGAATACAAATCCGCCAAGCGCAGTATTGCTTCTTCCTACAGCACATCGCAGTCGCCCTACAGACGGCAGATGGAGCAGAAGCAGCGTTATACGACGGCAAAGCAGTATCAGCGCCCGGACGGCACGATCGTTTATAAGAACACGATCAACGTGCCGCAGATTTTTGTAAAAAAGGGTAAAGTCAGTGGTGTTTTACTGAGCGTATTTGGAGGGATCGGGCTTGGAACCTTCGGACTGACCGCACTGATCATGGCGATCATTTGGGCAGCAACCTCCAGCGCGTCTTTGGGCGGGATGACCATATTGTTCGGTCTTATGGCAGCAGCCTGCGGAGGTGTATTAAAACGCGGCGGAGGACTCTGCAAACGGCTTGGAAGAGCAGAACGATATCTGAAGCTTGCAGGGGAGGAAATGTATATCCGAATTTCTGAGCTTTCTGAAAAAACCGGATGGACTCCAAAGAAGCTGGGACGGGATATTCGGACGATGATCGAGAGTGGCATGTTCCCGGAAGGACACATGGATGAGAAAAACGATATTTTTGTCATCGATGACGAGACATGGGAGCAGTATCTCGAGGAAAAAGAAGAATATGAACAGCAACTTGCGGAGAAAAAACGCAAAGAGCTGACAGCGGACGTCGGGCAAAGTGCTGGCGGAGCAAACCGTGCAGATGGCAAGGCTGCCGGACAGAACCAGACAGCTGATGGTGCGGCGACGCACAGCGAGGAAGCGCTGACAAAAGAGGCGCAGATCGAAAAAGACGGTCAGGCCTACATGGAGCGGCTTCGGGAGTTAAACATCCAGATCCCGGGAGAGGTAATTTCCAACAAGCTTTACAAGCTGGATTACCTGCTGAAGCGGATTTTTCAGACACTTCGGGAGCATCCGGAGAAGAGCGACCAGATGCGGCGATTTATGGAGTATTATCTTCCTACGACGGTCAAGCTTGTGGAATCCTATGCAGAATTTGACAGCGCCGGGGTTGAGGGGGAGAACATCCGCACCGCTAAGGAAGAGATCGAAAAGACGATGGATACGATTAACGAAGCGTTTGAAAAGCTTCTGGATGATCTGTATCAGAACGCGGCATTTGAAGCGTCCGCAGATGCAAGGGTGCTGAAAACAGTGCTGGCGCAGGACGGGTATATGAAGAGTGATTTTGAAAAACAGGAGGAGTAACCGATGAACGAAGATATGGAAAAGATGTTGCAGGAAGCGCCTGCGCCGACCCTGACTCTGGAGCCCTTTGCAGAGGAAAAGGAAGAACCGGCAGTTGTGGAAAAAGAAGAAGCGGTGCAGCCGGTTGATGAAAAAGAAAAAATAAAGGCGATTTTAACTCCCCAGGAACAAAAGCAGGTTGATGCGTTTGTCAAGCAGATCGACATCACGAATTCCCAAATGGTGCTGCAGTATGGCGCAAGCTCCCAGAAGAAGATCGCAGATTTTTCAGAATCAGCTCTGGGCAACGTCCGGACAAAGGATCTTGGCGAGATCGGCAACGAGCTGACCGCCGTTGTGAACGAATTAAAGAGCATCGAGGATGGTGACGAGGAAAAGGGCTTCCTCGGACTGTTCAAAAAAGGCGGCAATAAGATCGCAAATATGAAAGCAAAATATGCCAAAGCAGAAGTTAATGTGGATAAAATTTGTAAGGTGCTGGAAGGACACCAGATTCAGCTGCTGAAGGATGCGGCAATGCTGGATCAGATGTATCAGCTGAATCTCACCTATTATAAAGAGCTTTCCATGTACATCCTTGCCGGAAAAGAAAAGATCCAGCAGGTAAAGGAGCAGGAGCTTCCGGAGCTGATCAAACGCGCAGAAGAAAGCGGACTGCCGGAGGACACGCAGAAGGCGAAGGATTTGGCAGAGCTGTGCAATCGTTTTGAGAAAAAGATTTACGACCTAGAGCTGACGCGGACGATTTCCATGCAGATGGCGCCCCAGATCAGACTGATCCAGAGCAACGATACTGCAATGTCTGAAAAGATCCAGTCCACGCTGGTCAACACGATTCCGCTCTGGAAGAGCCAGATGGTGCTGGCGATTGGCGTCGAGCACTCCGCGCAGGCAGCCAAGGCACAGCGTGAAGTGACGGATATGACCAATACCCTGCTGAAAAAGAACGCGGAAACCTTAAAGCTTGCAACCGTTGAGACGGCAAAAGAGTCTGAACGCGGTATCGTAGATATTGAAACGTTAAAGCAGACGAACGAAACTCTGATCTCCACGCTGGATGAAGTGCTGCAGATTCAGGAAGATGGTAGAAACAAACGCCGCGAAGCGGAAGCAGAGCTGACACAGATCGAAACAACTATGCGCAACAAACTGATGGAGATGAGCAGAACGAAATAAAATAGAATGCGCGCTCTGTGAACATTCCATTGCCGGAAATAAAGGAAAGGTCAGGTGGCTGTTTGGGAATCCGAAAAAAACTGAAAGAAAAGCTGAAGGAGGCGCTGCAGGCAGTGCTGCCCATCATCGGGCTGGTGCTGCTGCTATCCTTTACGATTGCGCCGATTTCTCCGAGTATTTTGCTGTGTTTTCTGATCGGAGGGATATTGCTGATCGCCGGAATCGTGTTTTTCACGCTTGGCGCGGAGCTTGCAATGTCCCCGATGGGAGAACGGGTCGGCACGGCGATGACACAGTCCAAAAAGCTGTGGGTCGTTGTGGCGCTGTCTTTTTTGCTGGGCTTTATTATTACAATATCTGAACCGGATCTGCAGGTGCTTGCACAGCAGGTTCCGGCTGTTCCGAATCTGACATTGATTCTCGCAGTTGCCTGCGGAGTCGGTGTGTTTCTTGTGGTGGCGCTTCTCCGTATGCTGTTCAGCATCGCGCTGCCCCCTTTGCTTGTCTGCTTCTATGCGGTGATTTTTATTCTCGCGTTTTTTGTTCCCAAAGAATTTTTGAGCGTAGCGTTCGATTCCGGCGGTGTGACCACGGGACCGATGACGGTGCCGTTTATTATGGCGCTGGGCGTTGGTATTTCTGCAACGCGAAGCGACCGCCATGCAGCGGATGACAGCTTCGGTCTGGTTGCGCTGTGTTCGATCGGTCCGATCCTGGCAGTCATGATGTTGGGGTTGATTTACAATCCGGACAGCGCGGCGTATACGCCTCCTGTAATCCCGGAAATCGCAGATTCAAAGCAGTTGTGGAACCTGTTTGCGGTAGAGCTTCCCACATATATGAAAGAAATCGCACTGTCCCTGCTTCCGATCGTGCTGTTTTTTGCAGTGTTCCAAGCATTGATCCTGAAGCTTTCGGGCAGAAACCTGACGAGAATCCTGATCGGTCTGGTTTATACCTATATCGGTCTGGTACTGTTTTTGACCGGCGTAAACGTCGGCTTTATGCCGGCGGGCAACTATCTGGGACAGGTGCTGGCGGGGCTTTCCCATCCGTGGGTAATTGTGCCGATTGCGGTGGTGATGGGTTACTTCATCGTAAAAGCAGAGCCTGCCGTTTATGTCCTGAACAAACAGGTTGAAGAAATCACGGACGGTGCGATCTCGGCGCGTGCAATGGGTACGGCGCTTTCCGCAGGTGTGGCGATCTCCCTCGGAATTGCGATGGTCCGCGTGCTGACCGGCATTTCAATTCTTTGGATTTTAATTCCGGGCTATACGATCGCCCTTGTGATCTCGTTTTTTGTACCGAAAATCTATACGGCGATCGCATTTGACTCCGGCGGTGTTGCTTCCGGACCCATGACGGCGGCATTTCTGTTACCACTGGCACAGGGGGCGTGCGTGGCGCTCGGCGGTAACATCGTAACGGATGCGTTTGGCGTAGTAGCGATGGTTGCGATGACGCCGCTTATCACGATTCAGGTGATGGGGCTGTATTCCAAACTGGCAGAAAAGAAAAAGACAGCAGCGGTTCCTACGCCTGCCTATGCCTTCGACCTGCTGGATGACGATGCAATCATCGAACTGTAATGCACGCGGGCAGCGCGTATTACAGCGATGGCAGCACGGAGAGGCAGAAAGGAAGCAGAGGATATAGGAGCGCCGTGTTGCAGAGAACATACGCGCGGGGAGCGCGTATTACAGCGATGGCAGCACGGAGAGGCAGGAAGGAAGTAGAGGATGTAGGAGCGCCGTGCTGCAGAGAATATACGCAGCGCAACGCTGCGGAATGTGAGGATAAATGAGCGAATTATATTTAATGGTTACGATCAGTGACCGGAATTTTCACCGCCGGCTTCTGGCGTTTTATAAAGAATACGGCGTGACTGTGACGATGGTGACGCTGGGCAGGGGAACGGCGACGAGCGAGGTGCTGGATTCTTTCGGCCTGGAAGCGGCGGAAAAAGCAATCCAGTTTGCGTTCGTGACAGGCAGGGAATGGAAGGAAATCCGCAGCGGGCTGGAAAAGCGGCTGAAAATTGATATCCCCGGAACCGGAATCGCCTTTGTGATTCCCGTCAGCAGCATCGGCGGAAAGAAGCAGCTGCAGTTTCTGACGGAAGGGCGTGGATTTGAAAAAGGAGAGGAAAGCACATTGAAGGACACAAAGTATGAACTTCTGGTAGTGGTGGCGAATCAGGGCTACACGGAATATATCATGGAAGCGGCGCGCAGCG
>ERZ894180.1781-NODE-1781-length-12113-cov-18.021480_pt1 | contig 12113 bp, 9 predicted proteins | sample MGYA00380278_ERZ894180 | MGnify/ENA primary metagenome ERZ894180 (study PRJEB32331, sample SAMN06328450) | human gut metagenome | biome: human gut microbiome; feature: stool | host: Homo sapiens | collected 2013-02-24 ...
ATAAAACTCTATCAGCTTGGCTATAACCGCTTTCTGTTCAGGGTTCTCGGCCACGTCTTCTGCTTTCTTCAGCCAATACACAATCTTCCCGATAGCCGCACCGTACAAGCCCCCCACTTTCCACACTTTCTCCTGAATCTTGCCGTTCTCTTTCACCAGGCGGCTGTTCAATCCGTAAGAAACCGGCGTTTCATCCTTAGGGTCCTTCATGGCGCTGTAAAAGGCTTCGGCTTCCTGCTGCGTCACCCCGTCATAATAATTACATGCCGAGGTCAGCACCAAATCCTCACCGGCAGCCTGGTTCACACGCTTCGGCATTACTTTGGGGTCGAAGATAACGGGAGCCACCTCTTCATAAAGCTGCTCCACCGTCTGCCCTTCTGCAAGCGGCAGTGTAGCGGCGTCCACGCTTAAAAGGGCTTGCTTGAAGAATTCGGGAGTAAAGCCCGGTACGAACTTCTCGCAGCCGTAATGATGATGAATGCCGTTGGAGAACCATACCCGTTTCAGGTACACTTCCATAGCCTTGAAGTCTGCCGCAGTCTTGTCGCCGGTATAGCCCGTATAGACGGCTTCCAGCATCCGGCGGATTCTGAGGTTGTATTTCCCGTTCTGGTCGAACAGGATGTCACGTCCCTGCAAAGCGGCTTCCGTGAGGTAATAAACTAATTCTTTCTGTTTGAGAGACAAGTTCTCAAACTCCGGTACGCGATAGCGTAAAATCTGTAAGTCTGCAAATTGTTCCACTGTATAATCAAATTTTTCTGCCTCGGCAGTAGTTTTCGGTGCTCCGCCGCAAGCTGTCAGCAAGGACGCGGCAACCATTACGGAAATCAGTTGTTTTTTCATGCGTGTTTGGAAAAGATTGATTAGTATTAAAATAACAAAAGGAAGTATTCCGGAGCACATGACTCGGAATATTTCCTTTTATAAGTTCAGTTTTACTGCATTATTTACCTTTCACTGCATTTTTCTTACGATAACCGTTAGGAGTTTCTCCTACATTTTTATAAAATGCAGCATAAAAAGACTGACGATTGGCAAAGCCTACCATCGTGCTGATTTCCTCAACATTCTTGTCAGCATATCTCTTATCTGTCAATAAATGCAAAGCGTCTTTCACTCTGTACTCATTCAACAAACAAGAATAATTCATGCCGAAACGGGAGTTCACCACTGCCGACAAATAACGGGTATTGGTCTGCAGTTCTTTCGCCAAATCCTTAGCAGAGTAATTGGGGTCTCTGTACTTCTTCTGCACGACAATGATATTCAGTATCCTGTCGTACAGCTCGTCTGCCAGTTCCGGCCGTATCAAGGAACGGTAGGCAGCCTTCTTTTCTTTCTTTTCGCGCAGGTTATAGGGATGCTTCTTTGTAGCCTCCTCCTGTGCATTCTTTTCTAAATCACTCATTGAATTAACTGGTTAGGGTTGTTTAAATACGGAAATCTAAAGGAGTTTCCCTTAGATTACACAAAAGTCTAACATTTTTTTTTAATACGCAACTTTTCCCGTACATATTTTTAATATACAAACAACGAAAAAGCTTGAAAAGAAGCAGGATACGTTTAATTACAAGCTTATTTAACACAGTTGCTTAATTATTAAGTTATTTGACTGAACGCCACTTCCTTTTGCATTTTATGCAAGAATTAACGTACCTTTGTCCCCTGATAAAAAGATACCGGCACTGCTTATGCTACAAACGCTTAAAACATACTTCGGATACGACAGTTTCCGTCCCCTGCAGGAAGAGATTATCCGTCACATCCTGGACGGAAACGACGCACTTGTGTTAATGCCCACCGGCGGTGGAAAATCAATATGCTACCAGCTTCCCGCCCTGCTGCGCGAAGGAACCGCGGTAGTCGTTTCGCCGCTCATCTCGCTGATGAAGGACCAGGTAGAGGCATTATGCGCCAACGGCATCAGCGCCGGTGCGCTGAACAGCAGCAATGACGAAACGGAGAATGCCGCCCTGCGCCGTGCCTGCACGGAAGGCAGACTGAAACTGCTGTATATCTCGCCCGAAAAGCTGCTTGCAGAAGCCAATTATCTCCTGCGGGACATGCACATCTCGCTTTTCGCCATCGACGAAGCGCACTGCATCTCGCAATGGGGACATGACTTCCGGCCTGAATACGCACAGATGGGGATTCTGCACCAGCAGTTCCCGCACGTGCCCATCATCGCCCTGACCGCCACCGCCGACAAAATCACGCGCGAAGATATCATCAGGCAGCTTCACCTGAACCATCCCCGGACGTTCATCTCCTCGTTCGACCGTCCCAACCTGAGCCTCACCGTAAAACGGGGCTACCAGCAGAAGGAAAAATCCAAGACAATTCTTGACTTCATAGCCCGCCATCCCGGAGAAAGCGGCATCATCTATTGCATGAACCGGAGCAAGACGGAATCCGTGGCGCAGATGCTCCAGAAGCAGGGTATCCGCACCGCCGTCTACCATGCCGGCCTCTCCCCCTCCCTCAGGGACGAAGCGCAGGACGATTTCATCAACGACCGCGTGCAGGTAGTGTGCGCCACCATCGCTTTCGGCATGGGTATAGACAAGAGTAACGTTCGTTGGGTTATTCATTATAATTTACCAAAGAGCATCGAGAGTTTCTACCAGGAGATAGGGCGTGCCGGCAGAGACGGACTGCCCAGTGACACGCTACTGTTCTACTCGCTTGCAGACCTGATTTTGCTTACCAAATTCGCTACCGAGAGCGGACAGCAGAACATCAACCTGGAGAAACTGCAACGCATGCAGCAATACGCCGAATCCGACATCTGCCGACGCCGCATATTGTTAAGTTATTTTGGAGAAATAGCAGACCACGACTGCGGCAATTGCGACGTCTGCAAGAACCCGCCCGAACGCTTTGACGGAACTGTCATCGTACAAAAAGCCCTGAGCGCCATTGTCCGCACAGACCAGCAAATCGGTACAGGCGTTTTAGTGGATATTCTCAGAGGAAACATGTCGCCCGAAGTCGTAGGCAAAGGCTATCAGCAACTGAAAACCTTTGCCGCCGGACGTGATGTTCCCGCCCGCGACTGGCATGATTATTTATTACAAATGCTGCAACTCGGATACTTCGAGATTGCCTACAACGAAAACAATCATCTGAAAATAACTTCCGCAGGAAGCGATGTCCTCTTCGGCAGAGCCACCGCCCGATTGGTAGTGATACGCCGGGAAGAAACAAACGAAACCAAACGTGGCAGAAAACGCAAAGCAACCGTCCCCGCCCAAGAGCTACCCTTAGGACTTCCCAATACAGAGAACGAAGCCCTCTTTGAAGCATTGCGCAAATTAAGAAAACGTCTTGCCGATGAAGAGGCCCTGCCTGCCTATATCGTCCTGTCCGACAAGGTTCTCCACTTGCTTAGCACCTCACGCCCCACCAACCTCGAAGAGTTCGGCAACATCAGCGGCATCGGAGAACACAAAAAAAAGAAATACGGCAAAGAATTTATCAACCTAATACGAAAATATAGTGATTAGCGATTAGTGATTAGTGATTAGCGATTAAGGATTAGTGGTGAGCAGTGAGTGTTTTGCAATTAGCAGTTAACTGTTTATTGTACATAACTTAATCACTAACCACTAAACGCTAAACGCTAATCACTAATCACTAAACGCTAATCACTAACCACTACCCCCTATTTCCCCGTTTGTTGTAAGAAGTTGCGTAAATCAGATTGCGGTACTCCTAACGATATGGCTTTCTCGAAATCGCGTTTGGCAAGTTCTTTCTTCTTTTGGGCGAGGTAGATTTCGCCGCGCATCAGGTATATTTCAGGCTGCGAGCTATCCAGGCTTATCGCCTCTTCCAGGTCTACCAGTGCCATATCTGTATGGTGCAAGTCTTTTTCTACTCCGGCACGAGCCACATAAAGCATGGCATATTGGGAAGGAGACAACTGCCGGTTCTCTCCTTTGGCGGCAATCATAGTGTTCAATAGCCTCAGTGCTTCTTCGTATTTACCCTCTCTCTGCTCTAAAGTAGCCAAGCCGAGACGGCCGTTGTAGCTGGTGGGATTCACTTTCAACAAGCGTTCATAATCCGCCTTTGCCATTTTATAGTCACGCTGTTGCATATAAATATAAGCGCGCATCAGCAGGGCTTCTTCGTTGTCTTTCTCCAAATCCAGCACCAGCGAATAGTCGGCTTGTGCCAGGTTGTTGCGCCCCAGTTCCATATAAATGGTCGCACGGTTCAGCAAGATAGGCACTGCCCGCGGAGCGATATTCAGGGCGAAGTTATAGGACTCCAAAGCCTTTTCGTACTTCCGCTGGCGGCGTTGTATCGTACCGAGGTTGGAGAACAGAAGGGCGTTATGAGGATTCGCAGGCTCCAGCTTCAAGGCTCTGCGGATGTACGTTTCCGCCTGCGGCAGACTATCCTGCTCCGTATAAGTTACGGCACGGTCGCAAAGTTCCTGATAGGTTTGCGCGAATGCAGGCATACCGCTTGCCAATAAACATACTGCGAGAAAAATCAGTTTCTTCATACTTATGATTCTAAATTTATTAATGCACCCGTCGGTATGACCGCTACCACCGGGTGAAACAAACGTCCGTCCCCGGCATTTAATCCAAAGGATAAGTGTCAAAAGCAAACAACTCCGTAGAGAGATACCTCTCTCCCGTATCAGGCAGCAAGGCCACCACCGTTTTGTCGGCAAATTCGGGACGCACCGCCAGCAGGCGTGCCGCATAGACAGCCGCTCCGGAAGATATTCCCGCCAGCAATCCCTCGGTAGATGCCAGTTCACGTCCGGCGCGAATGGCTTCATCATCCGGCACGGGAATCACCTCGTCCACTACCGAAGCATCGTAAAGGGCCGGAATAAAGTTTGCCCCGATGCCCTGTATGCGGTGAGGCGCGTCCTCGCCCCCCTCAAGCACGGGAGACGATGCAGGCTCTACGGCCACAATGTAGACATTCGGATTATGCCTTTTCAAGGCGCGCGCCACACCGCAAATCGTGCCGCCCGTACCTACTCCCGCCACAAACACGTCCACTTGTCCGTCCGTATCCGTCCAGATTTCCTCACCCGTAGTAAGTTCGTGTATCCGGGCGTTGGAAGGGTTCTCGAACTGTTGCAGAATCACGGCGCCGGGTATCTTGTCCCTCAGTTCCTGCGCCTTGGCGATAGAGCCCGCCATGCCTGCCAGTCCGTCCGTCAGCACGATTTCCGCTCCGAGGGCTTTCAGCAGGTTGCGGCGTTCAATGCTCATGGTTTCGGGCATGGTCAGTATCAGATGATAGCCTTTAATGGTCGCCACCATTGCCAGCCCTACTCCCGTATTGCCGCTGGTAGGCTCTATAATGGTGGCGCCGGGCTTCAACGCTCCGCGCGCTTCGGCATCCTCGATCATCGCCAGCCCTACGCGGTCTTTTACGCTGCCTGCGGGATTAAAGGACTCCAGTTTGGCAACCACCTCCCGTTGCAATCCGTACTTCCGGCTGTACCCCGCCAGTTTCATCAGCGGCGTACCGCCGATAAGTTCCGTCAAGTTATTCGCTATTTTCGCCATAATTCGTCCGAGTTTATACAGAATAAGACACAAATGAGGAGACACACCAAAAGCAGGCTCGCTATTGCCGTACTCTTGACGCATCTCCTCGCAAAGGTAGGAAAAAAACGTTTCGCCCTTTCTTTCCTTAATAAAGATTAGTGTTTGATATAGTCCACAATCCACGCACCCACTTCTTTCGTGCCGTATTTGCCGCCGCCTTCCACCTGGATTTCCGGGGTACGGATATTGGCGTCGAGCGAAGCATCCACCGCCTTGCGGATAAGCGCGCCTTCTTCCTTCAGGTCGAAATACTCGAACAGCATGGCTACGGAAAGAATCTGTGCCAGCGGATTGGCTATGTTCAGGCCCTTAGCCTGCGGCCATGAGCCGTGAATAGGCTCGAACACCGGAGTGCTTTCGCCCGTGGAAGCCGAAGGGAGCAAGCCCATGGAGCCGCTGATGCAGGAGCCTTCATCGGTCAGAATATCGCCGAAGGTATTCTCGGTCACCATCACGTCGAAGAACTTCGGTTCCTGAATCATGCGCATGGCGGCGTTGTCCACGTACATATAGTCGGTGGTGACTTCCGGATAGTCCGGGGCCATTTCCTGCGCAATCTGTCTCCACAGGCGCGAAGAGGCAAGTACATTCGCCTTGTCCACTACCGTAAGGTGCTTGTTGCGCTTCATGGCATACTCAAAGCCCACTTTCAGGATGCGTTCAATCTCCGGACGGGTGTACATATTGGTGTCGTAGGCCTTGTCGTTGTCCTGATACTTCTCGCCGAAATACATACCACCCGTCAGTTCGCGGATGCAGATGAAGTCCGCACCGTCCACCAGTTCCGCACGGAGCGGCGACTTGTGCAAGAGGCACTTGAAGGTCTGCACCGGACGGATATTGGCAAACAGCCCCAACTTCTTGCGCATAGCCAGCAGTCCTTGTTCGGGACGCACCTTGGCGGTGGGGTCATTGTCGAATTTCGGGTCGCCTACTGCCGAAAAGAGCACTGCATCGGCATTCTTACAAGCCTGATAGGTAGCTTCGGGGAAAGGGTCGCCCACTTTGTCGATGGCGTCCGCACCGCACACGGCATACTCATAACTTACTTTGTGACCGAATTTCTCGCAAACGGCGGTCATTACGTCCACACCTACGGCGGATATTTCGGGGCCGATACCGTCACCGGCCAATACTGCAATTTTAAAGTCTTTTTTCATCTTTATGATTATCTTTATCGGTTCTTTTTATTTTTACCTGATTGTTCATATACAACAAAAGATATGCTAACACATAGTAAGGAACGGCAACCGCTGCTCCTATCAGCAAAATTTCCTCCCAATCAACCGGTTTATCATTCCACAGACATAACACGACTTTTACTCCACAATAAACTGCAATCAGCATGCAATCTATCAAAAGCACCTTAATCCATCTTTTCATATTCGGTTTCTATTATATTCAACATCTTTACCGTAGCCTTAATGGCCGCTTCCGTCTGGTCGGCATCCAGCCCGCGGGTACGGAACACCTTGTCTTCAAAACTCCAGGTGATAACCGTCTGCACAAAGGCATCGGTACGTCCGCCGGGCGGGATGGTCACCGCATAGTTCGTCAGCATCGGGAACTTACGCCCCAGAGTCACCTTGTATATCTTGCGCAACGCACGCACAAAGGCATCGTACTGACCGTCGCCGCTGGAACTCTCCTCATACTCCTTGCCGTTGATTTCTATTTTCAACGTAGCCATCGGTTTCAGTCCGTAGGCAAGGTTCACGATGTAGCTTTTCAGATTCACCCGCTCGTCCATCATGCCGTGTTTCAAAACATCGGAAACGATGTATGGCAAATCTTCCTGCGTCACCAGCTCCTTTTTATCGCCCAGCTCGATGATACGTTCGGTAACCTTGCGCATAGCGTCCTCGTCCAGCTCCAGCCCCAGGTCTTCCAGATTCTTGCGGATATTCGCCTTGCCGCTGTTCTTGCCCAGCGCATACTCCCGCTTACGGCCGAAACGTTCGGGCAAGAGGTCGTTGCAGTACAGGTTGCTTTTATTATCTCCGTCGGCATGCACGCCCGCCACCTGTGTAAACACATTCTCACCCACAATCGGTTTGTTGGCGGGAATTACGATGCCCGAATAAGACTCCACCACACGGCTCACATCATTGAGGCGGCTCTCGTCGATATTGGTAACAGCGCTGAAATGGTCTTTCAGGATGGCCTGCACGCTGGCAAGAGGCGCATTCCCCGCACGCTCGCCCAGACCGTTAATGGTGGTGTGCAACCCCTTGCAACCGCTCAACACGGCTGCCAGCACATTGCTCACCGCAAGGTCGTAATCATTGTGCGCATGGAAGTCGAAATGCGCATGCGGATAGCGTTTCACCATTTTCCGCATGAATTCAATGACCTGCAACGGGTTCAGCACCCCCAACGTATCGGGCAGCATATACCGCTTTATGTTGGTCCGGATCAATGCGTCCATCAATTGAAACACATATTCGGGCGAATCTTTCATGCCGTTGCTCCAGTCTTCCAGGTAGACGTTCACCTCCATGTCCTGCACGTTTGCGTAGTCCACCACTGCCAGAATGTCCTCGATATGTTCTTCGGGCAACTTCTTCAACTGGCAGGAGCAATGTTTCAGCGAGCCTTTGCACAGCAGGTTAATGACGCGGCAGCCGGTAGCGTGTATCCAGTCCACCGACGTATGCCCGTCTACGAAACCGAGCACTTCCACCCTCGGCAGCATATTGCGGCGGGCGGCCCAGTCGCATATCATTTTCACCGCATCGAACTCCCCTTCAGACACCCGCGCGGAAGCCACTTCCACCCGGTCCGCCTTCAAGTCTTCAAGCAGCAAACGGGCTATCATCAACTTCTCATGGGGCACGAAAGACACTCCGCTGGTCTGTTCGCCGTCGCGGAGCGTGGTGTCCATGATTTCTATCTTCGGATGATTATGCTTCATGTTTCTTCTCCCAAGATTCTATTTTGTCTTTGTTCTCTACAAGGAAATCTATATCGTCCAATCCGTTCATCAGGCAGTGTTTCTTGTAGGCATTGATTTCAAAATGCTCGCTCTTGCCCGTGGCCTTGTTGGTAATGGTCTGTTCGGGCAGGTTCACTTCCACTTCCGTTTTGGGGTTGGCGAAAACCGAGTCGAAAAGTTCTTTCAGGAACGGTTCGCTCACCACCACGGGAAGCACGAAATTATTCAGTTCGTTGTTCTTATGGATATCTGCAAAAAAGCTGCTCACCACCACGCGGAAACCATAGTCGGCAATGGCCCATGCCGCATGCTCGCGGCTGCTTCCCGAACCGAAGTTCTTGCCGGCCACAAGGATTTGTCCGCCGTAGGTAGGGTCGTTCAGTACGAAAGATTCTATTTTGTTGCCTTGCTTGTCATACCGCCAGTCGCGAAACAAGTTCTCGCCAAAGCCTTCTTTTGTGGTGGCTTTCAGGAAACGTGCAGGAATTATCTGGTCGGTATCCACATTCTCCAACGGAAGAGGTACACAAGTGCTGTTGATGATATTGAATTTCTGTTTCATTGTTACTGTTATTTGATTGTTCTTTCTTCACTGCTGAGGACATAGGCCCTCAGTTTCTCCCTCTGTAGTGAACCTTGATTTAGATAAACTCCCTCGGGTCTGTAATCACCCCCGTCACCGCCGCTGCCGCAGCCACCAGCGGACTGGCAAGCAATGTGCGTGCACCCGGCCCCTGACGTCCCTCAAAGTTACGGTTACTGGTGGATACCGCATACTTCCCGGCAGGCACTTTGTCATCATTCATCGCCAGACAAGCCGAACATCCCGGCTGGCGGATAGCGAATCCCGCCTCTTCCAGCACTTTGTCCAAGCCTTCCTCGCGTATCTGCGCATCTACCATCCACGAACCGGGAACCAGCCATGCCACTACATCCGCCGCTTTCTTACGGCCTTTCACGATAGAGGCAAATGCACGGAAATCCTCGATACGGCCGTTGGTGCAAGCACCCAGGAACACGTAATCAATCTTCTTGCCCAACAACGGTTCACCCGGCCGGAAGCCCATATACTCCATCGACTTCATAAAAGACGCCTTGGCGGCCTCGCCCATGCCCTCGGTAGCGGGGATGTGCTGCGTGATGCCCATGCCCATACCCGGATTGGTTCCATAGGTAATCATCGGCTCGATGTCGGCGGCGTCGAAGCGTACTTCCTTATCGAACACGGCATCCTCATCGCTTTTCAACGTTTTCCAGTATGCCAGCGCCTTGTCCCACGCTTCGCCTTTCGGAGCATATTCGCGTCCCTTAATGTACTCGAAGGTCGTTTCGTCCGGAGCAACCATACCGCCGCGCGCACCCATTTCTATGCTGAGGTTGCACAGCGTAAGGCGTCCTTCCATGGACAGGCTGCGCACCGCCTCTCCGGCATACTCCACAAAGTAGCCCGTAGCGCCGCTGGTAGTCATCTTGGACATCATATAGAGCGCCACATCTTTGGCGGTCACCCCTTTACCCAATTTGCCGTCTACGGTAATGCGCATCGTCTTGGGACGGGTTTGCAGAATACACTGCGAAGCCATCACCATCTCCACTTCGCTCGTACCGATGCCGAAAGCCACCGCCCCCATTGCGCCGTGAGTGGACGTATGCGAGTCACCGCATACAATCGTCATGCCCGGCAAGGTCAGCCCGCGTTCCGGACCCACCACATGGATAATGCCGTTCTTCTTGTCCATCATGCCGAAATGCTCCAGTCCGAAATCTTCCGCATTCTTGGCAAGCGTATCCACCTGCGTCTTTGACACGGGGTCTTCGATAGGTTTATCCTGGTCGTGCGTCGGCGTATTATGGTCGGGCATGCAGAATATCTTTTCCGGACGGAAACACTTGATTCCCCTGGCACGCAATCCGGCAAAAGCCTGCGGGCTGGTCACTTCATGGCAATAAAGCCTGTCTATGTAAAGTTGTGTAGGGCCGTCTTCCACCTTCTGTACAACGTGGGCATCCCAAATTTTATCAAATAATGTATTCATCAAAATAAGTATTAATTACAAATTATCAATCACTAATCGTTAATCACTAACCGCTAATCACTAACCGCTAAAATTTATTAATACAGTCTATATACGCTTCCACCGACGCAGCTATAATATCCGTATTGGCGCCGAAACCATAGTAGATACGGTTATCATATTCCACCTGCATGTGCACCTTACCCATATCATCACTCCCCTTGCTGATGGCCTGAATGGTAAACTCCTTCAACGTCATGTGGCGGTCTATTATCTTCTTCAGGGCTTTGATTGCGGCATCTACCGGACCGTTTCCGCTGGCGGCGGCCTCGAACTTCTCACCCGAAATGTTCAGCCCGATGCTGGCTACCGAACGGACACCTACACCGCTCGTCACCTGCAAGTATTCCAGTTTGATACGATGATTCTGCGAGCGGTCCGCACCTGCCAATACCAGAATATCATCGTCGTTAATATCTTTCTTCTTATCGGCAAGTTTCAGGAAATCTTCGTAAATCTTATCCAGTTTCTGCTGATCCAGAGACACGCCCAACACCTGCAGGCGGTTCTTCAAGGCAGCACGTCCGCTACGGGCGGTCAGTACGATAGAGTTGTCATCGATGCCCACATCGTGCGGGTCGATAATCTCATAAGTCTGCACATTCTTCAATACGCCGTCCTGATGAATGCCCGACGAGTGCGCAAAGGCATTACGGCCTACGATTGCCTTGTTAGGCTGTACCGGCATATTCATCAGGCTGGATACCATACGGCTGGTAGGGTAAATCTTCTGCGTGTTGATATTGGTTTCAATATCAATATCCTTATGACATCTGATAATCATAGCCACCTCTTCGAGCGAAGTATTTCCGGCACGTTCGCCAATACCGTTGATAGTAACTTCCACCTGGCGGGCGCCGTTCAGCACACCTGCCATTGTATTGGCAGTAGCCATTCCCAGGTCGTTGTGGCAATGCGTGGAGATGACAGCGTTATGAATGCCATCCACATGCTCCATCAGATATTTTATCTTCGCACCATACTCACCGGGAAGGCAGTAACCGGTGGTATCGGGAATATTCACCACCGTAGCGCCCGCTTTGATAACGGCTTCCACCACACGCGCCAGGTATTCGTTATCCGTGCGTCCGGCATCTTCGGCATAGAATTCGACATCCTCTACATAGCGGCGGGCATACTTCACTGCCGCCACGGCACGTTCGATAATCTCCTCGCGGTTGGAATTGAATTTATATCTGATGTGCGAGTCGGAAGTACCGATACCGGTATGAATACGTTTATGCTTGGCAAATTGCAGAGCTTCCGCCGCCACGTCAATATCTTTCTGTACGGCACGTGTCAAGGCGCAAATCGTAGGCCACGTCACAGCTTTGGAAATCTCAATCACCGAGTTAAAGTCACCCGGACTCGAAATGGGGAATCCCGCCTCAATCACATCCACGCCCAGCGCTTCCAGTTGCCTTGCCACCTGAATTTTTTCCACTGTATTCAACTGGCATCCCGGAACCTGCTCGCCATCGCGGAGCGTTGTGTCGAAAATAAATAATT
>ERZ894180.1785-NODE-1785-length-12076-cov-7.840779_pt1 | contig 12076 bp, 13 predicted proteins | sample MGYA00380278_ERZ894180 | MGnify/ENA primary metagenome ERZ894180 (study PRJEB32331, sample SAMN06328450) | human gut metagenome | biome: human gut microbiome; feature: stool | host: Homo sapiens | collected 2013-02-24 ...
GCCTCGATTCTACACCGCTTGTCAAGAGAATGCGCTATTTTTATGAATTGCTATAAGTTTTCTCTCTCTTCTGCATACGCTCCCATTACCGTCTTTGCGCCATTTGCTTTGTACAAGAATCAACTTCTTTTGGGACACATCGTTATAAACAGCATCAATACCCATATCGTGGTATCCATCTGTTATGGTTTTAGCTGCAGAATCATAGTCGATACCACACCGCATCACTATTGCTAAGGCTGCATTGGAAAAGGATCTTCGTGAATCTGTTATTGAAAAGGTCTATCAGCATTCCCGTGAAACCAATCAGCCGGTTCTGTGTATCATCGATGACACCATTGCCTCTAAAACACGGCCTTCGTCACAGGCGGTGCATCCCATGGAAGCTACCTCTAACCATATGTCTCATCTAAAGGGACGGATGGACTATGGGCATCAGGCGATCGGTGTCATGCTGGCTTGCGGAGAACTGGTTCTGAACTACGCGATCCTTCTTTACGACAAAAGTCAGAGTAAAATCGATATGGTAAGCAGCATTGCGAATACACTTCCAGAGCCTCCGAACATTGGCTATCTGCTTTGTGACAGCTGGTATACCTGTGACAAGGTAATGGACGCGTTCATTCGTAAAGGCTTTTATACCATCGCAGGATTGAAAACCAATCGTATTCTCTATCCCTGTGGCATTCGGATGCCGTTAAGCGAGTTTGCCTCAAAACTTCGGAAGACAGATCCTGGAGTCCGTTTGGTTTCCGTAGGAAAACGGAAATATTGGGTTTACCGATATGACGGACAGATAAACGGTACAGATGGAGCGGCAGTTATTCTCACATATCCGGAAAATGCTTTTGGAAAGCCGAAAGCATTGCGGGCTTTTCTGTGTACAAGCGCTGATTTAACTGTAGAATATATTCTGAATCTGTATACGAAGCGTTGGCCTGTTGAGGTGTTCTTCCGAACGACCAAGGGAAAACTTGCTCTGGACAAATATCAGCTCCGTTCCGCAACAGGAATACGCCGGTTCTGGCTTGTGATGTCGCTCACCCATTTCCTGTGCTGTGTGGGCAGCGGTATACCGCGCTCTTTCTCAGAGGGTTACGCATACTGGCAAAAGCTTGTTCTGCGTAACGTTGTGCAGTATATTTATAACTGCGGCAAGAATGGAATGCCTCTCGCTATGCTAGGTATAGGGTAACTTTCGGCATTTTCACAAATTTGCTCATTTATAGATGCTAAAATAAAAATGAAGTGCGCAACCTTGATAATATTTCATAATGAAGTGTATTTTTACTAAATCTAATGGAAGCAATCATTTTATAGTGCAATAAGTACAAATAATAGTCTCATTTATATAGTATATTGACTAATTTGTTCTAAGCTATTTACTTCAATTGAATTGTATGCTATAGTCATAAATGTAATAATAATTCAATTTTGTATTTAAAAGTGGAGTAAGCTATGAATGAATTACTGGTGCGCATCAGGTTCTTGTTGCCTTCACTCCCCAGGGCTGAAAAAGCGTTTGCACAGGCCTTAATGGAAAACCCCGAGGCCATCACTTTGCTAACCCTTGCTCAGATTGCCCGCGAATCCGGCAGCAGTGAAGCATCAATTATACGGTTTTGCAAACGAATGGGGTATGATGGCTACACATCACTGAAAAATGCTTTTTTGAGCGCGATTGCGGAGGGAACAGAAATACAGTCGGAAGGTATTGACGCATCCGACGACATGAAAACCATATTAAAAAAAGTTTTTCAGAGCAATGTCCAAACGTTGAGTGACACGATGGTATTGGCTGACGAAGAATATGATAACGCTCTGGAAGCCATGATCAACGCAAAATCCATTCATTTTTTTGGCGCAGGGGACGCCCATGCCGTATGTCAGTTAACATATATGAAGTTCAGCAGATTGGGGATTCCGGGTTCCGCGCACGGCGATATAATGCTGCAGCTTGTAGCGGCGGGGAATCTGACACCGAATGATGTTGCGATCGCAATATCATATGAAGGCCGTTCCCGAAATGTGGTACAGGCAATAAAAATCGCGAAGCAGGTAGGCGCTACAACAATTTGTATTACAAAAATGAATAAATCACCTCTGTTAAAATATACCGACATCCGCTTATTCACTGCGGTTAACGATCTGACCGTCGGCAGAGATAAGGCGACACGTCGCGTTGGAGACCAGTTCATCCTTGATGCATTGTATTTGGGATATATTACAAAAACCTCCGTCAATCACAACAATCAGCTAAAAAGAATGCAATCGGCAATTGACTGCAATAAAATACAGTAAAGGATACTAAACGATGTGCATATTAGCGCCTTCATTATTAGCCGCGGATTTTCGGTACTTACTAAATCAGATTGAAATTATCGAACAAACTGGAATCCAATATCTTCACTTGGATTTAATGGATGGAGTTTTTGTACCCAATCTGTCGATCGGTACGGAAGTAATACAAAGTATCCGAGATTCTACCCAATTAGTATTTGATGTCCACATGATGGTGAGTGAGCCGATTCGTTTGATTCCGCAGGTCAAAGAGGCGGGAGCGGATGTAATCATCGTCCACGTCGAAGCATGCAGCGATGCTATGAAAACTATTAACTGCATTAGGGAACATAACGCCAGGCCTGGTATTGCTATTAGCCCGGAAACGCGTATCGATCAGATTGAGGATAGGATATTGGAGGCTACGGATGTTGTTCATCTGATGTCGGTAATGCCGGGAAGACGGGGACAAGCATTTATCCCCGGGTCTATCAAGCGAATCGTGGAGATGAAAAAGCGGATTGTAAAACTAGGTTTGGATATTGACATTGAAGTAGACGGAAAAATCGATTTGAATAATATACATGAGGTCTTAGATGCGGGGGCAAATATTATCGTAATCGGCTCGGCGCTGTTCCATGGGGACCTCGAACATAATATCTCCATCTTCCAGGATGCGTTCACCAGATCAAATAGTGGAGGTTAATATGGCATATTTAATTGGGATCGATATAGGAACCAGTGCGACAAAAACCATCCTCATGGATGATATGGGGAAAATCCTGTCGTCAAAAACATGCCATTATTCAATGAGCCAGCCAAACAACGGATGGGCCGAACAAAATCCGCTGGATTGGAAAAATGCAGTGTTGACAACACTAAAAGCGGTTGTGCATGATTCGGGTGTGCATAAAGATGATATCAGGGGAATTGGTTTATCCGGCCAAATGCATGGATTGGTTATGCTGGATGCGGATTACGAAATCATCCGTCCGCCTATCATCTGGTGTGACCAAAGAACAAGTGCGCAAGTTGAAAAGATGGAAGAAATCCTCCCTGTATACAGGTGGTTGGAAATCACGGCAAACCCGCCGCTTGCGGCGTGGACGGCGGCGAAAATCCTTTGGGTAAAGGAAAATGAGCCGGAAAACTATAATAGATGCAAGCATATTCTTCTTCCCAAGGATTATATCAGGTTCATATTGACCGGCGAATTGGCAACAGATGTTTCCGATGCTTCGGGGATGCAGATTCTTAATGTAAAAGAGCGCAACTGGTCAGATGAAATATTGAATCTGTTACATATCGACAGAAGCTGGCTCGGTATGCTATACGAATCGCAGCAGGCAACAGGAAAGCTGCTCTCCGGCATTTCCTGCGAATGTGGCCTTAATCCAAATACGGTGGTAGCTGCCGGAGCCAGTGACAACGCTTGCGCAGCAATTGGAACCGGCGTCATACGGGAAGGTCAGGCGTTTACCACAATCGGAACATCTGCCGTTATGTATACGCATCTTGACCAATACAAGGAAATCCCCAAGGGACGTTTGCATGTATGCTGTTGCGCCGTACCCGGTGGGTGGCACACCATGGGGGGCCCCCAATCCGCGGGACTGTCGCTTGAATGGTTCAAGGATAACTTCTGCCATGATTATGTGCAGGAGGCGGCAAATACCGGCGTTAACGTATTCCGGTTAATCGATCAGCGGGTTGCGGAAATCCCGCCCGGAAGCGATAAATTATTATATCTTCCTTTTTTGATGGGCGAGCGGACCCCTAATTTTAATCCTGATTACAGGGGAGCGTTTATCGGCTTGAACGCCGTACATAAAAGTGCCAATCTGCTTCGCGCGATTATGGAGGGGGTTGCCTATTCGCTGGCAGACTGCAACGCTGTTTTGAAAAGTATTAATGTTCATGTAAATTCAATACGGGCTTGCGGCGGTGGGGGCAGAAGCCGGATATGGCGGCAAATTCTGGCCAATCTATACGGATGCGATATCCGTACATTAAAGCAAACGGAAGGGCCGGCTTTGGGCGCCGCAATACTAGCGGGAGTTGCCGCCGGGGTTTACGAGGATATTGGTCAGGCATGTGATAACCTGATAACGGAAGATGAAATCGTCAGCGTGAACCAAAGCGAGGTGGAAATATACCGGCAATTTCATCAGCTTTATGACAAGGTATATACCTCACTGATCGACAGCTACCACGCACTGGCCGCGATTGGCTTATAACATTGATACAGGCGATCGAGCTGTTTTCACTTATGCAGCTTTCCCTCAAAACAGTACCAGTAAAAGACTTTACAATCTAATTTCAAGGAGTGTGTAAAAATGGTTTCAAAATGTGTTTTCCAAAATCACCCTTTCTGTGAGGGGCCGAGAAACAAAGTGGAGCATATAACAAAGGAAAAGGTAGCCGCTTTTACCTACCCGGATCCAAGCGTTGGCATGACCTACAGCAATATCAATTACACCTATGTCAGCACGGATACATTTACATGCACCACATATGACATGGCGCCCGGAAGTCGTGTAGAGCCCCCCGACTATCACGATGGCGATGAAGTATACATCGTCATTGAGGGTACGCTCACCATGTGCAATACCGAGGCCGGGCAAGTCGTGCAAATTAAAGAGGGCGAGGCACTGCTAATGCCCCGGGGAGCGAAACATTCAGGCTATAACTTTGGCGAAGTCAGAACAAGGACGCTGGCTTTTATAGCTCCTACTATGTTTGCAAACCAGGACTTCCCAATTGATGAGCTCGGGAAAATGAATGTCTACAACGGGAATTTGAAGCCATCGGATTTTCCGCAGTATCAATTTTGTGGGTCCAAGGCAACAGGAGAGGGAACGATTGCAGATTTGGGCGCATGGCCTGTTGAAGGACCAAAAGCACGGGTTTCTCCCTTGTTCCATTACATTCCCGAAGACAGGAAGCTTTTGCTCATAGCTGGCCAGAATAACCCTGCGCTGATGAAAGTATGTGTGAGCAATGATTATTTGACAGTAGCCCAGATCGTCATTCCTTCGGGAGGATACGGTGCAAGAAAAACGGACGCCAACTCGCACAGGGGAGACGGGGTCATATTCCTGCCAAAAGGCGAACTGGCCGTGCTGATCCATGATACGAAGGAGACTTTCTATCTAAAGGACGAAGAAGCGCTGTTTATCCCCAAAAATGTGACATATGAGATGTTTAATTATGGAAATGAAATCCTGACGGCCGTTCTGTGTACAACCCAATTATAAGGGTTGACTTGTTCAGAGATGTAAAAAGCTATCTTTGATTTGATAGTTAAATTATATTAAGGAGAAAATGCTATGAAAAAATTTCTTGCACTAGTATTGTCCGCACTCATGATGTTTTCTATGACGGCATGTGGAACTCAACAGATACCCGCGTCTGATCAGGAAACACCCGCGTCTTCCTCTCAACCCGCATCTCAACCCGCCGAACCCGCGACTCCGTCTGCTTCTTCCGATACGGGCAGTGACGACGTGCCTTCCATTTTTAAAGAGAAAAAAATTAAAATCGCGATTGTTCGCAATCTTACCGCGGATGACGGAACAAAATTGTTTATGGCTACCGCTCAGGAGATCGGCAAGGAATGGGGATGGCAGGTCGATACGTTTATTACCAATAATAATGACGTGCAGTTTCAAGATACCGTCACTCAAATCATCCAGCAGGATTACGATGGTATCTATATATCGCACGGCAAAGCCGAGTATTCGTATGATCTGCTTAAGCCTGCCGTCGAGAAGGGGATGAAGATCTGCACCTTCGATACAATTGCCAATGATGCAAACGGCAACCCCCATCCGGGTGTAACGGCTATCGCTCAGGATGACGAAATGATGGGCGAGTACTCCGTAAATAAAATTATTTCCCTGGGTAACGGTAACGATCCGATTAAGGTATTAAAACTTTGGTTTGGGCCTGGTGCCATATCCGCGCTAGACGTCAGGAACTCCGTATATGAAAAATATGAAAAGGAAGGGCTTATCGAGACGGTGGACGTAATAGGCCCGACAAACATGGACGATGTGATGGGCGACATGTACAGCAGGGTATCTGCCGCGCTTGCCCTCTATCCGGAAGGGACGATCGACGCAGTCTGGGGTTCATGGGATGAGCTTGCCAAAGGAGCCCTCCAGGCGATTCTGGAGGCGAACCGCACCGAGATCAAGGTCGTGACTGTTGACTGTAGCGATATGGATCTCAACCTTATGCGGGAAAATCCCGATGTGTTCAAAGCGTGCGTCGGCCTGCACCAGAAGCTCTATGCCGTGGTTGGTCTGCGTCTCCTCGCATTCAAACTGGCGGAGCTAGAAACGCCCGATACGTACAAAATTCCTGTGAATCTAATAGAGGTAGAGGCACTGACTCCGAACAGCAATGTTGATAATCTGAATGAGATCATTCCGGATTGGGGCGTCGTAACCGACTACTATGCGCCCTGGATGGAAAACCTCGGCAAATAGCATCCATCATACCCTCTAATATACCTTGGGCTGCCGGCAATCTAACCTTTTACACAGTCGTTAAGAGATTATTCGCCGAGCAGCCCCTTACTACTAATTTTTGAGGGAAGTGTTTTAATGCAAACATATAGTCTGATCACAAAGGATGTTTCCATAGAATTCCCTGGTGTAAAGGCGCTTAACAACGTTAATTTCTCCACCTCCTCCGGTGAAATACAAGCCGTGGTTGGAGCGAACGGCGCGGGCAAATCTACGCTGATGAAGGTTTTGTCCGGTGCGGAAACCTCGTATACCGGCCAGATCTTTCTTGATGATCAACCGGTACTTCTCAAATCGCCGCATGACATGCAAAAGCTGGGGATACAGATTGTGCATCAGGAAGTAGACACCATGCTGCTGCAAAATCTTTCCGTAGCTGAAAATATTATGCTTGCCGAAACGGTCACCAATATGGGGAAAAAACAACTCATAAACTGGAATTCCATATATAGCAGGGCATACGATAAGCTCAAGCTTTTGAACGTTCACAAGGGTATAGACGTGAAAAAGCAAGTTAAAGAATTGACATTGGCTCAAAAGCAAATGGTTATTATTGCACGTGCGCTTATGCAGAACATGAAGTTTCTGATTTTGGATGAGCCCACGGCGCCCTTAAGTAACGTTGAAACCGACGAATTGTTTATGGTAATGGAAGACCTCGCCAAAAACAAGAATGTGGGAATTATTTTTATCAGTCACAGGCTTCCGGAGGTTTTCCATATCGGACAGACTATAACGATTATGCGTAACGGGGAAATCATTCGCAATCGTGAGGATATACAGAGCATCACACCAAAACAGGTGATAGAGGACATGTTGGGCAGAAGCTTTGGCGATGAATTCCCCAAACTTCCGATTGAAATTGGTGATCCTATTCTGGAGGTTAACGGGCTGACCGCCAGAAATGAAGAGATCTGCAATATCAGCATGAACGTCAGAGCCGGTGAGATTGTCGGCATTGCCGGGCTGGTAGGCGCGGGGAAAAGTGAGCTCTGCAAGACCCTGTTTGGTGATATTTCACGAAGATCGGGTGATATTAACCTACATCGAAAAAAGCTGCGTTACCGCAAGCCGTATCAGGCCGTAGCCTCCGGATTGGCCTTAGTACCCGAAGAACGCAGAAAAGAAGGCATTTTGGTTCGTGAGCCTGTTTATTCCAATCTTTCCATTTCAAATCTATCCAAGTATTGTAATAAGTGGGGGATTATCCGCAACAGGAAAGAACAGGAGCAGGCTGATAGCATGATCACCAAACTGGGGATAAAAACGCCCAGCAATAAAAGCAGGGTCGCAACCCTGTCGGGCGGCAACCAGCAAAAAGTGGTCGTTGGGAAATGGTTGAACACGAACGCGGATGTATTTATATTCGATGAACCCACTAAGGGTGTTGACGTCGGCGCGAAACAGGATATTTTTAAATTGATAGGTGAGATTGCCGCCCAGGGTAAGGGAGTGATCTACGCGTCATGCGAGATATCTGAGCTGCTGGGTATTACTGACAGGATCTATGTGATGTACAACCACACGATTATCAAGGAGCTAAAAACAGCAGATACTACTGAAGAAGAGATACTTTACATTGCTACGGGAGGCGGGCACGATGAATAAACTAACATCCAGCGCGAGACATAAACCTATGGATTTCTTCGCCAAGTGGGGAACGATCGCAACGATCGTTGTGATGTTTACATTTTTTTCAGTACACTTGTGGGGGATGTTTTTTACACAAAGCAATTTGCTTTCGATACTGCGCTCCGCAAGCATAACAACAGTGATAGCCATAGGAATGACTTTTGCTGTCGCTGCAGGTGGTATGGATCTATCCTTGGGGGCGATTGCCGGCTTTTCCATGAATCTGGTAGCAATGTGTTTTATCTGGTGGCAGATGAACACCTTCTTCGCTTTAATCATCACTTTAACGATTAGTTCTCTGCTTGGCTTTATCAATGCTTTTTTAATTGTAAGATTTAAAATACCCGATATGCTTGCAACACTGGCAGTTCAGTTCATGATTAACGGCATAGCAATCACAATGGCCGGAGGCGGTTCCATTACAGAAGGAGTTGTCCGTTCAAACGGGTTGCCTGCTCAGGGCAAGATGGAGCCTATATTTCGGGCTATGGGACGGGCTCCCACCATCGTGATCATTATGTTGGTGGTTGTGGTATTGGCATTGCTGTTCTTTAAATTCCATAAATTCGGCCGGTATATATATGTAGTCGGTGAGAATATCGGGGCAGCAAAGCTGTCGGGTATCAATGTGAATAAGTTTCGGACCATGGCATATGTTGCTTCAGCATTTTGTGCAGCTTTGGGAGGCATTTTACTTGCCGCCCGATTGGGCTCCGCGCAGCTAAACGCCGGCGATGGGTATCTGATGCCGTCGGTGGCGGCGACATTCATCGGGCTTTCGGTCGCCGGAGCCGGCAAGGCGAACCCTTTGGGAACCATGCTCGGTGCTTTGCTTATGTCCATCATGGAAAATGGGCTGATCATGGAGGCTGTTCCTTATTATTCGGTTAACATATTTAAAGGCATTGTATTGGCAATCGCTCTAACTCTTGCCTTTATTGGGAATAAGGATTCCAGTAAGTAAACCTGAATACTGTGCATAATAAGCATTCTGAAAACCCGCAAAAGACAGGTGATGTGTCCTTGTGAATTACTATAACCATGCTAATTCCGTTTTGGAAGAACTGAAAAACAGCTTGCTATCTATTGATGATTCCGATCTTGAACAACTTATTGATTGCATTTTGTCTTCGCCGAGAGTGTTTTGTGACGGCAAAGGCCGCAGCGGATTACAGGTAAATGCGTTTGCGATGCGGCTGGCGCAAATGGGGAGGGTATCTTATGTTGTGTCTGAAACAACAACCCCCTCCATATCGAAAGACGATGTGCTAATCATAAGCAGCGGCTCCGGCGAAACCCCCAGTCTTGTGGAGCATGCCAAAAAAGCGTCTGAAGTTGGCGCGAAAATCGCTTTGATTACAACAGACACTGATTCAACAATCCGATCCATGAGCGATTACGCAGTTGCAATAGATTCCTTCTCCAAGATGAGCAAGAGCGATCAATCGATGCAACCGATGGGGACACTGTTTGAGCAAACGGTAGGATTATTATTCGACATCATGGTACTCCTAATCATGCAAAAGCAGTCGATAACAAATGACGATATGTATAGGCTACATAATAATCTTGAATAAAGCAGAGGATAACCCCGGGCTTCGATTATGAAGAACCTCCCGGGGTTATCTTTTTTTAACCGAGTCGGTTTATAAATGCTTATCGTCTAGCACATGGGAACGCTTAAAACAAATATATGGTGTCAAGTGTTTTTAGAAAAAGTAATCCATATCATTCAATTTACACCATATCACTAGAAAATGTGCAAGTGCTTCTCGGGTGGTAAACTGATTATCACAATTTTTACGGCTTTCAAGTAGTACTAACTTCTATATTCTATAATTCCTTCAGCCTTTAATTTCTCCTTGTTATCATAATGTCTCGCTCGCATTTGCTTAATCAGATCATCTAGCAAAGACTTTGCAATATCTGCGTTATCGGTAGGAAGAGGTACACCGTTGCAGAGTATTTTATACTGCTCCATTATCGGTGCAGCACTTGCGGTTGCTTTTGCAAGTTTTTCTGCCAACACATGCTTTGTTGGAACAATAATAAGCCCTCTGCCTTTTCTTTGGAAGATACCAGAAATACGGAGATACCGCATATTCATATCGCTATAATCCAAGAAATTGTCGGACTTCTTATCGTAATTTTTACCTCTTGCTGCAATTTCTTTTTTGTCAAAAGAACGTTTAGCAGGAGCGGCAGCCCTCCGCCGACGCAGATCAAGAACATGGTCAACAACTTCATCCACATTATAGCTAGGATTCGTAGTATGTCCCCATTTTAGTATTGGTTTGGCTTGTATAGGTGCTGCCTTTTTGATTGCTTGTTCACGCATTGCGCTCGCCTCCTTTACTCTGAAATCATTGGAGTCAACTCCATAATATCACTGATGTCACATTGGAGCGCTGTACAGATTTTTACAAGCACATCCGTAGTAACATTTTCGTTCTTCCCAAGTTTTGCCATGGATGCATGGCTGATTCCTGCAGCAGCACATAGATCTTTCTTCTTCATATTTCGATCGATCAGCAACTTCCACAGTTTCTTATAACTTACGGACATTTCGCACCTCGTCATTTATAGTCATATTTCCTACTGAAAACTGAATTTTATGAATTTATTTCAGCGAACGCTGAATTATTTTTAGTATAACACACGATTCGACTTTTCTCAATAGTCAAACACACGTTTCAGAAATTATATTACGTCTTATACCATTCAAAACAAGACGAGCGCCTACCTCCTGAAAAAGAAGTAGGCGCTCCCATCATTTACTCATCCAACTTTCGATACTCCGTCACATCATTCAGATATTCCTGAACATCCCCATGTAGCACCAACTGCGCATATCCCGCTGGATCATGGTCAATCAGCCAATCCAATTCTGACCGCTGATACATATTTTCTGCGTATTCATCCTCCACCGCAGGTGTGTAGATAGACACCACCCGTCCATCTGCGCACCGCAGCTCCACACAAGCGGTATCCATATTGAATCTGCAAGATAGAAATTTCATTTCGTTGTCCTCCTCAAATTCTGTGTATTCTTTTTTGCCAGCGCACTGGCTGCTTGCCGTCTCTTTTCGCTGTAAGGTGCCGTCAAGCGGATGCAAAAACGGCCCTTTTTGACGGCAAAGGTTTTGCAGCCGTTCCCGTCGTCATCCAGTTGACGGCATTCTGCGGGGTATTTGACGGCAAATTCTGCCAGCCTCTTTTTGAAGTCTGTGTTGTAGGTGCAGATTTCTACAAACTCGTCTGCTTCTGTGAAATAAATGCTGGTTTTCTTTTGCTTCTTGGTAAGTCCTGTTTTCATAAGTACCTCCTGAATCTGTAAATTTTTTCCGGCTCTACACCCGGAAATTGTTCCTGATTTTCGGATGGAGAGTGCCCGAATGATATGCTGGTCGATTCGGGTGCGCCCATTCGTTTATTTCCGTTTTTTCCGGCTCTACACTGGATTTACCGCACTTCGTCCCTGGAGCGGCCCATGTCCCGGTTTTTTCCGAAAAACCGCCCCAAATCATGGCGGTCAATGATGAGATTATAGACCCGGAGTTTATCCCGGAGATTATCATTTTCCTTTTCGATTTTATGGAGCTTCATTTGGAATTTGGGAGAGCGATAATAGG
>ERZ894180.1792-NODE-1792-length-12043-cov-10.788956_pt1 | contig 12043 bp, 9 predicted proteins | sample MGYA00380278_ERZ894180 | MGnify/ENA primary metagenome ERZ894180 (study PRJEB32331, sample SAMN06328450) | human gut metagenome | biome: human gut microbiome; feature: stool | host: Homo sapiens | collected 2013-02-24 ...
ATGCCCGCACCAGCGGCAACTGGTTCGTCATGTCGGCGATGGGCCGCAGTGCCGGACACTTGGCCTTCGGTATCGGCGAGGCGTGCCACTACCCGATGATCGTCATTCCCGAAATGTTCAACAAAACGCCGATCACCATCGACAAGATCATCCGTCTGATGGTTTCGTCCATCGTCAAGCGCCGGATCGTCAGCATGGACTACGGCGCGGCGGTCATATCCGAAGGCGTGTTCCACGAATTGAGCGAGGCGGAACTCTCCTCGTGCGGTATTCACTTCACCTACGACGCGCACGGTCATCCCGAACTGGGCAAAGTGTCGAAAGCCTGTTTCTTCAGCATGCTGCTCGACCAACGGCTCGCGGAGCTGAAACTCAACGTACAGACCCGCCCCGTGGAGTTGGGTTACGAAATCCGGGGGCAGACGCCGGTGGCATACGACCTGACGTACTGCTCGGAGCTGGGTATCGGCGTTTACAAGCTCTTCAGCGAAGGCAAGACGGGCTGCATGGTCTATGTGGACGGCTGCGGCAACGTCGAACCCCTCTACCTGAAAGACCTGCAAGACCCCGCGACGGGCAAGATCCTGCCCCGCATGGTGGACATCTCGTCCGACCGCTTCAAAGCCGTAGTAGATAATATCCTGATGGCTATTACCCCGCCCGACTACGAAGCGGCACGCCAATACCTGTCCAACCCCGAGGAGTACGACTTCTGCAAGATCCTCGGCTGGGACGAAACGGATCTTTAGCTCCCTTTTGTAACGGCGGAAAAACGGAAATCATACACTTCGGCGCCCGGAATATCAATATTCCGGGCGCCAGTCTTTCAGGTCCTGCGGACCGCCGCAAGACATCTTTATCATTCCTCATCCCGGTCTGCCCAGCGTTCAAGCGTCTGACGCACGGCCTCCTTATAGTCCTTGTCGGTAATCCGGTAAGTCCAGCGCACGGCGTTCGGGCGGTCGGGGAACTCTTCGAGCACCCATGCCGACTGATCGCGCGGTGTGCCGCGTTGCGATTCGGTCATAGGGTCGAAGAAAGAGTATTGAGCGCACGTATCTACATCTGGGGTAATGGCATGGTAATTATCTTCCGTTATTGGGGGCACATTGAAATATAACTGAACAAAACCCAACGCATCCAGATTTTTCACCAACACATCGTTATCGTCTATCCACAACATTTTCTCCATCATCTGTCCCCATGTCCCCTGTTCTCCCGGGGCGATTCTAATCATATCACCGCTCGCACTCATTTTAGTTGAAATGAAGAAAATCGCATTCTCCTGACTGGCGTTCTGCATTCGAAAATAAGTGTAATAACAGTCTGGATATTCTTCGCCGATATTCTCTTCCATCGTTGTGTTCTTATCCACGAACTCCGGTTTTTCGGGCTTCGGTGTGGGCTGTTCTTCCGACGGAGCTTCCGGTGAGGTGTTTTCCGCTTTGTCGGAACAGCCCAGCGAAGCCAAGAACAGGAGCAAGGCTCCTAACGATAAATAGACACGTACTTTCTAGGTTAATTATTAAGGGATAAAATTCGTCCTGCAAAAAATATTGAGATCGAACGCCCCCTGAAACGAATTTAACAAAAGCGCTGAAACAACCGATTGTTCTGCCGATCATCGAGGAACATCCGATCACTTCAGATCGAAATCGTCGGCATCGCGCCAAGCGGGAAATTTCTCGCGGAAACGACGCAGCTCGTCCATATCGAGCCGTGCGGTCAAAAGCGTCTCCCCTTCCCCCGCTTCGGCAAGGGTTTCTCCCTTACAGCCGATCACGGCCGAATCGCCCGAATAATGCAGCCGGGGGTCGTCCCCCGTACGGTTCACCCCCAATACGTAGGCCTGGTTCTCGATCGCCCGGGCCCGGAGCAGCGTCCGCCACACGTCACGGCGGCCCGCAGGCCACGAAGCAACGTAAATAATAGCGTCGTAATCGTTCCGGCAGCGGCTCCATACGGGAAAGCGCAGGTCGTAGCAAACCTGAAGCAGGAAACGAATGCCGCCGTATTCGACGACGCCCCGCTCCCGTCCCGGACAAAAATTAGCTCCTTCGCCGCCGATGGAGAAGAGATGCCGCTTGTCGCTCTGCACCCGCTCGCCCGAAGGTTTTATGAAAAGCAGGCGGTTGTAATAGCGCCCCTCCTCTTCGACGATCAGACTGCCAGCGACGGCCTTGCCCATCGTCCGGCCCCAGCGGGTCATCTCCTGCACGATTTCACCCGACATCGGTTGCGCGACCCGACCGGGATCGGTCTCGAATCCCGTAGCGAACATCTCGGGCAAAATCACCAGATCGGCATCCGCTTCGGCAACCATTCTCCCGGCCGTCCGCAGATTGGCCGCCGTATCTTCCCACACCATGTCGAATTGACACAAAGCCACTTTCAGTTCCATATCGCCATTCGTTTTTTTACTAAAATAAAATTTCCCGCTACTCGCTTCTTTTCGTTCGATTATCCTAAATATTTGTCAAGAAGAAGAGCAACAGCTATTGCAAATGTAACACAAGCTGCTGTTAAATTTCTAAATGTTCCACCGTATGTATTAGAATGATCGTTCCACTCTCCGTGTTCTTTGTAATATTTATAATCCACATTATAGAATGTTATAAGATTAACTATACAAATAATAAACAAGAGTAATATCATAGTTTGTTTAATTATTGAATAATCTGTAATATATTCAAGGAGGGGAGCAGGCTTGAAATATTAATTGTTGTGAAGCAGTCATTATGATTAACGAAATAACCACAACCCCAATATATACTTGAAAACATCACACCATATACAGCTCCCCATTTATATTTCAAATATAATAAAAGTCTGGTACAAATGAAAATTCAATTCCGAACCACATCGCATCTCACGACAAGACGAAATATTCCGGAACCGACCCCACCGCCCCCAGGAACTTCGCTCAAAAATTGCTTTCGGCAAAAATAAAACGTACTTTTGTCAAGATAAAACACCCATTATGCTCAAAGCAGGACGCACACAAACCCTCACCGTAAACCGCATCTCGGACTACGGACTCTATCTGATCGACGACGAACAGAACGAAGTATTGCTGCCCAACCGTTATGTTTCTCTGGCCAACAAGGTCGGCGATACGCTCGAAGTATTCGTCTATCACGATTCGGAAGACCGATTGGTCGCCACGACCGAAACGCCGAAGCTGCGCGAAGGAGAAGCGGGATTCCTGCGCGTAGTGGACAAGAACCTGCACGGCGCATTCCTCGACTGGGGACTCGCGGGCAAAGACCTGTTCCTGCCCAACCGCAACCAGCAGGGAGGCGTGTTGGCCGGACGGAACTGCCTGGTTTACCTGTATGTAGATTCGGTAACGGGGCGCTGCGTGGCGACCATGAAATTCAAAAGCTACGTCAATAACGACGTTATCACGGTAAAGCCCCGCGAAGAGGTTTCGCTGCTCGTGGCTTCGGAATCCCCGATCGGCTATCGGGTGATCGTGAACAACCGTCACTGGGGCATGATCTACCGCAACCAGCTCTTCCGCCGCATCGACGTAGGCGACCGTCTGAAGGGATACGTGACACGCATCACGGAAGACAACCGCATCGACGTCAGCCTGCAACAGCAGGGAGTCGCCGAAGTGCGCCATTCGGCGGAAACGCTGCTTTCGATGATCCGCGAAAACGGCGGTTCGCTTCCCCTGAACGACGACAGCGACCCGGCGGAAATCGCTACACGGACGCAGATGAGCAAGAAAGTGTTCAAACGCTCGCTGGGCATGCTCCTCAAGCGGGGCGCAGTGGAAATCACGCAGAACGGTGTAAAACTGACCGGGCACAATGGCTAAAATACTCACGGCGGAACGCGTATCGCGCGACATATCGGACAACTACGTATTCCAACGTTCGCAACTGGCCTATCACGAGGCGGCGCGGCGAATCAGCGGCGACGTACTCGAAATAGGTACGGGCGCGGGTTACGGCATCGAAATAGTCGCCCCCCACGCCTCCAGCTTTCTCACGCTCGACAAAATCGAACCTGCGGGCGAACGGCCTCCGTTTCCGCACGTGGAGATGCGGCAAGCCGTAGTTCCCCCTCTCGACCTGCCATCGGGCAGTTTCGATTACGTCATCTCCTTTCAGGTGATCGAACACATCAAACACGACATGGAACTGGTGCGGGAAGTGCACCGCGTACTGCGTCCGGGCGGCAAGTTCATCCTGACCACCCCCAATATCCGTATGTCGCTGACACGCAACCCCTGGCACGTCAGGGAATACAATCCCGACCAACTCCGCAACCTGCTCGGCAGCGCCTTTGCGTCGGTGGAGGCCCTCGGTGTTTTCGGCAACGAACGAATCATGGAATACTACGAAAAAAACCGCCGGGGCGTTCGGCGCATCACCCGTTTCGACGTGCTCGACCTACAACACCGGCTGCCCCGGTGGATGCTGCAACTCCCCTACGACCTGCTCAACCGCCTCAACCGCCGACGCCTACTCCGGGACAACGACTCCCTGACCCGTTCGATCACCATGGAAGACTACCGCATCGGACCGGTAGCGGACGACTGCTTCGACCTGTTCTATATCGCGGAAAAGCAACACAAATAAATGATTCCGGCCGGATCGACATCCGCCGGCAATCCGGAAAAAACCATTATAAGCAGCAGCCGGAATCCTCATCCATTTTAAGTTCATTTTACCCGATCCAATCTTAAATCGTTAATTCTCCACGTATCGAACACCAACTCCAATAATATTTTTTGCCTCGCCTCAACAGACGACTTGTTCCAACCGGTAAAATTGTATTGGAAATCATTTTTGAATCGATTCAAGGCTGTATTTACTCCGATATAAAATTTACTATCGAGTAATTTCGTCAGACAAACAGACGATTTGCCATACTCCGACTGCTTGTCATAAAACCATTGATCTGTCGATAAATCATTATAATTATTCACGGCCTGATTAATCATGCTTTCGATCAACGTGACATTACCCAATCGATACACATAGGAGTAATACTCCTCCTCGGACAAAAACTCCAGTGGAATACTTCCATTTTTCGGTGATTGAGGTAAAATATGTTCTATTTGCAAATCATTATAAAATTGATGTCCACAGACCGGGCTGTGCAATTTTTCCAACACCGTATTTTCTATCTTCCCCAATACATAGCGCAACCGATACAAGGGATTATAAACCCCATGACTCAAAGTTATGAATTCGGCTTTAAATACCCCTACCTTATCCAGCAAATAAGGTAACATCGTTTTCTCTATCACGCAGGCAATTTCATCTATCGTCGTAAGATTACGTAATTTCTCCGCCCATTGGACAAACAAGGATTCATTCGTCTTGGCTTGGATCCTGAGGGTCGAGCTGAAAAAGAAAAAACTCTCTATTTGTTTGGCCAAATATTCGATTGCCGGCACATCCGCATTGCTTCCCAAAGACAATAACAGGATCAAATGCTGTCTGGATTTGTATTTATTAATAAAGCCTATATTTGTCACGTGAGGATACAAGCACCCATCCCGCTGTAATTCAGTGGCATTTACAAGTTCTGAATACCGTTTGGACATACAGCGTATCTCCTTTGCAAAGTCTACCGGATGCTTTTCATATTGCGTAGCCTGTTTCCCTTCAGAAGATATAATCCATTTATAAATATCATCTTCTCGCAAGATACCATTATAATATCGGGCACTCAGAAAATATCGCAAAAATCGTAGGGGTTTTTGATCTTCAGAACATTCCTGAAGATTTTGAATAATCTCCCTCCATATATCTTTTATCTTGGCAAAATCCGACTCTTTGGTATTACTAAACAGCAAATTTTTGACCAAATCCATAGCATTCAATCCCGCCCCTCGCTGATTGATCGTCTCGAAAATTTTCAATGCACTACTCAAATCTTGAGATTCGATTACAACGAGTTCTATCTTTGTCAAGCAATATTTCGCAAAATCTATCAACTCATCAATCCCGGCATATAATTGAAAGTGTCGAAGTATTTTCGTATAGGCATCCTGCATTCGCTCTATAGATGGGGATCGCACTCCATTGTAAGGTTGCTCCTGTATCAAGGCTGTCAAATAATCATGACTCTCTTCATACTGCAATTCTAAGCGTACACGGGTCTCTCCCGATTCAATATCAAAGTTATAAAGTAGATTTTCTATAATCTGTAAATAATTTTTCTGAGCGCTGTTCAATGTCTCCTTTTTTAATAAATCTCGGAAAACACACAAAGACAACATAATAGTTGTCAAACGCTGTTGTCCGTCCACGACATCGAAACATCTATCATTATTGACAATGATGATAGATCCTAAAAAATAATTACGCTGCTCTTTTGCATCGGGACTATATTCATTTTCAATATCGATCAAAAACTGCTCGACCTCGTCATCGGGTTTCCAAACATATTCTCGTTGATAATCAGGCACTAAAAAGAAATAATCCTTCAATTTAGATATAGACTGAACTTTAGCATCGATTTTCATATCTTATGATATAGTTTTTGTAAATTACGTTATACAATTAGATATTATCATCAAACGAATTTTTCAAAAAACGTCTGGGTGCGAATATTCTACAAATGTAGGTCCCATAATTTTCTACTTCGCTTCGTGAAAAGCAATACAAACAATACAAATTTAAATAAAAAATTGGAAAACAATCGTCAATTTGAATCCGGTACGATCTAATTCCATACAAAAAAGCAGCCCTCTCGGACTGCTTCAGGTTAGTATAACAACCCGATTTGCGAACAATTAATATTCTTCCTCGTTGAAGAGAAAATCATCCTTCGAAGGATAATCCGGCCAAATATCCTCGATCGATTCGTAAATATCTCCCTCGTCTTCGATCTCCTGCAAATTCTCGAGCACTTCCAACGGCAGGCCCGAGCGAACGGCATAGTCGATCAATTCATCTTTGGTTGCCGGCCAGGGAGCATCCTCCAGTTTCGATGCCAACTCAAGTGTCCAATACATAACTGCAATAATTTAAATCATTAACTCACAAGACAATAAGTCCAGGCTGACATACAGCTTCCTTATTATTAGGTTGCGAATATATAAAATCCTGCGAGAAATACAAATCAAAAGAATAAAAATTTCTTCTGCCATTTTTTTTGAACAAACATAGCGATAGGAAACGATCCGCACATTCCGGCCTCGACCGAAAGAGCGGTTTCGCAAAGACCGACAATGTTCGGCGGATCCGCAACCGCACACGATTATTTCCGAATCGCATCGAAAGCGGCCATGTATCGACAGCCCCTGTCCGCATCACGAATTCAGGAATTCGACTGCCGTTATCCGCACACCGCCACTGCCTCCGCCGGATCGTTTCCGACGCGTCTTTCTCAACGGCATTTCAAACGCATCGGCCGAGTCGGGTCCTTACGGCACACGAAAAAAAAACTCCTCGGCAGATCGTACGAAATTCCGAAAAAAACCGATAAAATCCCGTCACGGAATCCACAGGGTTTCCTCCACGCTGAAATATTCGGTCAGCGTGCGGCCCAGCAGATAGAAATAGTCCGACAGCCGGTTGAGGTACATCAGTACCTCCGGTGCGACGCCATACTTCGCATCGGCCCGAAGCGCCGCCCGTTCTGCTCGACGGCAAACCGTGCGGCAGACATGACACAGCGAAACGACACGATGTCCGCCCGGAATAGTGAACTTGGTAATCGGCTTCACGGAAGCCTGCATACGGTCGATCGCCTCTTCGAGAAACTTCACAGCCTCGGCGTCGATTCCTTTCACCTTGTCCGCTCCGCCTTCGCCCACAGCCAGCGTAGCAGCAACAGTCATCAACTGGGAGGCAATGCGTGCGAGCTCCCAAACACGGGGCTCCAACCCCACATCTCCCCGCAAATGGTCCGTAAGCAGGGCAACGAAAGCGGTCAATTCGTCCACCGAGCCGTAGGCCTCCACCCGTTCGTCGGTCTTGAACACCCGTTCCCCCCCGACCAGCGAAGTGGTTCCCTGGTCGCCTGTTTTCGTATATATCTTCATAACTTGAAATGTTGTTTCGGCAAATGATTGTTGAATACCAGCAAATAGCCCCGGTTATCGACCGTCGTCGAACGATGCTCCCGAACGATCCGACGACACGCTTCGCCGCGTGCGCTACCGTGATAGGGATTCATCACACAGAGCGTCGCTCCTGTCCGGGCAGCCCGAGCCGCAGCAGCAGGCAAATCCTCCGCCGGAAAATTCCGGGTCAGGATCACCATGTCGTACGGACCCGCACAATTCAGGCCAAAAGTCGAATTTTTCGCCTCGTTTTCCCTCCCCGGCGTAACCTGCAAACAACCTCTGCCCTCGTCGATCACAAACGTCGAATTGCCTTTTTCAAACTCTGCATCCGGCAAAGTCCGAACAGGTTCGGCTTTGCCTTCACATATCGCAAACGTCCGGTAGCCGCAATAGAGAAAGGCGTTCTGCAACTGCACCGCCCGCCGGTGAAAGATTCCGACCCGACGCAGGGCATCGTAAAGGCAGTGCTCTCCGTCGCGCAGTCTATGAAACATAAACGCTTCGCGCACAAGTCCGTAAACGAATGGCGAGTGCACGCCGTGCCCCCGGAAATGACGGGCCCGGGAGAGCCGGTCGGTCAGCCGGGAAATACCGCGAAGGCGGCGGCGTAGATTGCGTCCGGTCCGTTTCACTGTTTGAGCATACCGGCCAGACGACCGGTCGAAAAAGCGATCTGTAAATTATACCCGCCGGTGTTGGCATCCAGATCGAGCACCTCGCCGGCGAAATAGAGTCCTTTGACCTTGAGCGATTCCATCGTATAGCGGTTCACATCCTCGCAGCTCACGCCGCCCGCAGTAACGACGGCATATTCGAAAGGCGCATAGTCCGAAATCGGAAAAACCATCCCCTTGAGGAGCTTAACCAACCGTTCGATCTGCTCGGGCGTAATCTTGCGGATATAATTTTTAGAATGGGCGCCGACCTCTTCAGAAAGAGGAATGACCAGCGCCTTCGGAACGAGCTTGCGGAGCAGTTCGGAGAAGAACTCCTCGGGCCCCATCTCCGCCATCTCACGGGCGATGCGCTCGCGCAACATCTCCTCGGTCAGCCCCGGTTTCAGATCGACCATCAGTCCGACACCCTTGCCGTCGATCAGGGCGTCCACCGCGTCCCGGCTCATGCGGAGCGCCACAGCGCCTTCGATGCCGCGCTCGGAGAAACCCAGCTCGCCGAACTCTTCGCGCACGGCTTCACCGTCGATGCAGAGCGTCGCACGGACATTCCGGAGCAACAGTCCGTTCATATTTTTGATCCAGAGACAGGACGACACCAGCGGCGTAAGCGACGGCCGCACCGGTTCGACCGCATGCCCCGTATCGGCCGCAAAGACGTAGCCGTCGCCGGTCGAACCCGTAGCGGGATAGGAAACGCCGCCCGTGGCGACGATAACGCGCGGACACTCCTCCTTGCGCTCGAATCCCCGCTTATTGCGGTACCGCACGCCGAAAACCCGACCGTTGAGCGTCATTATTTCGGTCACACGGGTATCATAAACGATCTTCACGCCGTTGTCCACGCAATATTCCAGCAGTGCGTTGGCAATATCCCACGCCTTGCCGCTTCGAGGAAACACCCGCTCGCCGCGTTCGACATCGAGCTTCACGCCCAGCCGCTCGAAGAATCTGATCGTAGCCCTGTTGTTGAACTCGGCGAAAGCGGTCGAAAAAAACTCGGCATTGGTACGCACCTGTCCGGCGAACTCCTCAGGCGGCCGGGCATTGGTCACGTTGCAGCGGCCTTTACCCGTAATGCGCACCTTGCGGCCCGATTTCTCCATCTTTTCCAGCAGCAGAACCCTGTGTCCGTTCCGTGCGGCAGTCCCCGCAGCCATCATACCCGCAGCGCCCGCACCGACGACGATCACATCGGCCTTGAGGTTTTTGACGGGAAGCGTTGCGGGATCAACGCCCGCCTGAGCGCAGGCACTGACAAGACCGACGACAAGAGCTGTGGTTGTAAGCTTGAAAAAATGTCGGGACACGAGGGTTTCTCCCCTGTTCGTGATGTTTATAAGAGACAGAGGAAGTCTAGTTCGGAGCGCGAACCCCATCAATGCGGACATGCCCTATGGCAGCATCCGTACTGCCTGCAGCGCAAGCCGCCCATCGAGGTCTTTTCCAAGAAGCTGGCGTTCCAGAAGCCCAGAGGCAAGGCGCTCAATCACAATCTCAAGCTGATGGACAGTTGGCGCCCATTAATCGCCCCGACCTCAAAATCGGCGGCATTGACCTGACCCGACAGGTCAGGGGAAAAGACAAGAGTTGCCCTCCCCGACACACTGGCCGTCGATAAAACAACAACCGCCCGCGCTGTTCACAACGCGGGCGGTTTTCATGTCGCACTATAGGTGCTCAACACGCTTAACGCGGCGCCTTCATCTTCCAAGGTTCGATGTCGTGGCACTTTTCGCAGGTGACGGTGCTCGGACGATGTTCGCGATGGCAGTTGACGCACTGATCGGTACGGCCGTAGTGGAAGTTGTCATGCGGGTTGATGGCGACTTCCTTGCGGATTTCCGATCCGTCGCGCGGGTCCTTGAAATAGGACTCGAAGTTGTAGCGCTCGCCAGCCTTGACGATGGACTCTTCGCGGTGGCACGCAAGGCAAGTCTTGGCGTCGGGCGGCGTAAGCTTGCCGTCGACATGGCAGGTCGTGCACTCGAGCCCCTTGTGCTTGATGGTCGTAGGCTGAGCATTGACGGCGAGAGAGGCAGCCAACGCCAGCACGATAGCGGCGGATTTGAAGATGTTCATGATTGCTGTCTCCCTTAAATGGTTCGCTTTTGCAGTTTGGCAGCCGTTTCGCCGGCAATCATGCCGGTAACGCAGCAGTCAGGCATCGAGCAGGCCGTAAGTCGTTCAGCACCGTGAATGCCACCAGCGGCCTCTCCCACCACGAAAAGACCCGGAACGGGCTCGCTGTCATCCAGCCTCAGGGCACGAGCCGTCGTGTCGGTTGCGATGCCCCCCGGGCAGTAGTCCCAGCGAGGAATCATCAGGGCGGTATAGAACGGACCCGTTTCGGAAAGCGGTTCAACCTTTCGTCCTGAACGCTCAAGAGGCTTCATGAACTTTTCATCCTTGCCTGCAGCGATCATGCGGTTGTATTCGGTGATCGTAGCCTTGAGCTTGGCGGCATCGGTGTTGTAGAAAGCCGCAACCTCGTCGAGCGTCGCGAACTTGTACATCGTGCCGTTGCGACCGTTCAGACCGTTCATGCTTCGTGCAACTCGAGCCATGTTGTGGAACTTTGTCAGGCCCTTGTCATCCCAGATGATGTAGGGCTTGGCACCCCCCTTGGCCATGGCGGAGAGAGAAGCCGTCGAAATCGGATTGCGGCCAAGAGCCTCGTTGGCATAGCGAGCACCCGTAGCGGCATCGATCGCAACGCCCCAAATGAGGTCCTCAGTGGGAAGTGCAAAGCTGAAGCGATAGAGCGAGAGCTGAACGGGTCGAGCACCCGCTCGGATCATGGACTTGAGCGCACCTGAGGTGGCACCTTCCGAGGCACTGTTGAGCGTATGTTCAAGGAAGGGTACCTCGTGCTTCATGAACTCCTTGTCACGGGCATAGCCACCAGTAGCCATGATGACGGCCTGACGGGCACCGATGCGGACCTTCGTGCCCGAATGGTTTTCGCGGTCGTCGGAGGCAAGCGAAGCGTCAAAGAGATAGTCCTTGCGCACCTCGACGCCGATCACGCCGCCCTTTTCATCCAGAATGAGTTCGTCAAGCTTCGTGGCAGGACTCACCTTCAGATTCGGATAGCGCTTGTAAGAAGCCCAGAGGCTGCGCAGGATACCAGAGCCGCCGCCTTCAGCAATGAGACAGCGCTTTTCGGAGTGACCGCCGAGCTTGAGGATCTTCGTCCACTTGACACCGTGCTCAAGCATGATCTTCTGAGCGCGGGCCGTTTCACGAGCAATGTTGAGTGCACGTTCACGATCGCTGAGATTGGCGGCAACCTTCGCCATGTCGGCCACCATGGCCTCGGGCGTATCGG
>ERZ894180.1801-NODE-1801-length-11981-cov-8.003438_pt1 | contig 11981 bp, 10 predicted proteins | sample MGYA00380278_ERZ894180 | MGnify/ENA primary metagenome ERZ894180 (study PRJEB32331, sample SAMN06328450) | human gut metagenome | biome: human gut microbiome; feature: stool | host: Homo sapiens | collected 2013-02-24 ...
CCAATGCCGTAGTTACAGCTTGCCTGCCGTGAGGTCGGCAAAAAGATGTTGCCCAGCGTTTCCACGCTGCACTGACCCACCACGCAGTGGGGCGTGATGCGGTCAATGCTGTGGGTGCGCTGCCCGGAGTGGTTCGGGCTGAGCTTGGTGTAGGACACCAGAGAGCTGTTCGTGTAAGCCATGTTATTCATCCTCCTTTTCACTTCGGTCATGAAGCTGCTCCAGAACGGATTTCAGCTTCTGCGGAATGGGCAGTCCCAGGTATGCGGCGTTCTCCAACAGGGACACGCCCTCATTCGACAAATAGAAGAAAATGACGGCGGTACGCATCACCGAGCCGCTGCCGATGACGCGAGTGTCGAGAATATGCCCGATGCCGACCAGGGCGAAGATGAGCACCTTTTTGAAAATGCCCTTGAATCCGACTTCGCTGGACAGCTTCTTATCCACCACGGCGCACATGATGCCGGTGATGTAGTCGATGACTACGAAAGCCAGAAGCGCATAAAGCAAGCCGTCACATCCTCCCAAGAACCATCCGAGCCAGCCGCCGATACCGGCGAACACCACCTGAATGGTCGTCCAGAATTCTTTCATGTTGTTTGTCCTCCTTTGAAAGTTGAATTTGTGTATGAAAATAGTGACGCCGGAGCGTCACACTTTTCCGATGGCATAGATTGATACCTTGTAGGTTGCCGATGGTACCGTATTTGGTCTTACGGCAAATATCTTTCCGGGGTTGGTCGTTGTAGACCAGCTACTCGAACTGCCTCGCTCCACAAACATGGCGTAATTGCTGTTCTCCGTGGAGATATGGACATGGGGAATTTCCGCGAAGGTAAATGGAAAATTAGGGAGCGCAATTGCTCCGCTCTCATAGAGCACGCCCCATGCCGTCGAAATGGCGGTCGTAAAGGAATACTGCCCCCAACATTCCGCTGTACCGCTTTTCCATTTACGGTAATTCCAGATGCCGCTTGTCCCTTGCTGAATGACAAAATCCGCAAGGGGTGAGCCATCCACCCGCATATCTCCGGCAACATCCAGCATGGCTTGTGGCTCCGGCGTGTTGATGCCGACCTTCTTTTTCCGCAGTGCAATGAGGGGCGTACCCTGCGGAACAGTAAAATACAGATCCAGACTGCTCAAAGAATAGAGCTTGTCTTGGATCTGTAGATGAAGGTCGTAGGAACTGTTGGCATCCAGATTGCACAGTTCCAAATTGGAGTAGCTGAAAGAGGTTCCGCTTTTTGTCGTGCCGGAATAGATGCTGGTGTAGCTGCCGTAGCTGCTCTCACTGGTTTTCTTGTACCGATACCGCACATAAACCACGCTGTTTTTCTGCGTCCCGTCTACGGTCACAGCAGAAATAGAGCCACTGAATTTGAGCTGCATTTCCGCTTCAATGTCGTTGGTTCGTCGGAGCGTCACCGAGGACACCTTCGGCTTGGTGTACGGAATGACTGTTACCGTCCGTGAAGTTTCGGCGGTGTAGCCGCGGGAGTCCGTGACCGAGAGCGTGACCGTAACACTGCCGGACTTGGCGATCTTTCCGACTGTGATAGCAGACCCGGTTGAATTGGATGCGGATAAACCGTTGCAGGACGCTGTGTAGTTAGAAATGGACGCCCCATTCTTCGCAGTCGCCGTTCCGGGGGTGACCTTGAGAGTCGAGTAGTTCTGCACGAACAGCTGGTCGTTGCCCGTGAGGTTCTTTGTGGTCGTGTAGCTGTCGGCATAAGTGAATCCGCTTATGGTCGGAGCAGAATTGGTCGCCGTGGTCAGTACAGTGGCGGTCTTGCTTGAGGTGCTGCCGATCTGCGTTGAGCCGCTGTAGGACGAAACCGCAAAGGTACCTATAAAGGACTTGATAGACGCCATTGCATTCAGCAGTGTCGTCCTCTGCGCCGATGTCAGCGTGACTGTGCGGTTCGCAGTGCCCTTCGACCAGGAAAGCCCGGAGATAGTCAGGATGGTCGTGCTGCCGTTCTTGAGCACCAGCGTATTGGTGTAGGAGGCTTCGTACACGGTCACATTGATGGTAATGGAAACCGTGGCATTGTCCGCCGTCACCGTGTTGACACTATTCACCACAGCACCGCCCAGCGTCTTGACCGTGGAACTGCCGGAAGTGCCGTAGACGTGGTTGTATTGCCGCCTTGCTCTGACCCTCACTGTGTAGCTTGTATTCGGTGAGAGCGAGGTGATCGTCACACTGGCACTGGTGGATGCCGTCGTTGAGAACTGCGTCCAGCTCGAACCGCCGTTTGTGCTGTACTGCCAAATGTCCGCCGTGGCAGAGGATGTAGCGGAGATTTTGAACCCGTTTGCCGTGACATTCGAGGTGCTGAAGGTCACGGTAGGTGCAGAGCGGTCAATGGTAGTCAGCGTCATGCTGCCGCCGTATTCCTGTGAACCGTAGATATAAACACGGGTCGAGAATCCGACCATGATCGTTTTGCTGCCGTTGCTGTCATGAGCCACAGTAATCGTGCCGCTGACAGAACCTTTCTTTGCCGGGAAAACACGGTCATCCCAATAGGTACGGCCCTTTGAGTATACGGTCGTACCATTGATCGTTACAGTGGTCGTGTCAATGGTGTAGTAAGTGGATGCGCCACCGGTAGAGGTCAGCGTCCAGGAAAGTGTCGAGCTGTTACCGACCACATTCACGCTTTCCGAAATGTCCAGTTGAAGATAGCGCCCATCGTATGCCGCGCTTTTCCAAGTTGCCATAGCTTTCCCTCCTTAATCCAGAATGACGATGTTCAGCCCTTCGGACGCCGTTGGCATCGGGACAAACTTCGTTTTGCCCACGGTCAGCTCGCCGTCCACCGTGGTTTTCTTGGTCTGCGTTTCGTCCTTGTTCAGGGTAAAGATCACCTCATCGTTGTAGTAACCGGCGAACTCCGTGTTCGTGATGACCGTCCGCTGGGACGATGCGCTGTTGGACACCTCGATGCCCCGCTTGTCGATCTTGACCTCCTGCGTGTAGATCTCGTTGGGAGCAGGCGTCCACTTTCGGGGGATCGCTCCTTCGGAAATCATGATGTCGGCGAGATAAATGGACGCATCCCGACAGTAGCAGTAAATACGCAACGTGGGGTCGGTCACATCCGTGAGCGTTACGGAGTAATCCGTCCAGTCAAACGCCGTGGACTTATTGAACAGGTACTTGGTTTTGTTCCCGTTGTAGGTCACATAGAAATACCCGGACATGGTCGAGGTTTTCTTTGCCCGAACCGAGATCGTATAAGTGCCGGGGACTACCCCTCGGATGTACTGCGACAACGAGGAATAGGCTCCCAACACAAAGCAAGAGTCGGAAATGGTGTTGTTCTGGGTATCGGTGGAGGTATCTGTTTTTACCGTACCGGAGTAGCTCCAATCATCCGTGATGCCGTTCAGCCCGGAAGAGTTCTGCACATAGTTGATGCCGCCGATGTACTGCTCCTGCATGGTGACGGACAGTCCATCCACCGTGTGTTCCAATTCCGAAACACGGCTTTCGGAGTTCAGCACCCGTTCCTCCAGGACGCCCTGGTCGTTGGACACCGTTTCCACGGTTTCGGTGAGGGTCGCCACATAGCTGTTCAGCCCGTCGATGGTTTGCTGGAACTGCGCATCCTTCTCGGTCAGAATGGAAATGGTGGTGCGGATCGTTTCAATGTCGTTCTGCACCACCCATTCGTTCCCGTCCCATATCTTCGTTTCCGGCGGGGTCACGGAGGTATCCACCCAGAGCTGCCCCTCATAGGGGTTCTCCGGCGGCGTGTCCGAGGTGACCACATCGCAGAGACTGATAATCGTGAACTGTGCTGATGCGATCATCTCACCACCTCCTCAAAGCGCCACAACGACCATAAAGGTTGCCTTGGTATCCACATCGGCGCTGGACACCGACAGGGTCTTGCCGGTCTTGCTGCCGTTGGTTCCCCAAGAGGTGTCGACTACACCGTCTTTGTTGTACTTCGTCCAGATGTAACTGCCGTTTCCGGCTACATCCACCTCGGAGCCTGCCTGATAGCAGACGGCGGTCAGCACGGTCGTGCCCTGGCCGTTCTTGAACACATCGCCGCCCGTGGAGGTGACGATGATCTGCAGCGGGTCGGAGTTGTCGATGAAGGTTGCCACATCGAAAAACTTCGTGTTATAAGAAGCGGATGCGGAATCCGTGTCCTGGGCACAGCACTTGAATACGGCGTAGCTGTCCACCGCTGCGGCGTAGACCGTGAGCGTATTGGTGGCCGTGCCGGTGTATTTGTCGGCGGTATCCGAGAGCTTGCGCCAGCCGATACCGAAGTCCGCATCATAGCCGGTGGAAGAAGTAGCGGTGACGGAAGTGTCCATGACCGCCCACTTGTAGCTGACCTTGGTGGTGTCCACCGTAGAGCCACGCCACAGCTCGGCCTTGGCGGTCAGACTGGCGACCTCTTCATTCTTGAACACATTTCCGTTGGGCGTGGTGACCAGCAGATCAACGATGCCGGAGCCATTGACCACACGGGAGAAGGAAATGGTCAGCGGATGGGTCAGCGACAGACCGGTGCTTTCGTCCTTGTAGGTGATGATGCAGCGGTAGTCGATGCCGGGCAGCTCTGCCATGACATTGGCCTTGACCGTGAGGATGTGACTCTTGACACCACTGAGGGCGTAGTTCGTGCCTGCGGTGATGGCGGTGTTGCTGTCACCCACATACCACTTGACCGAGGTGACATTGGCTGTGGCGATTTGGTCGGCGGTGGTGCCGATGACATACAGACTGGGTGTCAGAACGAGGTTCTTCGTTTTCCAGTCGGGGGTGTAACTGCCGTTGTCGGGGTTATACATCTGAGTCTTGGCGAGGTTCGAGCCGATGTACCCCGTCAGTGTCAGTGCGTCATTGTAGTCGATGATGGTAAACTGACCTTGTGCTTTGCTCATGTGAGAAGCCTCCTTTAAAGTTGTTGTATCAGGAACGGGCACTGTGCCGGTTTCTGTTGTGGGTTCTGCGGTTGCCATAGTGAATTTCTCCGTTATAACAGGCTCTGCCTGGTCGTGGTGTCGATGAGGTCACAATAAAAAGTGGCGCGGACTTTGACATCCGCACCGGTGATAACAACGGACTTTGCGCCGCCGAAATGCTGCTCGTTCCAGACTTTGTCCGCTTCTGTATCCTCAGACACCCTTGTCCAAATAAACTGGTTGGCATCCAGCGTGTCGGTGATGTCTTCATCCCAGGAGTACACCTTGGCGGAAAGCAGCGTTTTTACATTGCCGTTCTTGAAGATGTTCCCGTTGGATGAGATGATAACCAGCCGGAGCATTTTCTGCTCCTCAATGGTGGTAATGCGGTCGCTGACCTCGGTGACCTCCTTGCTGGTGGCGTAGGCACGAAGCACAACCTCGCCGCTCTCCAAGTCCCACCAGGACGAGCCGTCCTGCGACTGGATGACACCTGCCTTGATGATGTTTGCTACCAGAGAGCCGGAAGTGATGAAGTCTGCAACGATCTGACCGTCCGCCGTGATGGCGGTTTCGTAGAGGCCGTTGTAGCCGTTACGGGAAAAGCCCAAGCCGCCCACATTCCACCGCCAGACATTCACGGCATCGTCAATAGAGGGAGCGTCCAGAATAAGAAGTTCATAGGGTTGTCCGTTCTCTTCGCCGGTGTGGATAACCACATAGCCGCCGCTCTGACCGGTGATAAGCCCGGTGGCCTTGCCGATGGCGGTCTGGAGCAGCTTTGGAAAGCGTCCCACCGTGGACTCTACCTTATCGACCGTTGATTGCACCTCGGAAATGGTGGTGATCATGCTGGACTTGCTCTGACCGAGGGAAATGCTCACATACCGTTCGGCAAGAGTGTCGTACACGGTTTCAATGACCATAGCCGACACGCTCACACCAAGCAGTGAATGCCGAATGGTGACGGTATCGCAGAGGTTGACCCGCTCCAGGAGTGCCGAATACTCCGGCTGTTTCCAGAGCGGCTCAAAGGACACCTTCACCGTGGGAATGGTCGCACCCAGCGGATTGGCTTTGATGTAGCTGTTGGCTTTCGCTCGGAGGGCATCCTCGGTTACAACTCCGTCAAATTGGTCGGAGAAATCCATGATGAGCGTTTTCGCCCGGACGATCTCCGAGGTCACAATGGGGAGCGTTACCTCCGGCAGCGTGACCACGGTTTCGGTATCCGCGCCCTCTGGGGTGTACACCGCATACGGAAGCAAAGCCGTGTACACGCCGCTGCTGTCCTCGTCCTGCTCCAAGGCGGTGAGGTTCTTGCCGTATTCAATGACCACACCGGTTTTCTGCCCACGGTGGGAGTGAAACTTCACCGTGAAGTTGTCCCACTCAAACTCACCGTACCATTTGGAGAGCATGGAGCCTTCCGTACCGCCGAGGCAGGCACGGACGCTTTTCGGTTGGGTGACGGAAAATGCCTTTGCATCCGAGTAGTCCGTCCAGCCGGAAAAGCGTGTATCTCCTGCAAGAAGCTGCGAGAGGATGAGCTGCGGAGAGCGGCTTTCTGTCGAAAACGGAAGCACCGGCACATTGGCGAGGTCATAGGAGATATGCTGACCGTAGATGGTGACGATGCCGTTTAAGGGCTTTGTAATGCGGTAAATACGGAACGCCTGGTCGGCGGCGGTGTCGTTTGGTTTTGCCTTGATGATGCACTCCTTGGTGATAAGCCCATAGTGCTGACCGCTGACCGGGTATTTGAGCAGGCACTCGAATATGCCGTTTCTTTCCTCAGTGACTTCGCAGGAAATGGTGTCCGTCAGCACACCAAGGCCGAACGAGCTGAAATCCGTAGTATTTGCGGCATAGAGTACAGGGATCATAGGCAGCACCACCTTGGAACGACCTCAATCCTTGACACATCGCCATTGCAGTTAATGGTGCAAACACCCGGCTTGAGGGCTGGAAATTCCGCTCCTTTGACTGTGTCGTTTTTGAGGGCAGTGCCTTTGAAGCAGTTCATCAGCTCACTGTCGATCTCGATGTACTCATCCAGATTGGAAATCATCATACCTCGACCTTGGGGCTGTATCATTATTACCACCGTACCGCTGCCATATAGCTTAATATACGGTCGGCTCTCAAAAGCAGTGGGATTTGTAATCGTCAGTTCAGAAGCGTCAGCCGACACCGTCTGCTGTCCCGCAAAGCTGTATTTGAAAGGCTTGCAGTTGAAGGTCACGGTGAAACTGCCGACCTTGTTCAGCTGCTCCTCAATGTCCAGACTGCCGGAGATGACGCCGTAGCGGAAATACTCCGCATCGTAGGAGTCAGTAAGTTCATGGTATCTGTCCGGCTCGGAGTACAACCAGCCTTTGATGTTCCGTAGAACATCGGCAAGGGCGGCGGTATTCTTCCGGGCGAGAAACACCGTGTAGCACACCTTGATGTTGGAAAAACGGCGGTTGGGGTTGATGATGTCGCCACTTCTGCCGGGAATGGAGATGAACTCCGCATCGTACTCCGGTGCGGAGAACACGTCCTTCTTCTCGATATGCAGACCGAAATCAGCGGAACTGCGGCCGTTGTAGGTAAAATAGGTCATGCGAATACCACTCCTTTCCGCTGGGCGAACTGGTTCGCCGTTTCCATGACTTCGGAGGTGAGCTGACGGATATCCTCACTGCTGTAATTGTTGAAGTTCGTAATGTTCAGGGCAATGGTGAAAGCGGACGCCGCCTTTCCGACCACACCGTCCACGGCAGAGCGGATCGAGCCGTTCACGTCAAAGTCGGTGGGCAGAGCCGTCTGCATATCGTGAGCGAGGTCGCCCATGACACCGTTGATGTCCTCCGCCATTCCTTCTGCGGCTTTGACCGCTTCATCGCCGTTGTCGTCAATGGAGCCTGCAAGACCCTTGACCAGCATTTCACCGACCCATGCCATCTCCTTCGAGGGCGAATGGATACCGAAGAAATCGCAGATGCCGTCCCAGATGGAGGAGATCCACCCGGACACTTTATCCCACAGCCACGAGGCAAGCTGGGTAATACCGCTCCACAGACCTTTTACAATGTTGCCGCCGATCTCCACGATTTTGTACATGAGAGAGCCGAAGGCTTTCACGATACCCGCAATGATCTGCGGCACGGCTTTGACGATTTCCACGATGATGGTGGGCAGGTTTTCAATCAGCGCAACGAACAACTGCACCCCTGCCATGATGATTTTATCGATGTTTCCGACCAGTGCATTGACAATGCCGGAGATGATTTGAGGAATCGCCTTCACGATGGTGGTGATGATCTGCGGCAAAGCCTGTATCAGCGAAATCAGCAGGTCGATGCCCGCTTGAATGATTTGAGGAATGGCGTTCAGCACGGCGGTGATAATGCCGTCAATAATCTTCGGGATAGCCTCCACGATAGCCGTGATGATTTCCGGTAAGGCAGTCACCAGCGAGGTCAGAAGCTGAATGCCTGTTTCGATGATCTGAGGAATCGAATCCAGCAGGAAGGTAATGATGCCGTTGATGATCTCCGGCAGAGCGGCAATCAGCACGGGCAGTGCGTCCAGAAGTCCTTGCGCCAGTCCCGTGATAAGTTGTAAGGCTGCGTCAAGGAGCATCGGCAGGCTGTCCACCAGTCCTTGTACGATGGTGACGATAGCCTGCACCGCTGCCGGAATGAGCGTGGGCAGTGCGTCCGCAATGCCTGTCACCAGTGTAGACACCAGCTGAACCGCTGCCTCGATAAGCAGGGGCAGATTCTCGATCAGCGTGTTCACGATGGTCATAAGTGCGGACACCGCCGCTGGGATAAGCTGCGGAAGCAAAGACAGCAGCGTTTCCAGCACCTGCGAGAATAGCTCAGTGACCGCTTCCAGCAGTGTGGGCAGCAGTTCACCCACAGCCGTCAGCAGAGCATCCAGCGCCGTGGGCAGAGCCGCCACGATGTTTTCAATGACCGGCGTGATGTTTGCCACCACAGTCTTGAAGGCATCCACCATGTTGTTGCACAGCAGCTCCATGTCAGCGTCCGCATCGCCGAAGCCTACGATGAGGTTCGACACGGCGGATTTCAGTGCATTGACAGAGCCGGAAATGGTGGCTTCCGCTTCCTTGGCAGTCGTACCGGCAATGTCCATGCTCTCCTGCATGACATGGATGGCTTCCACCACATCTGCGTAGGAGGAGATGTCATATTTGACGCCGGATATTTTCTCCGCATCGGCAAGCAGTCGCTCCATTTCCTGCTTTGTGCCGCCGTAGCCCAGCTTGAGGTTGTCGAGCATCGTGTAGTTCTGCTTAGCAAAACCCTGGTAGGCATTCTGAATGGAGGACATATCCGTACCCATCTTATTGGCGTTGTCGGACATATCCGTAATTGCCATGTCCGCATACTTTGCGGCCTTCTCGGTATCACCGCCGAGGGACTGGATGAGGCTTGCGGAGAAGCCCGTGACCGTCTCCATGTACTCGTTGGCGGAAAGTCCTGCCGTTTTGTATGCGTTGGCGGCGTACCGCTGGATCTCCTGTGAAGAGTCCTTGAACAGGGTATCCACACCGCCGACCAGCTGCTCGTAGTCCGCATAAGCAGCGATGACTTCTTTGCCGAGCTTCACAGCGGCGGCACCTGCGGCGACAGCCACGGCGCCGAGCGCCACACCTACGGTTTTGAGAACCTTGCCGAAGCCTTCAAACTTACTGCCGGATTCCTCCGCAGCCTTGCCGCCCTCCTTGATGGCTTTTTCGTTCTCGTCCAGTTCCCGGTTCATGTCGTTGAGGGCAGCTTCGGCATTGTTGAGCTGGATCTGCCAGTTCTGGGTGCGGCGGTCGTTCTCTCCGAAAGAGGTGGCGGCATTCTGCAGAGCCTTGCGAAGGGTATCGATTTTTGTTGTCTGCTCGTCGATCTCTTTTCGCAGCACCTTATTCCGTGCGGCAAGCGCCTCCACGGATTTATCGTTCTTATCGAACTGAGAGGTGGCGAGCTTCATTTCGGAGCCGAGCACCTTGAATGACTGGTTTATATCCGCCAGCGCTTTCTTGAACTCCTTTTCGCCCTCAAGACCGATCTTCAGTCCGAAACTGTCTGCCATGTACCGTCACCTCCTTGTGGATGGCATGAAAAAAGCACCCCTCACCGAGAAGTTGGGACGAAACCGTCCGAAGTTCTCGATGAAAGCGTGCCTGATGGTATGAAAAAGGAGCGACCCCGAAAGGCCACTCCTTAAAACTGATTTACTTATTCCGTTTCCAGCATCTCAAGCTGCCTGTCAATGTCTCTGCCGCCGTACATGATGCGCATGACTGTAACCGTGGTGTCATCGTGCGTGGGGACATAGAAAACAAGGTAGTTATCCACAGGCATGATACGCAGATTGCGCTCTCGCCAGTTCTTCCTGTCATACACACGATAACGCTCCGGCATTTGGTTGAGAGAGGCGATTGCCTTTTCGATGCGGGAGAGCTGAGCGTTTGCGTTCTGCACAGACTGCAGATCCACCGCAATGTATCTGAAAATCGCAGAGAGGTCAGCCTGGGCAGTTTCGGTCAGAACAATGGAATATTTCATACACCGAATTCCTTACGGACATTCGCAAACGCCTGCTCCATAGGAACCGTGCGTCCGGCTTTTGCATCCGCATAGCCTTTCTCCAGTTCTGCATCCAACTGCGCCGCCGTCATGCGGCTGACATCCAAAGGATGCTCCGGCAATTTCACTTCAAACGGTAATCCGTTCTGAAGAATGATCTGCTTATAGAACATGGTAATGGCATTGGAAGCAGGAATGCCGAGCGCAGTCAGAATGTTTTCAGCCTGCTCCTTGAGATCCGGCTCGATTCGTGCATACAGATTCGCTGATTTCGCCATATCAAAAACTCCTTTCGGTCTTATGGTATTCATCTTCGCTTCTATTATACACGAATGTGCGGACGATAGCAATACAATTCGAGATTATTTTTGTAAATTCTCTTTGAACTCAAATGCCGTCCGGGATAATATCGTCAATGTAGTGTTCGTGAGCAGGAACAGCCTGCCCGTTATACTGCTTATGACACTCCCATAAGTCCAAAAGCAGGCCAAACGGCATCAGCCACACCTCATCCTGCGACAGATGCAGGTGGGCAAGACCGTAATAAAGAAGCCGGGTAAACAGCTCCGCATCGGAGACTGTTACCCGACTTGTGCGTTTTTTGAGTCTTTCTCGCTTTCCACATTCCGCTTGGTACCCTTGTAGAGCGCCTCCGTAATGGCGGTTTTATAGCCGGCGAGGTCGAGGGGCGTGGTCAGAAGCTCCACCACATCCTCGGTGAGCAGCTCCTTGGGGTGCTCCTTATCTTTGAGGTTGTGAATGAGGATGCTCTGATTTGTAAGAAGCGTGATAAGCCACACGATCTCGCCGATGGCCATTTCAAAGTTCTCGGATTTCATCAGCTTCTCACCGAGGTTCTCCAGCCCACCGTAGCGACCGGCGATTTCCTTGGTGGCCTTGGTGGTAAGCATGAGTGTGTATTCCTCGTCACCGATGGTGATGACTGCGGTTCTTTCGTTATCCATTGTGCGTTACCTCCGTTAGCCCTGATTCTGGGGAGTTGTAGTATAAGTCGGCTCGTAGACTTCCTTATACCAGTTCGTGATGGTCGCAGTGGGCACATCGCCCTCCAAAGCCTCCGCTTTCCACGGGTGTTTGCCGCCTGCGTCTGCCTTGTTGCGGCGCAGAATAGTGCCCTCAATGGTCGGCGTAGAGAAAGTAATGCTGTCGCCCTTGGTGGCAAGGTTCGTTGCCGGAATACCGAATTTCACACGGTACAGCCAGTAATACTTGTACTTGCCGTTGGACTTCTTGGCACGGAAGCCAACCGCCACAGGGTCGCCGCCGTCCTCGGATGCGGAAATCAGCACCTTGTTTTTGTCGATGGTCGCACCCGTGAGTTCGGATGCCGCCGTAGAGCCGATATCGTCAATGCCGAGGGAGAGTGTGCCGGATTTGAATTCCTTCACGATCTCCGAAGCGCAGTCATCGGCATAGAGC
>ERZ894180.1811-NODE-1811-length-11924-cov-7.968826_pt1 | contig 11924 bp, 9 predicted proteins | sample MGYA00380278_ERZ894180 | MGnify/ENA primary metagenome ERZ894180 (study PRJEB32331, sample SAMN06328450) | human gut metagenome | biome: human gut microbiome; feature: stool | host: Homo sapiens | collected 2013-02-24 ...
CTTTAGAATTTGGACAACCTCTGGTTGCAATGCTCAATGCTATTATTGTTTTGAAAATGGTGTGAAGAATATCACTATGTCAACTAATACGGCGAGTGCATTAGTTGGATTTATAGAAAAACTATTGGAATGTGGCGACAGACTTGAAATAGAGTGGTTTGGTGGTGAGCCATTGTTAAATACAAAAATCATAGATTTCATATCTGAGCATCTAATAAAGATTTGTACAGAGAAAAAATGCACATATCAAAGTGCTATGATTAGCAATGGAAGTCTTATATCAAGAGATATAGTTGAGAAAATGAAGTCAAAATGGAAACTGTCTGCTATACAAATCACTCTTGATGGATATGATGAGTATTATGACAAGGCAAAGCGATATTTTAATCCAAAGCTTTATAATTTTTGGAACGTAATTTCAAATATAAAATTACTTGCTGAAAATGATATATTTGTTTCTATAAGAATGAATTATGATACTAGCAATTTCATAAGTTTGAAAAAGCTCATCGAATTCTTACATAGTGAACTCAGTGGGTACGAAAAAGTAGGATATTATATTTATCCATTATGGGATGCACTTAATGAAGATGATCCTAATGCATTTCGTACCAAAACGCTAGCTGATAATAATCTTATAAAATTATTCGATATGCTAGTTAATTACAATATGAATACCATTATTAATGTTGCGAGACTAAAATATCGTAAGCATCAGTGTAAATCCTGTAATAAATATAGTTATGCAATTCTAGCTGATGGTAAAATAGTAAAGTGCTGTGAAACATTCAAGCAGATATTAGGTGACGTGTGGAATGGAATATCCGATAGAGAACATTATGATTTTTGGACTAGTAATGAATTGGATGATAAATGTAAAACGTGCGTATATCTGCCAATTTGCCAAGGTGGATGTAAGTCGTCTCATTTCACTAAGATGCCACAATGTTTTGCTTATAAGCCAATCATAAACGATATACTTAGATGGTATGTTTCTAAACTAGATTCCGAACTCGCTAGAAAACAATAGCCAATTGGCTTCAAAATCATATCATTTAAAATTATCCCAAGAAACATAACCGGTCACATACTGTCCCACCGGTGCTTTTCCGCAGAACTCCGGCTTTGTGGTGATTCGATAACGACCGTTCTTGCAGGCAATGCCGTCATAGAGATAGTAAGTGCCGCTGATTCTTCTGGTTACAGATATAGTTTCTGCACTGGCGAACAGAGGCGTGTTGGCACGAATGGCAACCTTCTGCCCCTTGGTGAACTTACCGCCATTGGTGTAAACCGCATTTCTGTTGGCATCAAATACAGAATATCCGACCTTGCAGGCTTTCTTCGCATTCTCCAAAGAGGAATACGCACCAAGCTGCGACTTCGCATCTGCCCAAGACTTTCTCACTCGGTAAATCTGCTTTGTTGCAGGAATAGGTGTTGTGGATGCAGAACCTGCGTTCAAATAAGACTGTACCTTTTCCTTGAACTCCGTCCAATGCGGCAAGATATACGCCGGACACATCTTGTACCGATTGTACATGGTGTTCAGCTGGTCAATCGTTCCGTTTCGTCCGTCACGAACATTGAGCCAGTGGGTATGCGTGTAGAGATGGTTGATGTCCAGTCCATACTGTTTTAATAACGCTGCTGCCAATTTCGCTGCATTGTCTTCCGACTTCTTATCCGTGGAATTGTATGCAGAGGACATAATACACTCGATGGCGATGGTTCTTCTGTTGCCGTTTCCAGAGCCATCAGCAGCGTGCCAGCCACTCAGGCTGTGAGGCAGATTCTGCCATGCACACACATTATCCACATAATAGTGGACTCGCACGTCATTCATATTGTTATTGACCGTTGCCCTTGTGTATTGCTCCGCAGGGGTTGTGCCGCTTGCTACGGTGATCCAATCGGTATTGTGGACGGTCACACCGATGATTTTCCCTGCCATGGAAACAGAGGGCATATCGATGTGGTTGGGATTGTGTTTGGTGAGCAAATACTCGTTGATTTTTACTCCATTCAGAGTTGTTGTTGCATCCGGTCTTAAAATAGCCATATTACTTGTCCTCCTTGTCGGTCGTTTCTTCGGTTCTGCCGATTTTCGTTTGCAGAACATCAATTGCTTTTTTGATTGCAGGCGGATACGGGATCCCCATTAAACTTGTATTTTCCACAATGGAAAGCAGTTCGTTCAGGCAAAAGCTGATGCAAACAGCATCCCGGATGTAGTTGGTATTCAGCAGAATATCCATCCGAACTGCAACGACGATCAGCATTAAAGTGCAGACCTTTTTCGCCAGACCGAACCAGCCGGCTTTGGAAGAAAGTCCGCCGCTTTCTGTGTGTTTGGACTTTTTCATCATAGCGGTGATGATGCCGGTGAAAAAGTCGATTGCCATAAAGACGACCAGTGTCACCAAAGCGGAGTCCCAGCCGCCAAAAATGGCAGCAAAAAAGCCGCCGACCAAGCCGACAGCTACACAAATGGTATCTTTCATCATATTTTTAGTCCTCCAGTACTTTCAGAAATCGGATTTTCGGGTGGGAATTGTTACTTCTGCCCACCCAGGCAAGGTAATATTCGCCGTCAGAAATGCCGGTACATTCTGTGATGGTGGTGATAAAGGTGTCCGATTGCAGCCATTGGAAATCCAGAGAAACCGCACGATTTGCATCGATCTCTGTATTCACATACACACCAATAGGAATGTCGATCTTCTGCGGTTTCTGCACCAGATACAGCCTTCCGGCTTCGCTGGAACCTGACTGATAGGACACCACGATTTCAGCGTTTTTCGTCAAGGACAGAGACTTTGTACAAACGGTCAAGACCGACTTATCCCAGTTAAAACACGTCTGTGAATAGGACAACACAAAATCATTTTCTGCACTGCAAAACTGCGGATAGGCAGTCAGGAAATCCGCCATTGTCTGATACCTGCCGTCCAGAATCATACTGAGATTTGATGCATAGGTCGAAATGGCATTCTGCCCGGACTGAAACAGGACGGTGTAATTTCTGCCGCTTGTCAGATTATCGATTTGCTTTTGCAGGCTCTCCAAAGTACGTTCTGTCTTTTCTGAATAGACTGTAACCTTTGTGCTAAGCCCATTGATTTGTGTGCCGAAACCATCCCATTGTGCGATTTTAGCGGCAGTGATCTGATCCAATGCAGATTGATTTTCGTGGGTATGCGATTTATCTTCCAGATGCGTGATGGAAAGTGTGTGCTCCTGCAAGATATACGTCAGACTGTCGGACAATTCCTGCACTTTTTCATCCACATAAGTAACCTCTGCATAGGGTGTAAGGTCTACGGCTGCACCCTCTGTTAATGTCACTGTAGTTGTACCATTTTTATCTGTAATGGTGATTGTGATAACACTGCCATCCTTCACAACATTCGCAATTGGGGAAAAGCCGTCTTTACCAGCTACGCCAGCATCTCCCTTTTCACCTTTTTCTCCGGGAACGCCCTGCAGCCCTCTATCTCCGGGATCACCTTTTTCGCCCTTTTCACCACGCTCACCAGTATCACCTTTTTCACCTTTCAAGGATAAAAGCCATTTTTCCTCGGAGTCTTCGTAGCCATGCTCCACTGCAATTGCGTATGCTGACTTTCCATCTGCACCATCTTGACCGGGATTTCCTTTGGCTCCTGTATTGCCTTTTTCACCTTTATCGCCTTTCAAGGAAGAGAGCCAGTCTGATTCAGAGCCTTGATAACCTTGTTCTACTGCAATTTGATATGCAGATTTACCGTCTGTACCTTTTTCTCCGTTTGCACCATTATGAAGCGTTGCAGAAGTTTCACCATCGGCATCGACAATGGTAATTACAACACCCGACTCCATTTGTTCTGCCTTTACTTTTGGGGAAAATCCATCTTTTCCATTTTGAAGTCCAGCAGCCTTTTCGTCCAGTTTTTTCAAAAGCTGAGTATACAGATCCGGAGTCGGCGGAATGGGTGTTGTACCGTCCTCTACAAAACCAGACGGTCGAATGTGAAGAGTTACTGGTACGGTTGTTGCACGCAGTGTAGTATCGCTTTCTGCATCGTAGCCAAACAAACTCATTTTCACCGCACCGGGATGCAGTTCGGCAGGCAGCAAGCAGGTTGTTCCGTCTATGCCAAGCACCACGTTGTATGTTTCCTCACACTGCGTGAACTGCACCACCTTGTGCAGCGTTTTCCAAGCCCCATCGAATACGAACTTCACCGAAACAAATGCGATCTGGTCAGAGGCAATGACCTCTCGCTCCAATGCTTCGATTTTTTGCTGTTTCACTAAAAATTTCATCATCCGTTTTTCACCTCGTTCCATGTATGGGTTTCCGTATCATATTCCAGATAGCCATCTACACACTGGATCTTTTTCAGATAATTGTTGTAGGAATGTTCTCCGGAGGACATCCAGTTGACCGGTTTGGTGATGGCGTTCCACTGAGCGATCGTTCCTTCATATGTGATGGCTGTTAGACTTTCACAGTATGTCAGCATATTTTCCCCAAAGGTTCTGCAATTCGCAGAAATGGTAAGGCTGGACAATGCTGTACATCTTGTAAACGCAAAAGCACCAATGGAATCACACGCAACACGAGCAGTCTTCAGCTTTGCACAGCCGCTGAAAACATACTTTCCCCATGTTTTCACGCTGGCAGGCACAGTGACTTCTGCAATGGCAGTGTGCTGAAATGCAAACGACTGAATTACAGTAACAGCCTGCGGAATCGTAACGGAAGTCAGACCAGCAGTATAGTTGCTTACGACATCTTCCTGTGCAAAAGCGGCATCGCCAATGCTGGTCAGTGTAGCTGGAAGAGATACCGTTTTCGCATTGGCACAATGATAAAACAGGCGGTTTCCCAGACCAGTAATACCATTGCTGAGTACAATTTCTTTGATCTGGCCATTTTGATAGAACACAGAATCATGAGAAGTATAGTCATAGGTTGCACCCGTGCCACGCAGCAGCAGTTTGCCGTTGTCGTAGAGAACATAGTAGATGTTTTCACCGCACTGTCCGGTCGCTAGGATTTCTCCTGCTGTCAAATCATCTACCTTGGTTTGCAGTTCGGAAATCTGACTGTTCATCACATCCAGCCGCTTTTGCAGTTCGTCCAGTGTGGCATTTGTTTTTGCCATTTCGGCAAGCATCTCCGTCACTCTGCATTTGCCAAGGATGCACTTGCAGTAACCGCATTTGCTCTCGTCCGCACGATAATCCAACACATTTTCTGCTATCAGTTCTGTTACTCCGGCTCGCAGTCGAACTGCTGCTAAGGTCAAATAGGTGGTCACATTGTTGTTAGTGAAAGTAGGAATGTTTGGACTGGTGGCTGCTGTACCTGCCAGAATACGAATCCCACAGGTACGAGTAGAACGATCACAATAGATCCCGATTGCTACATAACGATTCAGAGATTCATCTACATAAGAAGAAAGGTCGATGGTATGCAGGGTATCACTGATAAAATAGTGTCCATCGATCCACGCCTTGCCCGTGCCGAATGTAACGGACAAATTTTTGACTGTTGGTGCAAAACACTGCCGGTAAGTATCCAGAATCCCATTGCAAATCAGGCTGGACAAATATGCCGTGAAATCCTCTGCGGTATACACCCGGTCAAGGTTTTGTGCGTTAAAAAATCCATAGGAAAATGCCATATGCTCACTCCGTTTCTTTAAACGTCGGTGTCAGACTTCTGCCGTTCTGGTCGAAACTCTCCACCATGCCGATTAGCTGGATTCGAGGTTGAATCAAGCCAAAGCGTTTCTGTTCCACGGTCACATAGTCGCCCACAAAGTAATCCTTGTTGTACTGATACTGGGTCGAAAAAGCAGCGATGGCGGATTCCGATGCCGTTTTTGGCTGCACCAGATGTTCCGCACCGCTGCTTTTCAAAATTTCCAGATATTCCGCATCGGTCACATCTTCTTCCTGTGCCGTGTTTCGCTCGTCTACATAGACCTCATAGCGGTCAAGATAGGTCGGCTCTGTACCGGAACAGAAGGTGGTTCGCTTTCTGGCATTTCCTTCGCCGCAGCCCAGCACATAGGCAAAGTTTTTCTGCACCGCATCGTCTGCCGCATAGGAGAATGACAGCAGGTTGTTGTACGCATCGGAGAATACGATATGAGGATTGTCGTCCTGCAACAAACTGCGGTCTGTTCCGGAAAACAGGTCGCATTTCAGTGCATTTCCATCCAGCCGCACATTTGCCGAACCGCCGATGGTTTCACAAAGGCTGTACAGCCATTCCAGAATGTTGTCATAGCTGACCTGCATTCGTGCGGTTTTCTGCCAGCAGTCACCGGAAACCGTACCCATGGAAAAACCGGGCAGATTGCGGATTCCGGCAGAAATCACATTGCGGGACAGCACCTTGCGGACGATGTTCTCATAGCTGCCGTTTGCGGTGATGGTGGGATAGATGATCCGCCGTTCCAGCAGACAGGCAAGAAACCGTCCGGTGACAGTCAGATAATCGCCCTTTTCAGCATCCGTCTCCAATTGCAGGGACTCAATGATGCCGAAGTGCTGTGCATCATCGCTCCTTGCCACAATTCTGCCACGCTGAAAGATGGATACATTCTGGGGACTGGCAGCGATATACACCTCAAAACAGCCGCACTGGTAGAACTCAATGTCCCATAAGAGTGAAGAATAGCTGTCGCAGATGGCTTCCAGTGACACAGAAATCTGGTCTTTCAGAGCCGTCAAGCTGTAAATTTCCAACTGCATAGCTATACCCCCAGGTAAGAATTGCGATGCATCAAAGTCACACGCAGCTTTTTCACCCCACGGACTGCCTCGACCCGAAAGATATTCGTGCCTTCCTTCAAGGTCAGCCAAGTCGAACCGGAAACCAGCCGGTTCAGGATATTGCTGTCCACGCCATTACGTGTCAGCGTGACGGTCTTGTTTCCGGTTTTCGTGGTAACCGTAATGACATCGCCGGTCAGAATATCGCCTTTGATTTGCAGATACTCGCCGTTTTCATTGTAGATGGTCGGTGTCACTGCCACCACTTCCTGCGGAATGTCGCTGGGCAATGCCTCAATTCGCAGTGTGAATCCGGTTTCATCTCCGTCATTGGTAATGGATAAGGCATCACTGTTGGAATACACACCCAAAGGAAACGGAGCATCGCTCTCCGGAAAGGGAAAGTGAAATGCTCCGATCACGCCGCTGTAATAGGCATAGAAAATATCCCGGCTGTACCAGTAAATGTCCGGACAGAGAATGGAGATCTGCCCGCTGATCTGCTGCTCGAAATTTGACACCTCGCAGGTTTCTACATACCCCTCAGCATAGACATCGATGTTCGCCGTCTTGTACCAGATCTTGATGTATCGGGACGGCTTGACCACATGATACAGCTGATGCCGCCGTTTCTCGATCCCAATGCCACGCATGGCAAAGGAGATGACTACGTTTCGTTTTTCAATGAAAGCGTTGTTGAGGTAGCTGCCGTTCATGCCTGCGTAAGAAGAAGTGGAAATCGTTCCGGCAGGCGGATTCAGACCTTCGATTTTGGAGGTCATGTATTGATTGGCGGTGGCGGACAGATTCACTTGTTCGCCGGATTCGTTTTCGAGGATGAGTGTGAAATACATGGGATGCACCCCCTTTACATTTTGGGTTTGATGATGTATAATGGAAACAACAGAGACGTAGGTTCGCTACGCAAAATCGGGATTTATGGAGGAAAATTGTTTATGAAAAAGTTTAGAACCGTAGCATCTGTCATTATTATGGTCATTGCCGGAATAGTAGGTTTCTTCATTGGTGCTTTCTTGAATGAACCAATGGCTGGCACAATTCTGTTTTCAATGATTGCCGGAATTGCTTGCATTGTCTACGCCATAGATAATCATGAAGAATAGGGCAAATTCTGATTTACCGAGAAAAAGGAGCGACTCAAATCGCTCCTTTTTAAATATTCAGTGCATTCCTCGTCAACCGATAAATCTCCAGCCGTGACAGCGATTTTGGGCTATTGTTGGTCTGGTTCACTGTGCGGCTGTTGTCGTTATTATAGTAATTGTTGACCGTGCCACCGGAACTGCCGCCGACTATCGCACCGGAGATACCATTCAAACTATAATTCAAATCAGAATCCATGGTCAGCTGCATGGCTTTCGCCACACCGCCTACGGCTTTCTCCACATACTTCTTGCTCTTGTCGATACCGTCTGCCAGTCCTTTCATAAAGTCCGGCATCCAACTTTCGTAGTCTGTCAACGGACCTTTGTCCGGCACAGAAAAGTGCAGGAAATCCCGAATGGTATCGGCAACATTGGTGACGCAGTCCGCCAGCCAGCCGATGGCACTCTGAATGCCGTCAATGATTCCCTGAATGATGTCCCGTCCCCAGTTCCAGGCATCCGAAGCCAATCCCTTGATATATCCCACAGCGGCATCAAAACCATTCTGAATGGTGGATTTGATGCCGCTGATTTTATCAGAAACCGCAGAACGAATGTTGTCCCAGATGCTGGACACCGTAGAAGAAATGCTCTGCATCACGTTGGAAATGGTGCTCTTGATGCTGTTCCAGATGTTAGATACCACCGATCGGATAGCATTCAGAACATTGGAAACCGCAGAAGAGATCTGATTCCAGATAGAGGATACCACAGAAAAAATGGCATTCATCACACTGGAAATCGTGCCGGAGATGCTGTTCCAGATGGAAGAAACCACATTCCAGATTGCAGACAAGACAGACGAAATGAAACCAGATACCGCATTCCAAACCGCAGTCACCACATCTTGAATTGCCGTCAAAACCGTGGAAATCGTATTGGAGATGGCATTCCAGATGGTTTCAAAGGTCGTTCGGATGCCTTCTAAAATGGGTGTTAAAAACGCCACGATCGCATTCCAAATGGCACTGATCTTCTCCGAGATCCAGTCCATCACTCTGCCCACAATGATTTGGATGGCTTCAAAAATCGTCTGAAACAGATAACCAAATGCCGTGATCAGCGGTTCTAAGGTGGTGTAAATGGCGTTCCAAACGGTCGTAATGACGTTATGAATTGCCTGAAAGACCGTAGAAACTACATTGTAAATGGCATTGAAAATCGTGCTGAAAAAGTTGTAGATCGCCGTAAAAATGGTGGTGAAGAAATCCTGAATCGCTGTAAATACGGTCGTTGCCACCGTCTGAATGGCAGTGACAATGGTGGTGAAGGTGTTGGAAATGGATGTCCAGGTGTTGACGAAAAAGTCCCGGATTCCAGTAACGATTCCCGTGAAGAAGGAAGCGATGCTGTTCCATGTATCTATGAAAAATGTTTTGATGGAAGTCCAGACTTCGTTCCAGCTTGTTCCGAACCACCCCAGCACCACATCTGCAATGCCTTTCAGAGTATTCATGATATTGCGGAACGTGTTGACAACGAAATTCCAGATAGACGTAAAAATCCCCTTGATGCCGTCCCAGCACTGCTCCCAGTCACCAGTGAACAGACCAATCAGCACATCAAGTGAATTTAAGAAAATATCTGCAAATCCAGAGAAAATATTGGAGATGTTTTGAAAAACGCCTTCAAAAATAGGGGCTAACAGATTGCACAGCCCGTCCCACGCCGCTTTCAGCACATCGGTGAAACTCTCAAAGTCGAATCCCAGAGCATTTAGCCGGTCAGTGATGCCCTGTGTCAATCCAGTAAAGGTGCTTTTGATTTGCTCCCAGATGGCGATGATATTGCTTTTGAATTCGTCATTGGTTTTCCAGAGATGCACAAAGGCAGCCACCAGAGCGGCAACAGCTGCGATAATAGCAAGCAGCGAACCTAATGACACGCCCAACGCTCCGGTAATGGCTCCGATGCCACTCTGCACAGACGAGAAAAGGGCAGGCAGTTTGGACACTGCGGAAAAGACTGTTCCCACGCTGGAGATGGTTTTTCCCAGCACCACCAACATCGGGCCCAGAGCAGCAGCCACCAGTGCAATTTTTGCAATGGTTTCTTTGGTCTGCGGATCCAACTGGTTCAACTTGTCCACCAGTTCCTGAATACGGGAAACAATGGAGCGAATAGTGGGCATCAGAATGTCAGAAAAGGAAATCGCCAGTTCTTCCAGCTGGGACTTCAAGATGGTCACTTGTCCGGCAAGGTTATCCTGCATGACCGCTGCCATTTTTTCAGTTGTGCCGTTGTAACCGTCTACTGTATCCGAACAGGTGTCAATGGCATTGGACAGCTTTTCAAAGTCCGCCGGGGAACCGTTGATGATCGCCAGCATACCGGACATGGCCTCTTTGCCAAACAGCGAGACAGCTGCCTGTGCCTGTTCTGCCTCAGAAAGACCGCCTAATTTCTGTCGGAGTTGTTCCATGAGTTCCCGCAGAGAATACATCTTGCCGGAACTATCCGTCAGAGAAATGCCGTACTGTTCCATGGCAGATGCTACTGTGTCTGTCGGCTTTGCCAGATTGGTGATGGCGGAACGCAGTGCTGTACCAGCCTGTGAAGATTTGATGCCAGCGTTCGCCATCAAGCCAATGGCAATGGCAGAATCCTCAGCTGAGTATCCCAGAGAACCCAGCACCGGAGCGGCATACTTGAAAGTTTCGCCCATCATGCTGACGTTGGTATTGGCGTTGGAACTTGCCGCTGCCAGAATATCTGCAAAGTGTCCGCTGTCCGAAGCAGACAAACCGAAAGCGGTCAGAGCATCCGTGACAATGTCCGAAGTAGATGCCAAGTCTTCCCCGGAAGCGGCAGCAAGATTCATGATACCTTCAATACCGCTGAGCATATCGTTGGTTTTCCAGCCTGCCATCGCCATGTAGTTCATAGCATCTGCGGCTTCACTTGCAGAGAATTTTGTCTTGCTGCCCATTTCACGAGCTTTTTCCCGGAGAGCGTCCATCTCTGAACCAGTCGCACCGGACACCGCTGCCACCTTTGACATGGCGGCATCAAAGTCTGCACCAGTTTTTACAGCAATGGTTCCCAGAGCCGTGACACCAGCAGTGACGGGCAGCAGCTTTTGTCCCACACCGGAAATTTTGTCCCCGGCGGACTGCAGCGTTTCACCCAGAACACCCATCTTTTCCAAAGCGGTGTGAGAATTGTTTGCTTCTGTGGTCAGGCGTTTCAGTTCGTTTTCGGTTTCAATAATCTCACGCTGCAAAGCATCATACTGCTGCTGTGAGATTTCACCATTTGCAAGAGCGGTGTTTGCCTGTTCTGCGGCATTTTTCAGCGTTGCAAGCTTTTCTTTTGTTGCAGAAATGCTGTCAGCAAGAAGTTTCTGTTTTTGTGAGAGTAATTCTGTATTTTTCGGGTCAAGTTTCAGGAGTTTCTCTACGTCTTTCAGCTGTGACTGGGTGTTTTTGATGTTCTTGTTTACACCCTCTAATGCCTTTGACAGCTTGGTCGTGTCTCCGCCGATCTCAACGGTGATGCCCTTGATTCTGTTTGCCATGCGGTTTCACCTCTCTATTATGGCATCTGAATAAGTTTAAGAATAAAAGTTATTTAATCGTGCTTGACAATTAAGGAATATTGCTGTATAATTAAAGTGTCGATATTCATTTGGAGGTTTTTGGATGAAAAAGGTGCTAAACGATACCGATTCAAACTTGGCATACAAGCTGTGTGTTGAATATGGGAAGTCGCAAGCAAAAGTTGCTGCATTTCTGGGTGTAGGACAAGCTACTATTTCCCGTATTATTCGTAGCCAGCTTCAGATGCAAAAAGAATTGGTTCAAGAAGAAAATACGCTTGTTTCACAAGCTGAAAGAGAGGAGGGATTGAAATGAAGCATACAAACCCCATTGCAGCTGAACTTTGTCGTCCGGCTGTTAACGAGAACGGTAGAAGGTATGGTGGTGCTGCTGCGATGAATCACAACATCAAAGAAGCAGGCGGAATCGATCATGTCATTGACAC
>ERZ894180.1821-NODE-1821-length-11888-cov-12.015212_pt1 | contig 11888 bp, 9 predicted proteins | sample MGYA00380278_ERZ894180 | MGnify/ENA primary metagenome ERZ894180 (study PRJEB32331, sample SAMN06328450) | human gut metagenome | biome: human gut microbiome; feature: stool | host: Homo sapiens | collected 2013-02-24 ...
TTCACGGACATGTTATCGTCTCCTTCAAAGGAGATGGTTATTGATTCAAACATTTGTAGCTCCTGTTTTGTTATTAGTAAAACAAAACCACCTTTTTAGCAAAAGGTGGAGGAGCTCAAAAACTGTGTAGATACAGTCACACTTATTCGACCAGAGGCTTATATCGTGCACTCCTCCTAAAGAGGATATTTATAAATCTACAAGATGTTTTTGAGACACCACAACCGGTCTCCCGGTTGCGAGGATTATCTTAAAAGATAATTTTTATTTTGCAAGTTAAATATTCCGAATGCATAAATTACCTCATGCTCCGGCTTTTTTCCGCTATTATTGCCTTTTCGTTTCTGTCATGCTCCGGCTCGACCGGAGTATCCTAAAACGAGACATAAAGTGGTGGATTGCCCGATCAAGTCGGGCAATGACAGAAAGGGGAAAATGTCGGGCAATGATATTCCACCCAGTCATGCTCCGGCACCTTCTTTTCTCTGTCATTTTGTCGCCTCACCTGCCAGGTGCGGCTTGACCGGAGTATCCAGAGGAATGGAGACGGCGGCAAAGAGATTGCCCGATCAAGTCGGGCAATGACAGAAAGGGGAAAATATCGGGCAATGACAGAGAGAGGAGAGCGTCGGGAAATGATGTTGAGGGGTGCGGGCGATGACAGAGAAAGGAGGTCGGGTAATGACGTTGAGGGGTGCGGGCGATGACATAAATAGTGTAATGACAGAGAGAGAAGAATATCGGAAAATAACCGCAGGGGAATCAAGCCGGATAATGACGGTTTATTGTGTTGTCATACTTAGTTCGGATTACCGAGCAAAGTCAGAATCGCCCGGCGGGTTTGGGGATTTTTCTGGCGATAGGCATTAAACAGCTGACATTCTTCTTCGCTGATAATCAGGTGGTCGGAAACCTTTATGCCTGCAAAGAAATCAATTATGGAGATATCAAGAACATCAAGAATTTTTAAGAGGCGGGAACAGGATATCCGGTTTATGCCGGCTTCATATTTTTGAATTTGCTGGAAAACAACGCCGATTTCACGGGCCAGTTTTTCCTGACTTAAGCCCCTGCCTTCACGGAGCTGACGAAGTTTTTTGCCCAAAGATTTATCAGTCTCGCTCACTATCACTTGTTTTATTCCTAACCAACACCGCGTTAAGGCGGCCGGAGAGCTGAGAAATCATATCTATAGAAATGACACTTTAGTCTTTAAGCCTAAGCTCTGAACATACACTAAAGTCTCCCCGACCGATAACAAGTAATAATCCCGGTCCCGGCTTTCAAGTCAGCCGTCGGCGGCCGGCGCCGCTATAGATAAAAGAGCTTCTCAGGGCTCCGCGTTTAATCGCACAGCAAAAATACTGCTGTTCGCGATAATTATAAGGTTTTTTATTTTTAATGCAAAGGGATTTGACTAATTACACCCCGGCAAATTATTTTATCTGGGCAGCATTATATGACATATTCTCATCAATATAATGGCGGATGTTGTCTCCGAAGGTCTGCTTGATGTAAGATGTCAGTTCCGAAGGCTTTTCTTTAAACTTTTCAGCCTCAGCCTGAGCCTGCAAAAGTTCTTCGATTTTCAGTTTCTTTTCCAGGTAGTCGCGTTTTTCCGCCGCAGAGGCAACACCGTGCACCGAGGCAATGTTAAACAAGATATGCGCCCGGTACAAATCTTTGGTGTACATGGTTCCCGCTGCCAGAATATTGCCCAGCTCAATCATGGCGTCAACATTTCCCTGATTGGCGGCATAAGTAAAATATTTAACGGCGTTGCCGTAGTTTTTGGTAATGCCCAGACCGTTCAGATACATATAGGCAAGCAGATATTCGGCGTCGGCATATTTGACGTTGGCGGCTTCACGCAACAAAACAACGGCTTTTTTATAATTTTGTTCAACGACCAAACCTTTGAAATAAGCATAGCCGAGCATAAACTTGGCGGTCGGGTTTCCGGCTTCGGCAGCGGTTTTCAAAAGCTGTATGGCCTCCCGCGGATTATTCAGCGATGAATTTTTGGTCAGATAGATAAAAGCCAGATTAACCGCGGCCTCCGTATTGCCGAGTTTGGACGCTTTGTCAAAAAGCTGCGCCGCTTTGGTAAAATTCTTTTCCGTGCCGATGCCGCTGAAATACAAACTGCCCAGATTATTAACCGCAATGGGGTCGTTTTGCGCCGCCGCCATATTATAGTAGGTAAAAGCTTTTTTATAATCGACCGGAACACCGTCTTCCCCGTAGAGGTACATATAGCCAAGACTCAACTGCGCATCGACATCGCCCTCTTCGGCCTGGCGGGTAATGCGCTGAACAAAAGTTTCTTTGCGCTCGTTCGGCAAAGCGGTCAGTTTCGGCTTGTCTTTTTTCAGAAAGGAAAAATCCATAAACGAAAAAATGCCTTTGTCTTCATTGTCTTCGGCTTTGGGGTTTTCTTCAGCTTTGGGCTCTTCCGGCTTTTTCTCTTTGTCAAGAACAATGCCGTCCGTCAGCGACAATACCCCCTTGCCTCCGCTGATTTCTTCATCGTTCAGTTCAAACTGGGCATAAGCCGAAGGACTGACAAGAGCCAGAGCTGTACAAAGAAACAAAAACTTTTTCATTTAATTCTTACCCTCGATGATAATTTTTGCGATTGAACAGAATTCCGCCTTTGCCCCGGGTCTGCTCATACAGTCGGCATTCCTGTTCAAAAACATCCTGCTCGTTCCGGCGGCGCGCGCTGTCGGCCTGGTTATATTTATCATTATAATCATCTGACAGCCTCCCCGGTATAGTAGCACGATAACGGGGACTTACAAGAAAATAGTTCAACATTGCAAAACTTTGCAGTTCCGGCGGAGCATCCGTAAATTCACGCTGCTGGTCTATTGCCTTATAAGGACGGACAATAAAGTTATTGCGGATAAAGTTTTCCGCTTCGGGAGTTACCGGCGCCGCATTCAGCGATTGCCCGGTCTGATAAATTTCTTTTTGCAGCCGCCGGCGTTCTTCAGCATCCGAAGTCTGGGCATATTCAAGCCGCAGGCGGCGGATTTTTTCTTTTTTCAGGCGGGTGTCTTTTTTTAAGGCTTTATCGAGAATAAACAGATTATAATCGTCTATTCCCTTACGGTTGATTTTGCGAATTTCCCATTCCAGCCAGGTCTTTTCCCGCTCCAGACGGTTGCGGGCGTCAAAATCGCTTTGATCGGTGCGGTTAAATTCATCAATTTTTTCCCGCAGCTTTTCATACAGCGGGTGGCTGAGGCTGTCCGCCTTTTCCAAAAGCTGAACCTTAAACTGAATTTCAAAATACAGCCCGTCCTTTTTAAAACAGATTTTCTTGTCCCGATAATTTTTTTTATTTTCATAAAAAGAATTATCGGAAGCGGAACGGTTGGCTCTGAACTTGTCTTTGGTTTCCGCCACTTTAAAGCCGCTGGCCCGGGTGATTTTGGAAATAATCTTTTCAATCGAGTCATAAGTCGGCACGCTGATGGTGGCGCGCAGAACATCTTTCAGCCGCTCATGCACCGGCGTGAGTGCGGCGACGGAGCGCTGATAAGTCTTGCCTCCCCGGGGATGTTGCCGAGCCAGCGCCGCCAGCTCCTCCCGGTAAGCCTCGTCATATTTGCCGCCTTTCTGAATTTTGGCAACCGCACGGGCAACGTTCTTCATTCCCGGCATGGTAAAATACATTTTGCTTTCGGCCAAATCAATATCGTCGGAAATGTTCGGATAAGTCAGAATCATTGAGTTATTCGGCGTCACATAAGTAAGCGAATAGTTTTTATCATCGACTTCGCCCGGTTCCAGGTCGTTTCGGCGGCAGGTCTGCGGTTCGCCGAGAACGCTTATCATTTCATAATAAAACTGTGCGTAAATTTCCATTGAATCGGCATAATACGAGCGAAGATAGTCTGCGGCTTCCGGCGTAATTCTGCCGTCGTGCTCCGCCCGGTCAATATAGTCAATTGCCTTGCGGTCAACCGACTTTTGCAAAACGCGGATGTCGCTGTCGCTTAAAGAGTAAAAAGCCGCTTTGCTGTCGGCGTCGTCTCCGGCCAGCGGAGCGGTTACACCGCCGTCAAAAGGGTCCGTCTCACGAGGGCCTTCATTGATACGGGAGATTTCTTCGTTGTTTATTTCCGGATAATTTTCTTCCATGCGTATTCCCGAGCGCTTGTTTATCGGTTAAATTCTTCTTCCAATATATTCTATTTTCCGCAAAAATACAAGCAAACATAAAAAAAGAGCGGCCAAAACCGCTCTTTTGCAGGAGATTTGTTAAAATCAGAACAATTTTAACACGGCCTGGGCAGCCTGAGAGGCCAAACTCAAAGAGTTAATTCCCAGTTGCTGACGAGTCTGCAAGGCCAGCATATTGGCCGATTCTTCATTCATATCCGCTAGAGTCAACTTATCGGAACCTTCTTCCAAAACATTAATCAGGTTTTCGGTAAAGTCTTCGCGGTTTTGGACAATCGAGTAGTTGTTGCCGAATTCGGAAGCCATATTCCGCAGTTCGTTAACGGCACTCTCAACCTCACTGATTGAAATATCCACCGCATTATTGCTTCCCCAATCCGTTACGCGAGAAATATTTAATCCCTTTGTACTGCCATCAACTCCCTGAATGGTCAGAGAAGAGGAGCGGTCTTCGTTAAAAATAACAGTCAAAGACTGGTCGGTGCCGCCCAGCAGGTTAATACCCTTGTACCCGGAATCTTTGGCCAGCTGGTCAATCTGATCCAACACATCATTAAACTGAGACACCGACTTGAGACGATTGGCATTGCCGGCCGTTGCACTCATTTTTGTACCGCCGACTTCAAAGGAAATTTTAATTTCCTCGCCGTTCGCAGAACTGACTTTAAAAGCCCCGTCTTCAAACGCAACGGTGTAATTCGCTCCCAGGGCGGTACTGTCAGCACCAAACTTCATTGCCTGTAAGGCCGTTTGAATTTTGGCAGCGGCATCAGTTCCGGAAGTTTTTTCATCGGTTAAAGTGACTTGTTCGCTTTTCGTTTCCCCGTTATAGGTTACCGTAATATTAAACTTCGTATTGGCAGCGATTTTTTCCGCATCATAGTCTCCGACAGAACCGGCAACCTTATTGGCCTCGTTACGGGCCTGATTGGCGACTGACTTAGCCTGCTGTACAAAAGTCGTAATTGCTTCAATGCCTTCATTAGCGGCTTTAATGGTTTGAACGCCCTGCCCCATCGAATCCAGCAGACCGCTCAAGTCGTTAGCCCGGTTGGTCAAAGACTGAGCCGTATAAAATGAGGAGGGATTATCCAAAGCCGAGTTTACCTTTTTGCCGGTGGACAGACGCTCCTGCGTTACATCCATCAGGCTTTGCGTATTTTGTAATGACAATAAGTTTGAGCGCATACTTGCGGTTAATGAAATATCAGCCATGTTAAATCCCTTCTTAATAATGAACAGACACCAAATCTTGCGGAGATATAATGGTATTTGCTTTGCTGTACTAAACTTATTATACAGTTAATAAGTTTTCTCACTTTTTACAAGCAAAAAATACATTTACTAACAGTCTTATAGACAAAAACGAGTACATTTAATACGGTTATAAAAAAAAGAGCGGTCGAAACCGCTCTTTTGCAGGAGATTTATAAAGACTAGAACAATTTCAAAACTGCCTGAGCGGCCTGAGAAGCCAAACTCAAAGAGTTGACACCCAACTGCTGACGCGTTTGCAAGGCCAGCATATTGGCTGATTCCTCATTCATATCCGCCAGAACCAGTTTGTCGGAGCCTTCCTCCAGAACGTTAATCAGGTTCTCGGTAAAGTCTTCGCGGTTTTGAACGATTGAGTAGTTATTACCGAATTCGGAAGCCATATTCCGCAGCTCGTTAATAGCATCTTCAACTTCTTCGATTGATGCGTCAATATTGGTATTGCTGCCCCAATCGGTTACGCGGGAGATATCCAGACCTTTGGTGCTGGCATCAACGCCCTGAATGGTCAGGTTCGATGAGCGGTCTTCGTTGAAAATAACCGTTAAAGACTGGTCGGTGCCGCCCAGCAGGTTGACACCTTTATAACCGGAATCTTTCGCCAATTGGTCAATCTGGTCGAGAATGTCGTTAAACTGAGAAATAGCCTTAACACGGTTGGCGTTGCCGGCTGTGGCATCCATTTTAGCTCCGCCGACTTCAAAGGAAATTTTGGCTTCTTCACCATTGGCTGATGTCATTTTAAAAGCATCATCTTCATAGGTTACTTCAAAAACATCACCGCCGAGAGCCGTGGCCGGGGTTCCGAAAGTAAGCTTTTCCAATTCTTCCTGGATTTTAGCTGCCATTTCTACACCCGTAGCCGCAGCTTTAGGAGCCGTTACTTGCACACTTTTGGTTTCACCGTTATAAGTAACGGAAAGCTGAAATTTAGTTGCGGCTTCAATTTTTGTTGAATCATACATACCGCTTGAACTTGCGACCTTATTGGCCTCATCGCGCGCCTGATTGGCGACTGATTTGGCCTGCTGTACGAACTCGGTAATCGACTCAATGCCTTCGTTGGCGGCCTTAATGGTTTGAATACCCTGCCCCATCGAATCCAGCAGAGCGCTTAAGTCACTGGCACGGTTGGTCAGAGACTGAGACGTGTAATAAGATGTCGGGTTGTCGAGAGCCGAATTTACTTTTTTACCTGTGGACAGGCGTTCCTGCGTCATATCCATCAGGCTTTGCGTATTCTGTAGTGATAACAAGTTTGAACGCATACTTGCTGTTAATGAAATGTCAGCCATGTTAATCTCCGCTTTGAGGGTGAACAAATGCTGTTTTCTGATTATTCAGCACGGCATTTGTTCTTAAATATTACAAATTTCTATTTTCAGATTTAACTATTTTTTAACAATTAACAAGAAGAAAATAAACTTAATAACAACTTCATAGACAAAAGCATAAAAAAAAGAGAACGGACAACCGTTCTCTTTTTCTTTTGCACTTTCGTCGCTTAGAACAGTTTCAAAACTGCCTGGGCCGCCTGAGAAGCCAAACTCAAAGAGTTGACGCCCAGCTGCTGACGCGTTTGCAAGGCCAGCATATTGGCTGATTCCTCATTCATATCTGCCAGAACCAGTTTGTCAGAGCCTTCCTCCAGAACGTTAATCAGGTTCTCGGTAAAGTCTTCGCGGTTTTGAACGATTGAGTAGTTATTACCGAATTCGGAAGCCATATTCCGCAGCTCGTTAATAGCATCTTCAACTTCTTCGATTGATGCGTCAATATTGGTATTGCTGCCCCAATCGGTTACGCGGGAGATATCCAGACCTTTGGTGCTGGCATCAACGCCCTGAATGGTCAGGTTCGATGAGCGGTCTTCGTTGAAAATAACCGTTAAAGACTGGTCGGTGCCGCCCAGCAGGTTGACACCTTTATAACCGGAATCTTTCGCCAATTGGTCAATCTGGTCGAGAATGTCGTTAAACTGGGAAATAGCCTTAACACGGTTGGCGTTGCCGGCTGTGGCATCCATTTTAGCTCCGGCAAACTCAAAGGAGATTTTAATTTCCTCGCCGTTGGCGGAATTAACCTTGAAAGCGCCGTCCTCAAATGAAACGGTGTAATTAGCCCCCAAAGCCGTACTGTCAGCGCCAAATTCCATTGCCTGCAAAGCGGTCTGGATTTTATTTGCCGCGTTTGTTCCCGTTTCATTTTTAATCAACGTAACATCTTCAGTTTTGGTTTCTCCGTTGTAAGTTACGGTAATCTGAATATCACCGGCTTCAACAACAGAAGGATCATAGTTTCCCGTAGAACCGGCAACTTTATTGGCTTCGTCGCGCGCCTGATTGGCAACAGATTTGGCCTGCTGTACAAACTCGGTAATCGACTCAATGCCTTCGTTGGCGGCCTTAATAGTTTGAACACCCTGTCCCATCGAATCCAACAGAGCGCTTAAGTCACTGGCCCGGTTGGTCAGAGACTGAGACGTGTAATAAGATGTCGGGTTATCGAGAGCCGAGTTTACTTTTTTACCCGTGGACAGACGTTCCTGTGTCATATCCATTAAACTCTGGGTATTTTGTAAAGACAGCAAATTTGAGCGCATGCTTGCAGTTAATGAAATATCAGCCATATTAATCTCCGCTTTGAGAACGGACAAGCCCCGAAAATCAAATGATATTATCGGACTTGCCCCGCTAAATATTATAAATTTCTATTTTCAGATTTAACTATTTTTTAACAATTAACAAGGAGAAAAATAAACTTAATAACAACTTCATAGACTAAAAAAGCATCTTTCTGCCCTAAAATACCCAAAAAAAACGGACTGTTTGCCTCAACAGTCCGTCAGGATAAAATTACACTCCCGCTTTTAGAACAGTTTCAGAACCGACTGAGCCGCCTGAGAAGCCAGAGACAAAGAGTTAATCGCCAGCTGCTGTCTGGTTTGCAGCGCAAGCATATTGGCAGACTCTTCGTTCATATCGGCCAGGGTCAGTTTATCCGAACCTTCTTCCAGAACGTTAATCAGGTTCTCGGTGAATTCTTCGCGGGTTTGGACAACCGAGTAGTTGTTACCGAACTCAGAAGACATCGAACGCAGTTTTGTAATGGCGGCATCGACTTCATCAAGAGAGGTTTCGATGCTGGCTAGATTTCCCCAGCTGGTTGCCTGAGCCAACCCCAAGCCGGCGGTTGAGCCGTCAACGCCTTTAATGGTAATTGAAGAAGAACGGTCTTCGTTAAAGACAACGGTCAAAGACTGATCGGTGCCGCCCAGCAGGTTAACGCCCTTATAACCGGCATCTTTAGACAGCTGGTCAATCTGAGTTAAAATATCGTTATAGCGCTCCTGATATTGAGCCCGTTCAACACCCCCCGTTGTACCACTGAATGTCAGCCCCCATAAAGTTCCGTCTCCACCCTTGGTAACTTTAGCTTCACTGCCATTACCCGAAACAATATTGAATGTTTGACCATCAGCACTGATTTCATAGCCAAAACCACCGATAACCTTACCATCGGCATCAGTCGCCTTATTTAATTCTTCAACAATTCGTCCTGCCACCTGATCAATCGTAAAGCTTTTAGCCTCTGTCTGATTGAAATTAACAGCCACTTTATTTGCCGCTCCTTTAACTTCAAATTCCATTGAAACAGAAATTGTCATATTATTAAATTTACCGGAAGAAGTTATTTTATCAACGGAGACATCACGGGCCTGATTGGCAACGGCTTTTGCCTGCTGGACCAATGCCGTAATCGAGGTAATTGCTTCATCGGCCGCTTTAATGGTTTGCACGCCCTGCCCCATTGAATCAAGCAGAGAGCTCAAATCGTTGGCACGGTTGGTCAAAGACTGTGCGGTATAGAATGAAGACGGGTTATCCAAAGCCGAATTGACTTTTTTACCGGTGGACAGACGCTCCTGGGTAACGTCCATAAGGCTTTGCGTTTGTTGGAGAGACAGCAGGTTGGAACGCATGCTGGCAGTTAAGGATATATCTGACATTGTTTTTCTCCATATACTGGAATGTTTAAGCCCCTACTGGCTACAATATAAGCAATATAATCGGTTTGCAACCGAATTATAAAATCATTATACCATAAATCTACAAAAAATTATAGAAAAAAAGGTTAACACACAAAAGAAAAGGCCGAAAAAAATCCGGCCTTTTCGTTTTTATTCCTTGCCTGAAAATCAGAACAACTTCAGAACTGACTGTGAAGCCTGAGAGGCCAAAGACAGAGAGTTAATCGCCAGCTGCTGTCTGGTTTGCAGAGCAAGCATATTGGCAGACTCTTCGTTCATGTCAGCCAGGGTCAGTTTATCCGAACCTTCTTCCAGAACATTAATCAGGTTCTCAGTGAATTCTTCGCGGGTCTGGACTACCGAATAGTTGTTACCGAACTCGGAAGACATTGAACGCAGGGTCGAAACAGCCGAATCAATCTTGGTAAGAACGGTGTCGATGGCCGTGTTTTCCGACCAATCGGTTTCCGGGGTCAGCCCCAAACCGGCTGCCGAACCGTCAACGCCCTGAATGGTCAGAGAAGAAGAACTGTCTTCATTGAAAACAACAGTCAAAGACTGATCTTCGCCGCCCAGCAAGTTAATGCCTTTATAGCCGGCGTCTTTGGCCAACTGGTCAATCTGTCCCAGAATATCGTTATAACGGTCAACATAGCTGGCGCGATTGTCTTCCAGCGTTCCCGAAACCGTAAGGCCGACGGCATTAAAGCTGACGGAAGCAGCTTCTGCCTTGGAAGGATCTTTAACGGCCAAAACAAGATTGCCGTCTTCATTCTTAGCTTCATACATCCCGTTGATTGCGCTGCCGGTAGTATTAATTTTGCCGTTGATTGCCGTTACAACGTCATCAATGTCATCCGCAGCTGATAAATTGACTTCAAAATTTGCATCACCGATTGATAAATTTGCTTTTGTTGCACCAGTGTCGGCCTTGAAGGTGCCGCTGGCTGCAATTGAATTTTTATGTGCTTCGTCACGGGCCTGATTGGCAATCGCTTTTGCCTGCTGAACGAATTCAGTGATTGAGGTAATCGCTTCGTCAGCCGCTTTAATGGTCTGAATGCCCTGACCCATCGAGTCAAGCAGAGAGCTCAAGTCGCTGGCGCGGTTGGTTAAAGACTGCGCGGTATAAAACGAGGACGGGTTGTCCAGAGCGGAGTTAACTTTTTTGCCCGTAGACAAACGTTCCTGAGTGGTATCCATCAAGCTCTGGGTACTCTGCAAAGAAAGCAGGTTAGAACGCATGCTGGCGGTTAAGGAAATTTCTGACATTTTATTCTCCATATCCTGTGGAACATATTATATGCCTTACTGGCGATACAATATTATTGTACAAAAAATTGCTGTTTCGGTTTGAATGATAAACCTTGAATTCAGACTACAGATATTTGATGAAAATTTAGTTAAAAACTTTCTTTATAATTGTAAAAAGAAAAGGCCGGCAATTGCTTACCGGCCTTTCCGTTTTACTCCTTGTCCGAAAATCAGAACAGTTTCAGAACCGACTGAGCTGCCTGAGAAGCCAAAGACAAAGAGTTAATCGCCAGCTGCTGTCTGGTTTGCAGAGCAAGCATATTGGCAGACTCTTCGTTCATGTCAGCCAGGGTCAGTTTATCGGCGCCTTCTTCCAGAACGTTAATCAGATTTTCGGTGAATTCTTCACGGGTCTGAACTACCGAGTAGTTGTTACCGAACTCGGAAGACATTGAACGCAGAGAAGAAATCGCAGAATCAATCTTGGTTAATGCCGCATCAATCGCCGTATTTTCCGACCAATCAGCTTCCGGGGTCAGCCCCAAACCGGCTGCCGAACCGTCAACACCTTTAATGGTCAGAGAAGAAGAGCGGTCTTCGTTAAAGACAACGGTCAAAGACTGATCAGTGCCGCCCAGCAGGTTAACGCCCTTATAGCCGGCATCTTTGGCCAACTGGTCAATCTGGGTCAGAATGTCGTTGTAACGGTCAACATAGCTGGCACGATTGTCTTCCAAGTTACCGGAAATTTTGAATCCGGCCCCTTCAAAACTGACAGATGCAGCTTCAACTTCTGCTCCGTCAGCAATTTTAATGACAATGCTCTTGCCGTCGGCACTGGCAGCAGCGGTGTATTTGCCTTTGACCCCGCCGGTATCGCCATCAATAGCGGCTTGAATTTTAGCGGCAACGGCTGTGGCCGTATTATCACTATTTGCCAGATTAACGGTCAGTTCTTTATTACCGATTCTTAATTTGGCGTTAGCATTGGTTTCAGCTTTAACTTCACCGGAGGAAGTGACAGAGCTTTTGTCGGCTTCGTCACGCGCCTGGTTGGCAATCGCTTTTGCCTGCTGAACGAATTCGGTGATTGAGGTAATCGCTTCGTCGGCCGCTTTAATGGTCTGAATACCCT
>ERZ894180.1823-NODE-1823-length-11879-cov-8.884726_pt1 | contig 11879 bp, 12 predicted proteins | sample MGYA00380278_ERZ894180 | MGnify/ENA primary metagenome ERZ894180 (study PRJEB32331, sample SAMN06328450) | human gut metagenome | biome: human gut microbiome; feature: stool | host: Homo sapiens | collected 2013-02-24 ...
GACATCCATCACATTACTGGCCTGACGGTAATTGCGGTACCCGGTGTCAATTCACTTAACCATTTGAAGGAAACGCTGGAGTATGTGCAGTCCAAGGGAACCACAAAGGTTATGACGGCATTCGACATGGACTACCTGAAAAATCCCCATGTGAAGGACGGCTATTTCAATCTGGCCACTATACTGGCTCAGGTCGGGATTGAGTATGGGACCTACCTTTGGGATCCCCAATACAAAGGCCTTGACGATTATGTATGGCATTGTCGTCAGGAAGGTCTGCTCTGACATCTCGCAAAGGACGGAACCCAGTCGGGTATCCGTCCTTTTTTGTGCGCATTTTCAAGAATTATAAGTACAAGCGTTGCAAATACGTATTTGCAGCGGTGTAATTAAGTATATAAAACATTATTTAGGAGGAAATCATTATGTTAATCGCAGTTGACCACGGCAATCACGCCATCAAGACCGTCCACCACAATTTTGTATCCGGTCTGGCACAGCACTCGGTCCGCCCACCCATGGCAGATGAAGTTCTGGAGTACAAGGGAGAATACTGGACCCTTTCCGGTCAGCGTCTCCCATATCGTCGGGATAAGACCAGAGATGAAAGTTTCTTCATTCTCACCTTATTTGCTATTGCCAAAGAGCTTTCCTATGCTGGTCCTCTGCCCGCGGCAGAGAAAATCGAGCTGGCGGTAGGTCTGCCCCCGGAACACTACGGCATTCTGAAAGACAAGTTCAGGGCCTACTTCAAACGCAGTGAGTCCGTCCAATTCTCTTACAATGACAAGCCTATGACCATTCTGATTCGGGATGTCTTTGTGTATCCGCAGGCATTTGCTGCCATCGCACCTCAGAAAAGCCAGCTCAAGCACCACCTGCGCTTGTTCCTGATCGACATTGGCGGTTACACCACCGATGTTCTACTCCTGCGCAGCGGCAAGCCTGACATGCAGTTCTGCCGCAGCCTGGAAACCGGAGTCATCACCATGAACAATGACATCATCCGCAGAGTCGGTGCCCTGCACGATATGCAGATTGAGGATGAACATATCAGCGCCGTGCTGCGCGGCAAGGAAACCATTCTCCCCGCGGATGTAAAGGATACCATCCGCAAGTCCGCCGAACAGCACGCAAAGGACATTCTGGATCAGCTGCGTGAACTGAAGGTAGACCTGCGTTCTAATCCGGCAGTCTTCATTGGCGGTGGCTCTGTCCTATTCCGGGATTATCTGGAGCGTTCCCCTCTGGTAGCCTCAGCCAGTTTCGTAGAGAACGTGAACGCCAATGCCATTGGCTACCAGGCAATGGCCGAAGGCCAACTTTCTCTCCTGCGGGCTTAACTTCAGGCGGGGGTGAACCGCATTGATAAAAAATGGAAAGTACCGTTACACCCTCCAATTTGGTATGGACACAGCGGAAGAACAGCAGGCAGGCCAGTTCCTTGAACAATTGGGTAACAAGAAAAGCCCGATTATCGTGGCCGCCCTGAACAAATATTTGGAGGATAACCCAGAGCTGGTTGATAGCCGAGTGCGTGTTCAGGTCCATGTTTCCGGTCCGGATCCTCGGATGTTGGAAGATAAAATCCGGCAGCTGATTGAAGAACGGCTCAGCTCCGGAGTTCCGTTTCCTACACCAACGGATGCCAATCCGCATGCGAACGTGGAACAGGTCAGCGCAGATATTTTAGAAATGCTGAACGATCTGGACAGCTTTGGATAGCCAAGAAAATAGTCTTTTAAATTTCGTTTCGGTAGCAGGCCTTTTTCACTATCTTAGTATTCTCCTGCAATGCCAATCTTCAAAATAATGGCGAAATCCCTATTTTATGACACATCACCGCCGAGAGAAATAGTCGTTTAACGATTGTCCCATTATTTCAACAGTTACCTCGTAGTTTAACAATGACAACAAGAAACTAAAGTCTCTATAACACACAAGAACCCCCGCCTCAGAATTACTCTGCGGCGGGGGTTCTTGGGAATTCAACTTTTTATCTGCACACATAAACGCAAGACACTATCAGATAAATAAAGACTATACGACTCAAATTATCACAGTACAAACGCTTATTTGGTCATACAGCTTATAGAGAACACCAATAATGATATGACACCCATAACATAGCAAGTATCCTTGCACGCTTTGTTTTCCTTGGTGTCAATAATTCTTTTTCTAATCCACCTGATATACTAATTAAACAACCGACATAATATTTTTCTTCTCATGTATACAATTTATCTCTACTGTGATTACGCTACCCCTTTTTTGTATATAATTTCCCTCTTTTACTTGATTTCTTGGCAAAAATTGAGGGTGTATACCCCACCATAGCTTTATTCTTTGTAATATTCTCATTGAATGAGGAAAAATCCATATCCAATCCAAATTTATCAACTTTGGCTACGCTTCCTCCCCTAACTGCAACCTTTAACTCATGACCATTTTGGTCGACAATATGCACTTTCGTTATTCCACCTCTACTTTCTTTACCTCGTTTGTGATATTTAAGCCCCATCTTATCAAGATAAATCTTTTTTTCTTCTGCGCTCATATTATCAAACTTCACCTTGAACGATTGAATGATTTTTTCAGTATTACTCATGTGCATTACCCCCTGTAGGCAATTATTTGCGTGCACCTTATTGACTCATTGTCTCTAACGCAAAATTCTCGTCTACGCTTACGCCTATCAATAAGAACTTTTGCCTTAGAAGGTGCTGTGGCAAAACTGGCTGCAATAACTTTAATTTGAGGATTGCTATCCCATATCATTTTACATACTGCACATTGGTTTTCCTCGTGGGTTCCGTCGAGTACAATATTTTCTGATACACAAATATAGTCCAATATGCGATTCCAAACAACCGCGCCCTCGTCAGAATCTAAATCAAGGAATTCATCATCTTTAACTTTAATTACTGAATGAAGAACCACTTTTTCGTCCCCCGACTTGGGCTTCCATTCAAACGCATCGGAGAAATTCACATAAAAGTAAACTCCCTTCCCCAACCATTCTGTTTTACTGCTAGACAAGTGATATTGTCCCTCTTTGATTATATTATTCCCACAATCAAGAGTTGTACCATGATATCCAGTAATCAACATTTTTCGTCATCACCCATATGTATTATACAATATATATCCATAAATTCAAGCGTAAATTGTACGGTATGAACTAGAATCTCAAAATTATATTTATTCATCGCTGTCATTTTTCATCCGTTGGGGATAGGTGCATCAAAATTAGCTGACCAAAGCACCTATGCGAAACACTAAGTAGAACCAACTCTTTTGATTCGTATCGAATACTGCAAAAATAACTCATTTTCTGAAAAGCCAATTTTTCAATGGCCGAATGCTTTTGTTTTAGAACAGTCAATCTGTGCGCAGAGAGAATAATACACATAACGATTGTTACCAAAATGTTGCAATCTTTCTTCGATTGTGCTATGGTTATTATAAGTGGTGCAATACAGCATTATGAGAATTGTTGTTTCATACCTTACATTCTCAGCTGTATTGCATCTTTTTCAGCTTCTTTTCGGCAATTGATTTGCATCATGACCTTTTCCCAAATGCCTTACTTCTGATAGGGAGGCTATATTTGCCCACATCTCTTTGTGTAACTGAGTGTCAGACACAAACTTGAATCTGTCAACAGAGGTTGTGGACTTTTCCTTACACATAAAATTGCCTCATTCTAATGTGAAGTGCGATTTATAGAAAAAACAAGTCCGGTGATCGCATGGAAGGTAGTTATCCGCCCGTTTCGCGCTGAGTGGTAAAACCTCTACTGAGTCTCAACACTTAGCACCCCATGAATACGCTCCCCCTAACCCGTTTTGTACTGCCAAGCGTAGAACGGAATGGGTTGGGATTCTTACAGCCATTTTTGCCACGCAGCAAAGCCTTCGGGTTTTGCTGCGTGATTTTTTATGCCCTGTTGTCAGGTGCCGTGGGCCACCTTCGCAGTTCGATTTAACCATTAAATCGAACTGGAGGTATTAACGATGGCTCACAAATATGAGCAATCTGATCCCGGGAATGACTTACTACGCGCCCGCTTTACGTTGTGGCTCAATACCACACTAATCCACGCCAAGCAGCGATACCTGGAAACTCACACAGAGAAATTTGACATCGTTCCCTTGGATGAAGCTCTGACAGAATCCATCCCGGATACGGCAGACTGCTTCGTCGATGTCGATCGCAGCAAAACGGATTTTGACTTCGAGGAGGAGAAACTTGCGAAAGCCTTTTCCGAATTGTCCCTGATGCGGCGGGAGGTACTGCGTCTGCTCTTTGTGGAGGAAAAGACCACAGAGGAAATCGCCAGGCAGCTTTGCATTTCCACGAACTGCGTCTATCAGTTCAAACATCAGGCCCTGGCCAAGCTGAAGCGTGAGCTTACGAAGGGAGGAAACGGGCATGGATAATCAGCACTTTGCCACCGTTTTGCAAGGTGCCGTGGCAGGCAGACATGAGGATCTGGAAAAGATTCTCGAGCTGTACGAGCCCCTGATTCGGAAGCATTCCTTCAATAAAGGTACATTCAACGAAGATCTTCACCAATATCTGCTGATACATATTGCGCTCAACATCAGCAAATTCACTTTGTGACCCAAGGCCCCAGGGGTATCCTCCTCTGGGGCCTCCCATACCTGCAGAAAATTTCCTTGAATTTTTTGCAGACATATAAGAAACGCAGGCTTTCAATGGCTCCTTTGTTGTGAAAGGCATCCCCATGCCCTGCACCCTGAAAACTGCACACATACCAGTTCGGTACATCCCTTTGGTTTGGGGAGCGGCTATCCCTCTGACGGCCTAACAGAGCCATGAGCACTCATGTACGGGTGGCACCCGCACAACGCGATGATCCACAAAGGTATAATGGTACATCCGTAAAACGCGGCCCGGCCATAGTGAAGGCGGGGAGACGAAACTTCTATGGACCTGTTCGCCACAGGCACCGACTGGTACCCGATGAAAAGTATAAATTCTCCCTTAAAAGGAAACAATTTCCTTACCGAGCAAAGGAGTGGCATAATGAAGTCAGCCCAAAACCCAATTGACCGCAGGCAGCTGAAAGACATCCGCGATGTTGTTATCGACACATCCCAGCCTTGCCGTGAGCGTGTGAAAGCATTCGTTGAACAAATTGGGAATCCCTATTGCTATCTCGATAATGGTGTCGTTGTTGAGGTAGGATACGCTGACACCGATATCAGCTTGCAGGACCGGTTGTCAGCATACGCAAGCAGTATAGACGAAAGCGCAGGAAAATAAAGGTAATTGTCAAATCCGCATTGACTTTTTCACTTATTTGTTTCATAATAGGCACAAGAGGTCAATGAAGTGGCAGAGAGGTCTTGCCACACGGATTGGCATCAAAACCTTTATGGGTATGCGCGAGGAATTTAGCCATGGAGGGATTCACGATGTCAACTGCACCTTACACCGCTCTATCGACGGATGCATTGGATGACTATAGAGCGATCGCATATTATAGACTTTCCAAAGTCGACAGGAACAAGAAGGCATCTGAGAGCGACAGTATTGCGAACCAGCGCAAACTGATTCAGTGTTACCTTGAAAGGCATCCGAATATTGCTCTGGTGGAGGAAGCCTATGACGACGGCTATACCGGAACAAATTTCAATCGCCCAGGGTTCCAGAAAGTTTTGGATGCCATCCAGTCTGGGCGGGTGAATTGTGTCATTGTCAAGGACCTGTCCCGACTCGGCAGAGAATATATTTCTGTCGGAGCCTATCTTGAACAGAAGTTCCCAGATTGGGGCGTTCGTTTTATCGCCATCAACGATGATGTTGACAGTGAGAAAAGCAACGCTGGGGACGAGTTGATTATCCCAATCAAAAATATCATGAATGAGTCCTATTGCCGTGAGCTGTCTAAGAAGCTGCGGAATCAGTTTCGTATCCAGCGTGGCAATGGGGAGTTTTTAGGTGCCTTTGCAAGCTACGGGTACTGCAAATCTCCCGATGACAAGCACAAGCTGGTCATTGATGATTTTGCGGCCGAGGTTGTAAAAGGCATTTTTTCTCTCAAAATTAAGGGATACAGCCCATCTTCTATTGCCGAGTATCTGAACAGTGAACTAATCCTTCCACCCTCGGAGTACAAGAAAAGCAAAGGGTTGAATTATAAGAGTGGTTTTGTCTCAGCAAATCATCCCAAGTGGAGTGCCGTTACCGTGCAGCGGATTCTTTCCAATCCAATCTACGCAGGTACCCTTGTCCAAGGGAAACGCGGGACACCCAATTATAAAGTCAAGCGAATGCGTATTCGGGAGGAAGAAGAATGGAGTGTGATCAAAGATAATCATCCCGCGATTATTGACCCGATTGTTTTCACATCCGTCCAGAAAATGCTCAAGCGTGATACCCGTTCTGCACCGGAATCTACGGTCGTCTATCCGCTGGCGGGGGTTTTATACTGCCCGGACTGCGGAAGGCCGTTGGGCCGCAGGACGACCACGAAGAATGGGAAAAAGTACCACTACTATGTCTGCTCAACCTACAAGAACGGAAAAGGTTGTTCCTCTCACAGCATTGAGTGCAGCACATTGGATGCCATTGTGTTACGCTCCATCGCCAATCAGGTAAACGTGATTGCCGAAATGGAGCAGCTCCTTACGGAGCTTGGGTCCCGCGATGTATGGAATGCCCGTGCCCGCAGGCTGGACACCATGATTGAAAAGATGCGGGAGGAACTGAAGCAAAACGAGGAGCGCCGCATGAGTCTGTATGAGGCCCTTAACGACGGTATCATTGACCGGGCCGAGCACAGCAAGATGCGAGCCATTTATGCCAGCCGGATTGAAGAAGCTGAGCAGGCAATCCGCCAATTGTCCATTTCCAGAGACGAAGCAGCAAATAATGCCGGTCAAGAGAGTAATTGGATTTCCCAGTTTGTGAAATTCCAGGGCATTGACGACCTCACCAGAGAAGTTGTTTTTACACTTGTCGATAAGGTATATGTCTATGCCGATAAGCATATCAAAATTGATTTCAATTACCGGAATGAAATTGACTTCTACTCGGATATTCTTCACCGCAAGCAAAAGGAGGTGGTCTAAGTGGCAAGAAAAAGCCGATATGCCGTCCCGGCCCAGGTATCTCTGGAAGAAATCAACACATCCCGGGCAGCCCTTTACAAACGAATTTCTGTGGAAGATGGCGATGACGAGGAGCAGAACTCTCTCGGCAACCAGCAGAAGATCGGGATCTACTTCCTTACCGATCATCCAGGAATCAAATTGGTAGACACCTATTCTGACAACGGATATACCGGTATGAATTACAACCGCCCGGATTTCCTGCGCCTGATGCAGGATATTCGTTCCGGCAGAATCAACTGCATCATTGTAAAGGACATCTCCCGGCTAGGGCGTCACTTTCTCCAAACCTCTGAGTTTGTGGAACGAATATTCCCGGATATGGGTATCAGACTGATCTGCATCAATGATAACTATGACAGCAATGATCCAGATGCGGATACCAATTCGTTAATGCTGCCCCTGAAAATGGTCATGAATGACTATTATGTCAAGGATATCGCAAAGAAAATTCGTTCCGGCATCAATGCCAAAATTGAGGATGGGAGCTATATTCCTTCAGCAAGCAGCATTCCTTATGGCTATATCCGCAACCAGAAGGCAGTCACCTACGATATTGACCAAGAGGCGGCTCCTGTTGTACGCAGAATCTTTGAAATGCGCACCTCCGGGATGTCGCTGAATGGAATTGCCACGGTCCTGAATCACGAATGCATTCCCAGCCCCGGGAAGCTCCGCTATCTTCGCGGGATATCCAAGGACAAGCGCTTCGAGAATTCTTGCTGGATCCGTGGAACCATCCGAAAAATACTCGGCGACCAGGTTTATCTGGGCCACCGTGTTCACGGGCGAATTAAGGGCAACAAATACGGTGACGAAAAAACGAGGCGCTGCGCCGACGAGTGGACCATTGTAAAAAACGCGCATCCAGCTATCGTTACACAGGAATTCTTTGATATGGCTCAGCAAGTCACGGAGGAAGATAAGGAGCATAGAAAGCATTTCAAGAAGAATGCTGCGCCTCCTATTGATTACCGAGATGTTTTCCGTGGTAAGGTTTTCTGTGGTCACTGCGGAGGCAGCATGACTGCCAGAAAGGGTGTTTGCAGGCCAGGGTCTCTTGTTGACCCTTGGTTGGCCTATGACTGCAATACCTATCACTATTCCAACCATACGAAGTGCAGCTGTCACTATGTCCGGCAGGAAGCAATTATGGACAGTGTGCGTGACCTTCTGAATCAGCAGGTGCTGATAGCTGTTGATGTGGATGCCATGCTGACTGCATTACAGAACCGCCAAAGCACCAGTGCGTATCTCAAACAAGCACAAGAACGGCACAGGGGCATCTTGAACCGGCGCAAAAAGCAGGAAGCTAAAATTGACCAACTGCTCATTGATTTGACCGAGCGCATTATTGACCGTGGCACCTATGAGTATGCAAAGAAAAAGTATGAGGCAGAATTGGAAGCCATCCTGACACAGGAAACACAGGCGCTGGAAGATATGAACGCCGTCTCCGCCACAGTATCCGCATCCATGGAATGGGTCAACGCCCTGTACAAATACTGGGAGCTTCCGGAAATCACGAAAGAGCTGCTTGACACGCTGGTTGATCGTATTGAGGTGATGGATGGCCACAATATTCGGGTCATTTTACGGTACTCCGATCCCTATGTGAATTTAGAACACCTACTGCAAAGGATGGAGGCCGTTCGCCATGCTGTATGATCTGATGGACATCTATTACCTTCGCCTTTCCAAAGAGGACGGCGATGTTGCGGATGGCACGGAAGAAAGCTGTAGCATCGGATCTCAGCGGCTGTGTATTCATCGTTTCCTCAGAGATCAAGGGCTGGACCCCAATTCTTTCGTGGAAATTGTAGATGACGGTTACTCTGGCACCTCCATGCGGCGTCCCGGAATGTCCCGTCTCCTGAGTCTTGTGGAGCAAGGCCAGGTCCGCACAATTGTAGTCCGTGACCTGTCTCGATTTGCCCGTAACTATCTGGAGGCAGGACACTATCTGGAATTTGTCTTCCCGGCATATGGCGTTCGGTTTATCTCCATCAATGACCAGTTTGACAGTAAGGCCATCGGTGAAACCACCGGAGGTCTGGAACTGGCCATCAAGAACCTGATCAACCAGATGTACAGCCGGGATATTTCCCGAAAGATCAAAAGCGCCGTGGACCTAAAAAAGCTGAACGGCGAATTCGTGTATGGCACAGCACCCTATGGCTATAAAAAAGGGTCCACACGAAATACCATCGTGATCGATGCCCCCGCGGCTGCCAACATAAAGGAAATTTTCCTGTGGGCCAGCACTGGCATGTCCTGCTCAGATATCGCCAAGCAGCTGAACGCGGCAAACATTCCTACCCCCTCGGTCTATCTTGCGGCCATCCGAGGTAACTACAAGACCAGGAACATCTGGACCTTCGAGTCTGTCCGGAATATTCTTCTGAATCGGATCTACACAGGTGACACTGTTCCGTTTAAGTCCCATGTTGTCCGCGTCGGGAGCAATAGGACAAAGGCTATTCCAGAAGATCAGCAGGTCGTGATTCCCTGCACCCATGAAGCAATTATCTCCCGGGAGCTTTTCTTTCAGGCAAAGAACGCGCAGAGAAAACATGCAGCCAAAACACAAACTCCCAATCGTCAGCCTTACCTGTTCACATCACTGCTAGTATGCGGCTGTTGTGGAAATCGGCTGGTCCGTGGAAAAGCGCAAAATAAAAACTGGCGCTGCACGACCCAGCGATATGACCCCACAGCAGACTGTAAGGACGTTCGCTTCAACGATAAGAAGCTCAGCGATATTGTGCTGCACGCAATCCAAACGCAAAGTCAGCTCCTGGATGTCAAAATAAAGCGGCTCAGCGTAAGGAATCACTTCACCCAAACCACAGCGGAAACCGTCCAGACCGAATGCAGAGCACTACAAAAGGAATTGGATCAAATCTACGTTGAAAAAATGGATGCTTACGAAAAGTACGTATCCGGTGAAATGTCCAAGGAGGATTTCTTAGCAGTCAAAGCAAATCACTCTACCCGTGAACAGACAATTACAGGACAGCTCAAGATTGCAGAATCAAAGCTGGCAAGCCTAACTGAACAGCTCAAGGCGGATGCCCACCATATTGCAAACGGCAAACCGTTGATCGACTATCAGGAGATTGACGTGCTTGGCCCGGATTTGCTGAAAGAACTGGTCTCGCGTATCGTTATCTTTCCGGGCGAGAAAATTAAAATTGTCTGGAACTTCTCAGATGAAATGTCAGAACTTCTCAAAATAGATCTGTCCTCTGACGATTCTATTGCAGTGTGACCGAACCATGTTAAGAAAGGAATGTGCTTAAATGACAAGAACCATTTCCAGCTCATTGATCAAAGACACGAAAGGGATTCTGGCATTATGTCAGGATTCCCCAAACCCAATCATTGTACAGACCAATGGTACGCCTGTTCTTGTGCTGATGGATGCAGCCGCTTTCGAGTATCAGTTCAAAGATTCCCGAACACTCCCCGGTGCTTTCAAGCGTATTTCCCACCGCCCACTTCGTATGCCCATCACAACCTTAAAGTATACTTCAAAGGCGGTGGATACCTGCAGCAAGGCTGATGAACCGATTTACCTTCAGCGGTATAACAGGGACGAGCTGGTCATCATGAGTCCCAAAGTCTTTGAAAGAATGACAAAGGCATCTTAGGCTTCTTATGTGATTCATGATATCTTGCCCTGGTAAATTCATCTCAACTTCAGATACCTGGTAAAATGAGTCTGGGGATGAAAAAAACACGAATTACCCTCTGGTCCATAGAAAAATCGAAAAAATCTTAAAAAATGGTTGTCCTATACTTGACACACTCGTGTCGGGAAGTCCCATCATTCAGGACGGCAAGCTGGTAGGCGCCGTGACCCATGTACTGGTGAACGATCCGACTACGGGGTACGGGATTTTTATCGAGAATATGCTGGACGCGGCGGGGTGAAAAACAGCTCTCCCGGAGAGGTTTTCCGGGAGAGCTAGTTCGATAAACTGGAAGTTATCTTCCTGTAATCAATCCTAATCTATTACCAAATTCCCCATTGACTTTTCACCTGTTACCTTCTCACCCAGTCTATTTGCCCATCCTTCTGTAAAAAATGAAAAGTATGAAACTGAAATATTATTATTTTGTATTGTTGTCATTTGCTTTAACTTTGGTTGCATGTGATGATGATCCTGTGTTATTGAAGGATCCGGTCTCTGCATTAAGCAATGATTGTATCAAACGCAGTCTGCCTGTTGCACCGAATATTGTAGGTAATGAAATAGAATTTGCCTATGCGATGGCTATTCCTAATGAACTTGGGAAACTGTCGTCCGCTCAGGTTGTGAGCAGCATTGCTGGTGCTACCGGTACTTACTTTGATCCAAATTCGTATTATACCAATTCGTCCGGTCAGGATATTCCGGTAAAAGTTTGTTCTGATTCACAGACGAACGGGACAACAACTGTTATAGACTTCACTGTTGATACCTGTGCGGCAACTCTTCGTTATTATTATATTATTCCGGAAGAAGCTCGTGGCAAAGATGTACAGTTTTCATTTTCGGTTAAAGCCAGTAACGGTCAAGTTGCGGAATACAAATTAGGTCCGTATAAGATTTCAAAAATGGATATGGCCAAAAATTTGTCAGTGACTAATGATAAATGTTATCTTTCATTCTTGAATGAGGGAGAGGCCGTGCATATTTATTCAAAAGCAGATTTGCAGGCTAACCCTTCGTTGGCTGCGAAAATTGATAT
>ERZ894180.1835-NODE-1835-length-11824-cov-10.119636_pt1 | contig 11824 bp, 14 predicted proteins | sample MGYA00380278_ERZ894180 | MGnify/ENA primary metagenome ERZ894180 (study PRJEB32331, sample SAMN06328450) | human gut metagenome | biome: human gut microbiome; feature: stool | host: Homo sapiens | collected 2013-02-24 ...
GGCGTGTGCCGTCCGTGTGGAGTTGCTGCCAGCCGCCGGTGCGGTAGTAGACGGGGATGGTGGCGGGGTCTTTGCCCGTGTGGACGAGGTAGCCGAGCCGGTAGGCGCGTGCGGGGTGGGCGTGTACCCATCCGTGGCATCCTGTGGTGCCGCTGCCGCAGAGTTGGAGCAGGTTTTCGGGTTGGTGGAGCCGGTCGAAGGGGTGGCTTCGCGGTTCCCTGTGGTGGATGCTGTCGCCGCTCCAGTGGCTGCCGGTTTCCCGGTCGCAGATGGCGCATCGGTATCGGTCTCGCCGTTGTACGATGCGGCGGGTTTCGTCGGTGGGTTTGGTGCTCATCGGCTGGCCTTTCGTTGGCATTCGTTGATGATTTCCTTGGCTTTTTGTTCCGGGTCGATGCCGGTTTTGACGCAGGCCCAGAAGTCGGTTCTCATGCTGTCGGTGAAGGTGCCTACGGGCACGTGGTCCCGGATGTGGCCGGTGATCCACCGGTCGTCGATGACGGTGCCGTCGGGCAGTGCGTGCCGGTAGGGTTTCGGCTGGCTGGGCATGGTGTCCATGTATGCGCCTTGGCGCAGCCATCGGCTCATGTTGGGCGCGTATCTGGGGTCGTCCACGGTTTTGGCGTAGGCGATGACGGCTCCGATGAGCTGCGCTTCCGTCACGGCGGACGTGCCGTCGTGCCCGGCCACGGCTGCGGCCCACGCTTTCTCGGCTTCCCGTCGCGAGCCGGTGTGGCGTGGGTAGGCGTTCCACGCCGTGGCGAACGGGTCGGCCAACGCCCTGGCCTCGGCCTCGGCGACCGACGCGGTTTGCTTCGATCCCGGCCCGGAGGGGTCAGGGGAGGAAGAAGGCATGGTTTTGGTTTGGTTAGGTACGGTAGTGCTTCCTGTTTGCTTTGTTGAAGTTGAAGCAGTCTGCTTCGCGTCTGCTTCGTTTTGCTTCCTGTTTGCTTCGGCTTTCGCCCTGCGGGACTCGCCCGACGCCTTGCCTCCGGCGTGGCCGGCGACGACCTTCTTCTCGTGCAGTTCGGCGGCTTCTTCGGGCGTAAGCGGTTTCTTCTGGTTCTTGAAGCTGCCGAACACGGCGAGGCCGCGACGGGTCACGACCCTGTACACGCCTTCGCCGGCCTCCTCGAAGAGCCCGTTTTCAACGAGTTCGCGCACGAGTCTGACGGTGCCGCCCACGCTTCTGACGCGCTTGAGGTCGAAGGTGCCGTCGAACGAGTCCGGCCGCGTGTATATCTGGTGGTCGCACCACGTCACCATCGTCGCGTACAGTCCGCGCGCGGCCATGCTGCTGTCCTGCACCGCAGGATCGAAACCGAAGGTGCTGTCGAAGTTCACAGACATGGCGCGCCGCCTTCACGACATGCGATAATCGACTTATGAGCAACGACAAGAAGACCCAGCGCTGCATGTGTGTGACGATTGATTTCGAGCAGCTTACGTTCGGTGAGCTGCGCAAGTTCGTCGAACTGACGGCAGATCGTGAGGACGATGAATTTGTGTGCGTCAACGACAATGACGGAGTGCCGGACGGCTTTATGGCGTATGTGGACGCAGAAACCATAGACGTCGTGCCAACCGATGAGACGTCGGAGCGCTGATATCGACCACATCTTTTCCTGAGCCACCCCGTTGCGGGTGGCTTTTTTGTTTGCCTGCTGCATATAAGCCTCTCTCAATGTGTGGTTACTTGATCTCGCCGGTGGTCGGATCGACGGCCTCTCCTCTGTCGGTCTCGTCAGCATCGTCGTCGGGATCGGGATAGTCGGGCGCGCTTTCCTCGAACGTGGCGAGGCTGTCGTGGAGGTTGTCGTACAGGACCGCGCGGCGTGCGTCCTTCGGATAGGTGAGCAGCCGGTTGATGACCTCGGCGCAGTCGATGATGTGCTGCGCGAGCGCGTCCGTGTCGTACACGGCCTCGGTGTACGGGTCGATCTGGTGGAACTTGTCGAGGTAGGCGTCTTTGGTTTCGAGCTGCATCTTGTGGTTGACCGCGCGGCGGAAGTCCACGGCCGCCTGCTTGATCTTCGCGCACGAGCTGTTGAAGTCCAGCAGGCTCAGCGGGCTCATTTCGTCGGGTATGAGCGCGTCCTGGACAAGTCCAGAGTCATTTTTCTTTGCCATGAGGGTGTCCTTTCTAGAATTCCGGGTCGCCGGCGTCGGTGGTGGACGTGTCCGTTGTGTAGCCGCTGCCGCCGTTGGCCCACGGGTCGGACGCCGGCGGCTGAGACGGCGCGGCGGCTGGCCGTGGGCCAACGGGCGGGTTGCCCGCGGGGTTGCCGTAGGTGCTGCCGCCCTGACAGCCGTCGTGGCCGCCCTGTTTCGTGACCTGCGCGGTCGCGTAGCGCAGGCTGGGGCCGATCTCGTCCACGGTCATTTCGACCACGGTGCGGTTGGTGCCGTCCTGCGCCTGATACGAGCGTTGGGAGAGCCGGCCGGTGGCGATGACGCGCATGCCCTTGGACAGCGACTGGGCGCAATGCCCGGCGAGGTCGCGCCAGGCGGAGCAGCGCATGAACAATGACTGGCCGTCCTCGTACTGGTTGGCCTGCCGGTTCCAGGCGCGCGGCGTGGAGGCGATGGTGAAGCCGCACACCTGCGTGCCGGTGCCGGTGGTGCGCAGCTCGGGGTCTGCGGTCAGGTTGCCGACGATCGTGAGGATGGTTTCGCCGGCCACTAGTCCTCGTCCTCCATGTCCTCGATCCAGTCGCCGACGAACGTGGCGAGGACGTGCGCGTCCTTGGCTGCGCTGCTCGCGATGCCCCATGCCACGTCTTCGCGACGGTTGTGGCAGTGCAGGGCGAGGTCGGAGAGCGCCGCATAGGCCATGTCGGCCACGTCGCGCATGTGCTCCAGCTCGTCAAGCTCGCCGGCGTCATCCGGGCCGTCGTCCTCTTCCTCGTCGTCTTCGTCGTCGATGACGGTGCCGAGCGGCTTCCGGTCGCTGGAGGCGAACATGTCGGCGAGCGTCTTGCCATTGGGCAGCACAGGTTCGAAGGATATGTAGGCCTTGGCTTTCTCGCTCAATGCGAGGCCGGCTTGGTCGAGCGCCGTGACGAACAGTTTTGCCAGCTCACCGCCGGAGACAGACACGTCGCCCTCGATGAGGCCGTAGAACTTCTCGGCGAGTTTTTCGGCCATTTCCTCGTTGGATGTCATGATGTTCCTTTCCTGATGTCCCGTTTCCATGCCCATTCGCATTCCGCGCCGATGGTCGCCGCGCCTCGGTCGATGACGAACGCGGCGGGCGACGGCATGAGGATGAGGCGCGGGTAGTCGAGCCGTGAATTGCATTCGCAGATCGCGTCCAGCGCCTCGGCGATCAGTTCGCCGGGCGTCATGGTCAGGCCCCGTTCGGTGATGGGCCAGACCATGAGACTGCGGTGGGTGTTCATGGGACTCCTTCGTTTGGTGCGGGGCCGCGCTGGCGTGGTCGACGCCGGCAATGGAGACCACCGGCTCGCACGCCATCGCTTCCGCTATCCACTGACTTCCTGTCGTATGGGGATGGATCGCGGCCGACGTTGACGCGGCCCCAGTGGACGGCGGCCGAATCGAACGGCTTCCCGGTCTTTGCCCGCGCCCACCTGACGCGAATCTCGACCGGGGGCGAACCTGCCCGCCCTTGGCGCGCCGCCGGTGGAGAGAACCGGCGGCGCGATCATTGAGAGAGGTGGTGTTAACGACTTGTTCCTTGTCGCCGCCCGCCGCATCGGAAGGAAGGTCGCAATGGCGGCGGGCAAGTCTTAAATGGTCAGCACGAGCGCGCAGAGGATGACGAGCCTGAGAAACTGGTACATAACCGCTCCCGGCTTGGCCTTCGTTTCGCGCAGCGCGCCGATGAGTATGAAGTGTTCGAGCAGCGCGTATCCGAGGATCACCCACTGCTGCCAGACGAGTGCATCGAAGTTCATTCGCCGGCCTCCTCGAACAGTGCGACGAACACCACGGGGCATTCCACGAACGCCCAGAACGCGGCGAGGCCATTGCCGATCGGATGCATGCAGGCATCGTGAGTGAACAGCCATCCCACGCAGACGACGAACGATATGACGGTCAACAGGCCGATGGTGTACGGATAACGCTTGAACATGACCGCCACCCCTACTTGGTCTGGACGAGCGTGTCCGCGCCGTCGGGGACGACGACGAGCTGGTCCGCGTTGGACAATGCGTCGATGTAATGCTGCTTGAGCACGTTGTCGGTCAGACTCTCGTTGAGCACGGCGTTGGCGTCGGCCTCGCCCTGCGCCTTGATCTTCTTGGTCTCGGCCTCGGTCTTGGCGACCTGCTGCTCGTTGAGCGCCTTCTGCTTGTCGATCTCGGCGGCCTGCGCCTCCGTGTACTTCTTGGTGATGGCCTCGCCGTAGCGCACGTCCTGCACGCTGACCTGCTCGACGGTCAGGCCGATCTTCCTCCACTTCGCCGCCAGCGCATCCTGCACCGCCTTCGTGTACTCGCCGCGATTGGTGAGCATCGTCAGGGTGTCGAACCGGCCGGACTGTTCGCGCGCCACTGAACGCAGATCGTTGCTGATGTAGTTCTGCGTGAACGTCTGCTGCTTGCCATACTCCGAGTACAGGTATTCGGCCGCGCTCGGATCAAGGCTGTAGTTGACTTGGATGTCGATGTCGGCCGAAGCACCGCTCCTGTCGTTGACGGTGACCTGCTTGCCGACCGCGCTGCCGCCGTCGTACTTGTAATCGGTGTCCTTGTAGAAGTTGATGAGGTTGTTACGGGTGTCGTATTTGATGACGCTCTGCCACGGCGTCTTCCAATGGAAGCCCGCGTCTTCGGAATGGCCGGCCAGACTGCCGCCCATGTTGCGGATGACCGCGACCTCGCCCACGTCCACGGAGTACAGGCATGCGGGAATGAGCAGCAGCAATCCGACAAGGCCCGGAATGAGGCCGATGCCGGCCCCCTTGACGTCGCGGGACATCGCGACGCAGGTGACGGCGGCGCTGAAGAGCAGCAGGATGATGGAGATGACGAACCAGATCATGAGGGTTCCTTTCAGAAGATAAGGTCCTTTCCCCGTGCCGCGTAGGCTTGAAGCTGCAGCACAAACAATCCGCACGACGACAAGGAAAGGAAGAATCGATGTTGAATTGGTTAATTCACGAGATGGTCAGTGAGCCGGCCGAATGGGCCGGAGTAATCGCCGCGATAGTGGTTCCCTTCATCGGCTGGATAGGAACTTCTTTCGCATGGGTAGTCAATACGAGTATGGATGCCAAAAAGCGCAAGGCCGAGGCCAAGGAACTTGAGGCAAGACGCGATGAGGAACGGCGTCGGTATGAGGAGACCATTGCGGCGCTTCGGGAACAGGTGGTCGCACTCCAAGAGTCCAATCGTCTTCTCGAAGCATCGAATCCAGTCGTATCCGATCCGCTGGGCGAGGCCAGACTGGTCAAGGGCCACATGTTCGCGGTCGTCAATGAAGGCAACCGGCCGATAGTGATCCTGTCCGCCGAATCGGAGGAAGGCCCCGACTGTGCGACGTATGACGATTTCCCGCTGACGCTCGGACATGGCGAGGCGCTGCGGTACATGATGCCGTGGCCGGTCAACGTCGTCATTGAATGGCGGTATGAAGATGAAGACGAGTCAAGGACGCGAACGACGAAACGCATGTCCGCACGGGCGTGAACCTTGTTCATTTCGTCTCCAACAGTCGGAGAATGTCGCCAAGCTCGCATTGCACGATTTTGGTGACGTAGACGCATGCCTTGTTGCCCAATGCCTCAACGATGATGGGCTGCTCAGGAGTGACCTCGGCGATATAGCCGGCGTCATGCTCGTTCAGGAACGATTGAACGGCTTTGACGTCGCCATCGAAGCTCTCGACTCGCAGAATCTCATGCCGCCCCTGATGATTCGAGCGGTCTGGAATGACGCCATTCTGGACGGTATCGGCTTTGAGTGTTCCAATGCGCACCCAATGGCCGGTACCGTCCGCGCCATCGCCATGTGTCTCGAACGCAACACTGACCACAGGTTTCGGGCACTCGGGACGACGGACTATGCACGCTTGCAGTACGTTGCTGAGCGCGAACAACAGGGACATCACGCCGTACAGGCCCATGCGGACGTCCCTTTGCACGACGGCCATCACAACCATCGGCAAGCCACAGAGAACCAGCACGCCGGCGCAGACAATGAGGGTACGGCGCATCATTTTGTCGCTCATTTCGCCGCCTCCGGCACGTATCCGCAGTGGGCACGCCAACAGCCGTCGGCCATGTCGTACAACCACGACGCCAAACGCTCGCCATCCGCCAGAGGGAGTGCGATGTGTCCCGCTCCCTCGCATTCCATGAACCGGATTATCGTGGAGGTCTCGGTGACGCTCACGCCGATGCGCGGCATGTCGCTGGTTTTCTCGCCGATCCAGTTGCTCCGGGTGTCGATCGCATTCGCCAAGACCGCCGCCTCATGACGAGACAGTAGGACGATCGCGCCGCCGGCCCCCGTTCCCTCGGCAAGGTTGCGCAGCCACAGGCGGATACGCACGCCGTCCTCGGACACTTTCGGCTCGCACAGCAGCGGCCGGGTCGCTTTCTCCGGGTTCGCGAAGCGGATCGAGTTCTCGGCCTGCCAGTACCTGTCCTTCACCTTCATGCCGTCACCTCTTCCGGTTGGGGGTTGTCCACGGGCCACGGGTCAAGAGTGCGACCCATGAGATAGTCCACGGACGTGTCGAAGAAGTCGGCGAGCGCCTTGTAATCCTTTGCAGAGAAGGATCGGAGGCCGTTCATTTTGTTGGAGAAAACTTGTTCGCTCATACCGATGGCGAGCGCCACGTCTTTCTGAAGGCAATGACGCATCTCGATCAGTCCTGAGATGCGGGACGCTGGGTTATCACCTTCAAGCGTCACTAATCGTTTTTGATTGGCGTTCATGGTTGCTAACCATATCACGCACTAATCGATTTCGAGCACTCTCGGCGTGTCTTGATTTTGATTCGACATGCTGAGATTCTTGCGCTACTAATCACTTTTGCGTATCATTAAGGGCATGACGGTAACTATGACAGCCCCAAAGGTTGCAGCTAGCCCGCAGGACATAGCGATTTTGAACCTGAATATGCTGATGCAGCTTGAAGGGCGCTACAGAAAAGACCTCGCCGAATACATCGGCAGACGCCCACAGAATCTCTCCCGCATGATGTCAGGAGAGAGCAACTGGGCACTGAATGACATGTGGAAGGCGGCTGAGTTCGTGGGCGTCTCCCTTGACGTCCTGACTGATCCGACTCTCACGCCGGCCAAGGCGCTCAGCATCATCGGCGAGCGCCGTAACGATAACGATGGGAATGGAGGTTTGCCTGTCGTCAACGTTGACGACTTCCGCCTACGTGGCGGGGCATGGAAGGCCCCGGCTATGATTCTCGCGGCTTAGTTTTGAGCCGTTTGGGATCATAACCCAGAGGTCCATGGTTCAAATCCATGCCCCGCTACCAATGAAAGCTAGGAATTGCAACAATTCCTAGCTTTTTTGTTTTCCGTCGAATCTCATCAAAACCAATTTCCGGACAAAATCCGACAAAAACCGGGTATATCAGCCGAGTTCATCAATCGCATGTGCCGAAAGTATGGAGAAAATGCGCCGGATCCGCCAATCGCATGTGCCGAAAGCGAAGATTGCCGCTCAAGGCTGAAAATCCAACGTTCTCCAAGGTTGCACGCGCTACGTTGACCTCGCCAACCACATATCACCAGATATAAGGAGAACAAGGCAATGCATTATATGAATCAAGCGAACGCGCACAACGCGACGCAGGACACCACAATGCAAGACAGCGCAACGCACGATACGGCAACAAAGGCAACGCAGGACACCGCGCCGCTGAAAGGCATCACCGTGATTGACTGGACGCAGGTGCAGTCCGGCCCGTCGTGCACGCAGATGCTCGCATGGATGGGCGCCGACGTCATCAAGGTGGAGAAGGTGCAGGGCGGAGATCCGACACGTAATGAAATGAACGACGTGGATGGCTCGTACTCCCTGTACTTCCTTCAGCTCAATGCCAACAAGAAATCCATCACGCTGAACATGAGAGATCCGGAAGGCAAGAAAATCCTCGCCGAACTCCTGAAGAAAGCCGACGTGTTCGTAGAGAATATCGGCCCGGGAGACGTGGAAAAGCTTGGTTTCGGATGGAATGACGTACATGCGATCAATCCGCGTCTGATCATGGCGTCGCTGAAGGGCTTCAACAAGGGCAGCCGGTTCGAGCATGTCAAGGCGTTCGAGCCGGTCGCGCAGTCCGCGGGCGGTGCCGCTTCCACCACCGGCTGGTATGACGGCGAGCGCAATGTGCCCACGCAGTCCGGCGCCGCATTGGGCGATTCCAACAGCGGAATGCATCTGCTGATCGCCATTCTTTCGGCGCTGTTGCAGCGCGAGCATACCGGTGAGGGTTGCTATGTGTACCAGTCGATGCAGAATGCGGTGCTGAACTTGTGCCGTGTCAAGCTGCGCGACCAGTTGATTCTCGACCGTTTGGGCAAGCTTTCCTACTATGACTGCTACCCGAATTATGAGTGGGGCAAGCAAGGCAAAGCCATTCCGCGCGCAGCGAATGCGGAGGGTGGTTTGGTGCTTGGCTGGTGCTACCGCGCGAAAGGCTGGGAGCATGACCCGAACGCTTACGTATATATAGTGGTTCAACAGTCCAAGAAGGGCTTCGAGAATTTCTGCCATGCGATGGGATTCGAGGATTGGCTGACCGACCCGCGTTTCAATACCGCCAATGCGCGTGACGAGCATAAAACCGAGGTGTACCAGCGTGTTGAGGCGTACACCATGCAGTTCGACAAGTACACGCTGACCAAGGAATTGGGTGCGAAGGGCGTGCCGGTCGGCCCGGTGTTGGATTGGTATGAGTTGGAGAACGATCCTGATTTGAATGGGGATGGCACGATTGTGACCATTGACCAGCAGGATGCGCGCGGCGATTTCAAGACGATCGGCATGCCGTTTACGATGAGTAATTTCGTGCCGGATTACCAGCGTGCGCCGAAGCTGGGCGAGCATAACCGTGAGATTCTGCATGCGTTGGGATATGACGACGATCAGATCGCTTCGCTGCGTGATTCCGGTGTGATCGGCGGCAACGATGGCGTGCAGGCTGATTTGAAGTAACGCACGTTAGCGCGCACTGGCGCACGAATAAGGGCGGATCACAAGATTCGCCCTTATTTGTTATGCGTCACATCCATTGCAGTCCACGCCCCGCACTTCCGCACACAACCACATGTCTTACGTCTTACGGTTTACCGTCACAAAAAGCGCATGCAGTAACGGAACGTTGGAATTTCAACGTTCCGTTACTATATGCGCTTCGTGAGCTACAGTGAGGATACTGAATCAGCCCACGCAGAAGGGGACGAGCCAGATCCACAGCAGACAGGTGGCCGCGAATGCCACCGTGGCGACGGCCGTGGTCGAGGCGCCTTCTTTTACATAAATGTTGTAACGGCTGGAAATAATGATGCCTGAGAACGCCGGCGGCAACGCGACCGCCATCACCAGCATCGAAATCTTGTTCATGTCACCGCCCATGCCACACAACAGCGCCACGCCAAGGAACACTGCAGGCGTCAGAATCAGGCGGAAGAACGTGTTCCAGATGGTTTCCCAACCGAGCGAGAATTTCACCGTGGAAAGCGCGAGGCCCGCGGAAAGCACGGCCACACCGGAATTCGCTTTGGCGATCAGATCGAAGGTCGGCGCCACCTGGCTTGGCACATGAATGCCCACCAACACTAGGAAAATGGCCAATAACGACGCCCAGCAGATCGGTTGCTTCAGTGCGTCGAGCAACGCCTGCAGATTGCCGTTGCGGTTCTTTCCCGTATTCGACGTGCCATGCACCATAAGTTCGGCGGTTTTGTCGGTTGCGGCATCTCGCGCCGGGTCAAGCGTGATATCGCCTTTTGCATTGGCCTTTGCATTGACCGCGTTTTCGGCCTGCACGCTAAACTTCGCTCGGTCTTTGGCCTGGCCGAGGTTGATCAGATACATGCCGATCGGAATGGTCACCACGTTGACCACGATGGAAATAATGGCTATGACGAGATTCGTGCTGACGGTGTTGCCGTAAATCGGATCAAGCACAGCGAATCCAAGGAAACCAATCGTCGGAGATCCTGCGATCAGAGCACAGACGGCCGCCTCCTGAATGCTGCGGTGGAACAGCAACCGGCACAGATAATAGCTCACCATAAACATGACGATGACGCCGATGAAACTGATGGCGGTCAATGTTGCGTCTTTCGCAAGCATTGCACGGGTCGATTTGATGATGGACACAAATAACGCCGCAGGAAGCGCGATATTCAACACAAGTTTATTAAGTCCCTGCCGCTGATCGTCATCAAAATAACTGAATTTTCCACAAATATACCCTAATGCCATAATGACAATAATTGGCACGATGTCGTCAACAAGTATGTTTATCACTGTCGTTCTTTCTTTATATTTTTTCTATCTGCAATCTTCTGCAATATTGTTTGATTGCTGATATTGCAGATACGTTGATCGGATCATTGGTTTTCAGGCAGAAAAAGTGGGCGCACGCATTCCACCGTTCGCACGCCCACATGTCATACCGACAACCGATGCGCTACATGCGAGCGCCGGTCGCGTAGTCGTACATGGTAACTTCGGAATCAACGAGGGCTCCGACCACCGGCTTCGGATTCAACGCTCCGATATTGCCGGATTCCTTGCCCGCATACTGCGCGATCTGCACATGCACGAAGCTTGGCTTGCCTGATTCGACCGCCTCGCCGACCATGCGTTCGACTTCTTCCGGAGTGCTGGCATAGTAACCTTTACCCCCGAACGCTTCGAGGACCTTCTCGTAATGCGCGTTGTAAGTAAGCGTCAGCGGCGACGGATCACCGTCCGCTCCAAGGTTTTCGAAGTCGCCGCGGTAGATACCGCCGTTGTTGAGCACCACGAAGGTGATGGGCAGCTGGTAGCGGCAGGCCACCTCCACTTCCATACCATCGAAGCCGAATGCGGAATCGCCGCCGATGTACAGCACTTTCTTGCCAGTGGAAAGCGCCGCGCCAATCGCATAGCCGGTGCCGCAGCCCATCACACCCCACGTGCCGCAGTCCAAACGATGGCGCGGTTCGAGCATGTCGATGATGTTGCGGCAATCATCGAGCGAATTGGCTCCCTCATTGGTGAGAATGAGATCTTCATGGTGTTTGTTGTACACCTTTTTGATGGCTCCCAAGGCGTTGAAATGGCTCATGGGCAGCTGATCGGATTGTTCGCGGGTTTCAAATTTCGCCACGTTTTTCGCGCTGGCTTCCTTCAGCATGTTCAGCCAGGTTTCGTCAGCTTTGAACGGGTATTCTTCCAGAGATCCGTTGAGCAGCGTCATGGCGGAACGAATATCCCCCACGATTGGTACGTCGATACTGCGCGTGTTTTCGATTTCTTCCGGATTGATGTCGATTTGGATGAATTTCACATGTTCGTTCCACGTTTTGCCCTGGCCGAACGACAGCATCCAGTTGAGTCGCGCGCCGACCAGCAATACCACGTCGGCGTTGCGTAGCGCGATGGAACGGCAGCTTGCCGTGCTGTGTGGGTCGGTATCGGGCACTACGCCTTTGGCCATGGACATTGGCTGGAATGGAATATCCGTTTTCTTGACGAATTCGCGGATTTCCTCTTCGGCGCGGGCGATTGCGGCGCCTTTGCCGATCACCATGAGCGGACGTTCGGCCTGCCGCAGCAATGCGAGCGCCGCGTCGATGGATTTGCGTGCCGGCACCATGGCGGGGGCCGGG